>Ga0129306_1002126_pt1 | contig 18771 bp, 12 predicted proteins | sample P827metagenome_FD_94438 | JGI IMG/M metagenome (GOLD analysis project Ga0129306, IMG submission 94438) | Capybara group fecal microbial communities from Wisconsin, USA - P827 metagenome | ecosystem: Host-associated > Mammals > Digestive system > Large intestine > Fecal | place: USA: Wisconsin... | reverse complement strand
TTTTCTTTTCTCCTGCTGGTATAAAACGCCTTGTAGGTCTTTAACTATACTGACGCATATTTCACCATTAAGGATAATTAAGAGTTCGGGGACTCTAAGTTTCCGACTGCAAAACTAAAGGTTTATCTTAGTAATCATAATTCCTAATTACTCATTTCTAATTCCTAATTTATTCTTCAGTCTCATCAACATTGGGCAACCAGCGTGGGTCACCACCTCTGTTCGCGATGATCTCATACTCAGTAGGTGTGAAGTTCACGCCACCATTGGGCTGCGAGAGGTCGAGTTCCTTGAGTTCCTGTCCGCCAAATCCGGGATTGTATTCAGAGGCAAAAGGAGCGCTGCCCGAATCCTTCATGGCATTGTTGCGCGTCTTGTCGTCCTTGCGGTCGTTCCAGAAGAAATTGAAACGGAACGTGCGAGTGGCTTTGGAGTCATTCATACGGTAGAGCTGACAGCAGTTATAGAAAATGGTATGGTCGATGTTCAGTGTAAAAGCTGCAGACACACGCACATTATTGCAGAAGCGCCAGCCATCGTCTTTCTCTGCATCATAGTAGCACTTGGCAAGCGTAGAGCGAGTGAAAATCCAAGTGTGACTATTGTACACGGCTGTCATATTGCCGAACACCTTCTCAGGAGTTGAGTTCGACTCATTCTGATAACGGACGAAGCAGGCCGACTTGTTGTTGGCGATATTATAAATAGTACTACGCTCAATGGTGATGTTCTTCACCGACTTGCCGGCCTTGTAGAGGTTGATGAAACCGATGTTCGAGATCGTCGTGTTGTTCATCTGCACAATACAGTTCTTCAGCGTGAAATACCAGAAGGCACAGTTCACCTGATTGTCGTAAAGCATGGCGTGGGGCAGGTTCTTGAACCAGCAGTCAGCAATGTAGATGGGTTCCTCTACCATATAGATACCTTTAATCTGAGACGAACCACGCCAATAGGTGCCACGATTCTCAGTCTTGATGCTATCGGGCAGATTGTCTTTCGACATGGCGATAAAACCATCAGCCGTCGACTCCGTCATATCAAAATTGATGTACTTCACCTTCAGGGTAGCATAGGTCTCGAAATGGCAGTTGCCCGTCATATGAACCACAGGACGGTGAATCTTGTCGCCTCGGAAGGTCAGATGATGCGGACCAAAGTCGATAGGACCCGAAAGCGTGTATTCACCACCGGCCTCCAGTTCGATAGCCACCTCGGTCTTCACGGTATCGAGCGCTAAACCCTGCCAGAACTCATAGATATCAGAACCGCTGGGAATCTTTGCCACTGAGGGAACCAGTGTCGAGAAGTTGTAGGTGTGGGTCTCAGGGTCGTCGGTATTGCCAAAGTCGACCTTGCCCAGCGTACGGATTTGCATTTCGTACTTCGTGTCTTCCGTCACGTTGACGGTAAACTTGGAACCATCGACAATCTTCTTGTCAAAATCGTCAACTACAATAGGATTCTCAGGGTCGTCCACATTACGGAACGTCACCTCATGTCCACCAGCACCTCCAACAACAGGCCACGAAACGGTAGCCGTCTTGCCGTCAGTGCTAACCTTGAACGTGATGCTGTCTTGGATAGGTGTCTCCATCTGGGTATTGCGGACACCCAAGTCAGAGATCTGGGAAGTCTCGTAACCCTCGGCACAACTTCCAAGCAGCAAGGTGCTGATAACAGCACAGCAGGTCAATGTCAGTTTTTTCATTTGCTTTAGTATTTTTTGAATTAATAGTAATCAATTGGCCGCAAAGGTACTCCTTCTTGATTATAAGGAGGTGGAATATCTTCCCAAGTGGGTGGAAAATTGTGTCAGATACACTTTTTTGCATGTTTTTTACTGAAAATTTGGTCCATTTGCTGAAATTGTGTACTTTTGCAGAGCTAAAAGAAAACTACTGCTAATATGAAACTGACGAACCACAAATATATCATTCGACATATTCTAACCTGCCTTTTGTTGCTGTTGACCATAACAGCCCAAGCACAACCTCGCTATCAAATCGTAGGCTATGAGAAGCTGAACAACAAAGTAACCCAAGTCAACCGTATTGTACGCGACGGACAGGGTATGATGTGGTTTTCGACCAATGACGGACTGTATCGCTTTGACGGCTATGAGTTCAGGAATTTCAAATCGCATAGTGGCGATGGAGTCAACATGCAGTCGAACAACATCAACTACATGTATAGCAGTAGCGAGGGAAGCATCTGGTGCCTGGTGGCTAATCGTGTCTTTCTTTTCGACACCCATTGCTACCGTTTCCTCGATGTTCTGAGCGACTATGAACAGAGCAAGGGTATTACGCTGAAAATCAAAAAGCTGAGAGCGCTACCTTGTGGAGTGACGTGGCTCTTTACAGATGATGGCAAGATTCTGACACTCGAGGATGCCCGCCCCCAAGAGAGCATCAGCCTGATTGCAGAACGGGAAGAGACGGACAAGATGACGGTAGTCTGCGATGCCCAAGAGCGTTCGTGGGTGCTCATCAACTCGAAAACACTTCTTTATCACAAGGGTAAACTAAAGACATTTCACCAAGCCTTCCGACAGATTATCACTACTGCCAAAGGTGTCTGGCTGATTTCTGGCGATGGAAAACTCTTCCGGTTTGACGAGAAGGCGAAGCAAATACGCGCATGGAATCACCCCTTGCTGAAATCGGGAATATCAGGCTATAGCATGCTGAGTAATGGCTACATAGCCATCCATACCATGACGGGCACCTTACTGTTGTCGGATGATGGTAAGAAAATCATAGCCACCTCCGTATCCTACCCTGTACAGAAAGTGATGGATGACGGCAACGGACATATCTGGGTGCTGGCACAGGACGGCCGGCTGAGCATGGGCGACATGCAGTTGCAGAAGACAGAGGAGATCAGTGGAATCCGCACGGAGAAATGCAATATCATGCGCGATAAACACGGAAGCGTTTGGATTTTCACGGACAACGGAGGTACCTACTACTCAGAGAATGAGCACCCGACAGCCCTAGTCAGATATGCCAACGACGAATTGCGGGGCGACATCACCAATACTATCAACGACGGACAGGGAGGCTATTGGTTTATCCACAACCACCATGCCTACAGGTTGACCTTCGAATCGCCCCACTACAGCCATCTCCCACTCCAACAGTCTGGCCAGGTAAGATGTATCATGAAGGACGGGCTGCAGCGCATTCTCGTTGCCTCGCGCTATGACGAGTCGATTACCGTCTTCCAATCAGGACAAAGAATAGGATGGTTAGGACGTGACGGAAACATCAGCTCAAGCTATGTCAGTTTCCATGCAAGTGTCTACAGCAGCTGGCTTGCCGATGACGGAACACTTTGGATGGGAACGAAGAAAGACGGAGTTTTCCATCTGCGCCCCCGGGCCAACGGCAGTTTCCAGATAAGCCAATATACCAAGGAGAATCCCCTGCCTTTTGGCACTATCAGCGATAATGAGATATATGCGTTCGCCCCTGACCATCATGGCCGACTATGGATTGCCACCCAAAAAGGCGGGCTATGCTGCATCACCGATTATCACGCTGAGACACCTCATTTTGTGCATGCTGAGAATGGACTCACCGGTTGGAAAGCAAGTCAGGAGATACACCCTCACGCCTTGCTGGTATCGGCTGGAAAGTTGCTTGTAGGAACCTCCAATGGTTTATTCGTTGCTGACATCAACAGCCGAAGTCTTTCAGACATCACCTTCCGCCATCACCAGCGTGAAGCCCATCGCTCAAACAGCCTCAGCAGTAGTAATATCACGGATATCCTGAAGACTTCTGACAACCGCATGTTTATCACTACGGGCGATGGTGGACTGAATGAGTTGCTCACACCTGATGTCATGGCAGACACTTTATCGTTCCGCCACTATAACCTGACATCAGGATTCCCTACTGATATCACCCACAACATGGCAGAATACGATAATGCATTGTGGATCACATCACCTAACCAGCTGGTAGAACTACAATTAAAAAAGACGGACGCTCCCGATATCAACCTGTTTCTGCTACGCGAAAATCCACGATTTTCCTCATGCCGTCCCCTTCATATTGACAAGGGAAGATGGATATTCGGCTCTGAAGAGGGAGCCATCCTCATCGATTTGAATCAGCTCAAAAACAGTACCTTTATTCCACCCCTGGTGATTACGGGCGTATCGAAGGAAAACAGCCCCATCGATCCTGGCGTGGGACAGAATGATACCATCATACTGTCATCAAAAGAGCGCGACCTGACCATCTGGTTCTCTGCTTTGGATTTTGACAATACCGAACTGGTGGCCTATGCCTATCGAATGGGAGAAGACCGGCCTTGGCAGTATATCGGCCAGAACCATAGTGTCACTTTCTCACAAATGCGACCGGGAGAATATCAGATGACTATTCGCTCCACTAACAGTAATGGCATCTGGTGTAACAATGAGCGAACACTAACCATCATTGTCAAACCTACCTTCTGGGAGACGCCCTGGGCACTGCTGCTGATCATCCTCATCACAGCTGTTGTTGTATCTATTGTAGGCTACACCTTATTATATATTAGGCGCATCAAGCGACAACAGCATGAGACAATGGAAGCCTATCTGGCTCTGCTCTCAGAGAAAAAGGAACCAGAGTCTGATCATCAACAGCCAGAGAGCATCAGCGCTCCTTCCATCCCAGAATCTTCGTCTGAAGATGAGGAACTGATGAGAAAACTGATAGAGTACATCGAGAAGAACCTGGGCAATTCTGACATTACCATCGACGATATGGCGTATGCCGTAGCCGTCAGCCGTTCAGGGCTCCATCGTAAAATGAAACACCTATTGGGAACATCCCCGATGGAATTCCTACGCGAGGCGCGTATCCGCAAATCCATACAGATGCTGAAAGAGAGTAACAAATCGGTATCGGAAATTGCCTATGAGTGTGGATTCTCCGACCCCAAGTATTTCAGCAAGTGCTTTAAGACGTCTACAGGACAAACGCCAACGGAATCTAGAGCTCCCTATCCTTTTGAGAATACGGATTATAATTCTCTGTAATTGAAGTTTCTGAACTTGGCAGAGCCTTCTCCCTGTGCATAGATGCCGGGCAGCAGGCTTTGGAATTCGTGGAGAGTGTGATGGGAAAAGCCAGACACCTCTTGTCCCCATTGTTCCTGATGCCAACGCTGACCGTCTTCGCTCCAGAAGGCGGTGACCACATGATTATCGTTGCGCAGACGGAGCCAGAGGTGGGTGGTATTGCAAAACCCACAACGCCCGGCATTATTGCGGCGGATGCGATAGCGCTGCTTGGCATCGAAGCCTGTGCCCACATTGAACTGGCCATTATAGCAGAGCACCAGTCCGGCTCTGACATCACCGTCTAACGTGATTTCAGCCTCTATCTCATAACGATGACTGCCTGCCACAAACATCATGGGGGCAGAAGTGGCTACATCGGTGCCTTGAGCCTGCAGGGTGAGTTCGCCGTTGGCAACACGGGCACGAGCTGGGTCGTAAGCCTTGTAGTATTTCCAGTCGAGACCCACGCGGAACTCTCCCAGACGAGCCAATCGGTCGATTGGGTTCCAAACCTTCGTGGGCTGGGCCATCGGCTGGCTGGCATCGCCACCATCGGCAACTATCCATCCGTCAGGGGTAAAGTGGACAGGCTCCATCAGCGTCTGGCGCCCTAAGTTGAGGTAGCCGTTCTCATAGGCATGATATACCACATGCCATCGGCCGTCGGGGGTGTCAATCAGCGATCCGTGTCCCTTGCTCCACCAGCGCTCGTTGTTCTTCCAAGTGTGCACCAGTGGATTGGTGGACATATTCTCCCAAGGACCGTCGAGCCGCTCAGAGCGGGCTACGGTAATCATGTGGCTGGTGGGAGGACCGGCCGTACCACCCTCGGCACTCAGGAAATAGAAGTACTTGCCGATGCGGTAAATCTTCGGACCTTCCAGGCAGAAGCCCTCCGTCACCCAGTCTTCAGGGTAATGCCAGCCGCCATAGATATGCTTCAGCGTGCCTGGGACAACAGAGAGTCCATCGTCGGTGAGCTGTACGCGGTCACCACCGCTGAGCACCAGATAGCGCTTGCCGTCTTCGCCCACCACATGGCAGGGATCGATATGGTCAACCTTCAAGTCGATGGGGTCGCTCCAGGGGCCATAGGGCGAGTCGGCCACCACTACATAGTTGGTTCTGGGGCGACGAGCCACGGTGAAGTAGATATAGTATTTACCTTTGTATTTTTTGATGTCAGGAGCCCAGATAGAGCCCAGATATTCCTTCAGCGCATAGCTGACAGGCTCCCAATGGACAAGGTCTTTGGAATGGAAAACAGTCAATCCGGGCAGATAGTCGAAGGCGGAGTGCGTCATATAGTAGTCATCACCATCGCGCAGAATAGTAGGGTCAGGAAAATCTCCACCCATCACCGGATTCACATAATTGTTCTGTGCGCTGACAGGCACAAGGACTGCCAACAGCATAAGGTTTAATAGCAAAGTTTTCATGATCGTGTAGTTTGTATTGTCGTGTCGTTGGATACCGCTTACTTCATCTTGAAACACATCTTGGTAAGGTCGTCGCTGGGTTCAGCTTCGCCAACGAAATCCTCTACGGCCTTATGGATGGTCTCTGAAGTCTGGCGGGCACTACCGAGGTCTTCCTTCAAGAGGGCCTGCAGACGCTCGTCGCCAAACTGCTCCTTATGAATATTCTCGGCTTCGTTGATACCGTCGGTATAGACAAAGAGTGTCTTTCCGTGCATGTCGTCTACCTCTTCGCCTTCAAACTCTACTTCCGACCACAGTCCGATGGGGGCGTTCGACTCCATCTTCATGTATTCTCCGTTGAGCAATGGCGGGTTATGACCAGCATTACAGAATTGCATATGGCCCGTCTTCAGGTGGATGAGTCCGATAAACATGGTGACAAACATGCCCTGCTCGTTGTCCTCGGTCAAAGCATGGTTCAGACGGGTAGCAATGGTATTGGGCGACAGCTTGCCATCGACCAATGTGCGGAACATGCGCGTCACCTCAGCCATAAAGAGGGCTGCAGGAACACCCTTGCCGCTGACATCGCCCACACAGAAGTACAGCAGATCGTCGATCAAAGCATAGGCGTACAGGTCGCCACCAACCTCCTTGGCAGGGGTCATCATGGCGTAGATATCCACATCGCGACGCTTGGGGAACACATGGGGCAACATGCGTTTCTGTATCTCACGGGCAATGCGCAACTCACTCTCGATACGCTCCTTGGCAGCGGTGGTCTTCTCTAACTGGTTGTAGGCTGCCTGCAACTGATTGTAAACGCTCTGCAGATGAGTCATGTGCTTCTTACGGCGAATGGCAATGATGGCGAGGAAGACGATCACCAGAAGGGCAATAGCTGTTCCTGCCGTCAGCATCAGACGCTCATTGGCCAGTTCTTTCTCCTTGGCATCGTTCTCGGCATAGGTGAGGGTGAGCTCTGCATCGAACTCGCTCATCTGTGCACGAGCCTCAGACGACTGGATGGAATCGATTACCTCGCGGGTTTTCTTCTGCCAGTAAAGGGCTTGTTTCAGGTCGCCCATATGCTCGTAGATAGAAGCTTTCTGGGCACACTTATTCTGCTGGTGTATCAGCTTGTCGGTGCGCTTCAGAGCCAACTGCCACTGCTTGCGGTTCTTGGCCTGATAGACGTTGATCAGCTCACCGAAGAGTCCACCCTGACCACCATGCTCGGCAATCAGCTGGGCACGCTCCTTGTAGGCCTCCTCGAAACCGAGGCTATCACCCTGGCTATAGCGCACCAGGCATTTATAGCTCCATGCGGTAATCTGGTTCATCGGGATGGCCCCGGGCTCATCGAGCGCCTTACGGGCATTGACCTGCACTTCTTCGTAGTTCTTCTTGCGGAGTGCTATCTCACAGAGTCCCAGATAACAGGGGGCTGCACTCTCCTCGGGCAGGTATTTCTCCTTCAGCTCCAACGCCTGAAGAAAGCTCTTCTCAGCCAAGTCGTTGTTGCCAGACATCTCGCGGATAGATCCTAAGGTGAAAGTGGCGAAATACATGCCGACATTGCTATTGTTCTCTTTGGCATGATTGTAGATGGCATGTGACAACTCGACGCCCTTCTTACGGTCTACATACTCGAACATATAGATGGCCTCGTAAGAGCAGGCACGATAGTAGGTCTCCTGATACTCGGAAAACTCGGTAGCATCCTTTACCCGCTTGACTGCCTCAAAATAATTGTCAGTCTCGCGCGCACTATAACAACGGTAAGCCTCATCAGTCAGTTTTTGGAGTTTGGAAGGCAATTGCTCTTCGGCACAAACCCGTGTAGCACCTGTTGTCAACAGCAGGAGTGCTAACCATATATAACATACCACTTTCTTCATACCCTGCAAAAGTACGAATAATTTTTTATTCCACCAAGAAAATGGCAATATTATTCACTGAAAATCACTTACAATACCTTTCCCGACTCTTCAAGCCAGACGAGCCGAAGGCTTGCGCCAGAAGCGGTAGGTGATGTCTTCGAACGAGCTGTCTGCCTGCTGACGATAGAGACGCTGATTGGTCGTTGGCGACTTCAACGGGCCTAAATGCCGGATGTAAGGCCCTACCTTGATATAGTCGAAGTCAGCCTTACAGACCACCGAAGGGATGCGGATACGTCCACTGTACCACGCCACATGGAACTGTGGGTAGTACTCATGGATGTATTGCGCCAACTGGTTGACACCCTTGGGATCGGCATCACCGCCCATAAAGGAAATACAGGTGATGTCGGTACCATACTGGTCGACAAACTGGTCGATAGCATTTGTGTCCAGGGGAATCCCGACGTCTTCCCACAAATAATGACTGTGGCAACCTGGACAGTGACACGGACAATTGGAGATATTAATCGCCAATGTCGTCTCGTCAGGAATCTCCTGGAACACAATGCCTGTATTGACGTACTTCAACATCTGTCAACCGCCTTATTCTGCGTGAGCGTAGTAACGACGTGCAGCCTCTTCCTGACGGGGCTGTGAGAAATTAGAGACGCGCTTCAGATAGCCGATGATACGAGTCATATAGTCGACATTCTTCGACTTACACTCGGGACACTCGTGCAAGTAGCGCTTGTCAATATGGCCACACTCGTTGCAGACGGTGTTGGGAATATTGAACGTGAAGTAGTTACAACCTTCCTGTGCAGCCACCTTCAGCAGATGCAGATACTGCTGCTTCGAGAGGTGCTCCTCCAAGTTCATGTGCAGGGCAGAGCCACCCGTCAGATGCTCGATGTAAGGAGCGCCGTGCAACTTGAACTTGTCGATGACACTGAGCGACTCATCCTCTACAACATAGAAATAGGAGTTGTAGCAGTCACGAGGCACGAAGTAGCCGTCCTCACGATCCCACTTGGCATGCTTCACACCGACGTTCTCGGCAGGAATCATCTCGCAGTTGAACATCACGTCCTTCGTGCGATACTGCTTGTTGTACTTCTCGATGAGTCCGAGGATACCCTGAACAAAGTGCTTGTAGTCCTCGTTAGGCGTAATCTTCAGGCCCATGAACTCAGCAGCCTCTACGAGTCCGTTGATACCGATGGTGAGATACTGGCGACCGATATTGATATAGCCTGCGTCGAAGAGAGGCAGCATGCCATGCTCCTGCAACTCCTTCAGATTCTCGTTGTAGGCCAACAGCACCTTATGACAGAGGTCGATAATGGTTCCCAGATACTCCAGATAATCCATCTTATGGTTCACGGCATACTGGACACAGCGGTTCAGGTTGATGGTCAGTACTGACTTAGAACCCGTCGATACGCCACCAGCGCCCAGGGTATAAGAGAAGCCGTTGTCCGTAATCTCATTGCGCAGACGGCAGCAAGAGCTCAGCGAGTCGGCATTGTCGCTCATATAGGTGAAGAACGAGTGACCCTCTGAATACATCTCAGCGGTGAAGTCGCCCCACTCCTTGTCCTTGCACTCGCCGTTCTCGTCGACAAGCAGAGCCATGGTCTCTACAGGGAACGTCAAAAGGGTCTTGGTGCGCTCCTGGTTAAACCACTTCATGAAGCGCTTCTGCAACCAAGAGAGTCCCTCCCAGTCAGGCTGTGATCCATCGGGGAAGTAGAACTCACCGAAGATGCTGTCGAAATAGTACTTGTCATAGTAAGCCACATTCCAGAACACAGCCTGATAGTTACGGGCACCAGTGGGCTGGTTCAACGAATAGACAATCTGCTCGAAATAGTCGGTGATGACCTTGTCGATGGTGCGCTTCTTCAGCGAGAGGTCGGCCTGCTGGTCGGGGTGCTGCCAGTAGTCCTTGCCATACTCCCTACCGATGAAGTAGTTCATGTACATCAGGAACTCGGGCGTGGCGCAGGCACCGGCGAGCATAGAGCTCACCATGAACACCATGTTGATGAAACCGCCGGCAAACGACTTCAGGTTCGTGGGAGCAGTGGAGTTGCCGCCAATGGCCGTCGTGCCACCGATGAGCCAGGGATACATGGTGATGGAGGCGCAGTAGTTGGCCAGTGAGGTCTCGTCGTTCTTATAGATAAAGTGGTGTGTCAGCAGGTCGATGTACTTGTCGGCCAGCTCCTTGTCGTACATCTTCTTGATGCGCTCGGTGAGCAGGCGGCGGTTCAGACGGATGAAGTTTGACTTGGGCAGCTCGCCAATCAGCGTGGCAATATTCTTATGCTCCACATTGGCATTGGCATCAAACTTCGAACTCGTAGCAGCATTGGCCGACTCCATGTAGTCGGACAGGAACTGCAACTTCTGCAGCGTCTCACGATCTTCCGTATGAGCCTGGCGATAGAGCATAAACGACTTGGCCACCTTGTAGAAGCCTTCACGCATCAAAGCCTCCTCAACCTGATTCTGAATATCCTCCACCTTGATATCATCTTTCATGTTCAGATGACTGAGGATTTTAGAGATTGTTCCCAGGTCAGCAGGCTCATTCACACTCTCGAACGCCTTCACGATGGCGTTCATAATTTTGTCTAACGAGAACTGGTCTTTCGATCCGTCACGTTTGGTAATGGTAAAATTTTTAATTTCCATTTTATGCTTTCTTTTTCAGTAGTTATTGCACGTTTTTAGCGGTTAAAGCTATCACTTTTCGTCGGAAAGTTTTCCGTTTTGGACAACTTTTTGTTTTTTGATTCGGAAAAAGTTTCCCGTTTTAGCAAACCCGAACCGAGTGCAAAGGTACAAAATTTACCAGAACTATGTGCAATTTTCACCAAGAATTATTTGCAAAAAATAGTTAATCCCCGATAAACTCTGGGTTACAGGCTGATGCCGTAGGTCTGCTTCACCTCACTCATCACGAAAGTGCTCTCGATAGAAGACACATTTTCAATCTCTCCCAATTTGTTAAGCACAAATTCCTGATACTGCTTCATATCACGCGCGCGTACCTTTAATAAATAATCATAGGCACCAGAGGTATTGTAGCATTCAGTAACCTCTGGGACACGCATGATCCGACGCGTAAAGGCATCGGCTATCTCGTGATTGATCTGCTTGAGCTTCACCTTACAGAACACCTGCAAGCCCTGATCCAGTTTTTCCGGATCGAGCACAGCAACATACTTTTTGATAAATCCCTGACGCTCCAGTCGTTTCTGACGTTCGAAAACGGGAGTTGGTGTCAGATGCACCGCATCTGCCAATTCCTTGGTTGTCAACTTTGCATTTTTCTGCAACGTCTTCAATATCTGCAAATCAATTTCGTCGAGCGTCTGGTTGTTCATATTCTAAACTATTATCTATTCTTCATGGGCACAAAGATACATCATAATAGGTAAAAATCCAAAGAAATTAAAGCTTTTTAGAATAATATTCTGCCAAAAGCCGATTTTTGCCTATTAAACAGAATTATCAAACACAAAATATCAATCTTTTAGCTATATCTTCTGGATTTAAGCAAATATTTGGTGGTTTTATCTAAGCTCCGTAACTTTGCACCCAGAAATCAAACATTAACAACTAAAAAAAGAAAGGATAAGATTATGAGTAAGAAAGAGTATCGTTTTGAGACTTTACAACTGCATGTAGGCCAAGAACAGGCTGACCCCGCTACCGACGCTCGTGCCGTGCCCATCTACCAGACCACATCGTATGTGTTCCACAATTCGCAGCATGCTGCCGACCGTTTCGGACTTCGTGACGCAGGTAACATCTATGGTCGCCTGACCAATTCTACCCAGGGTGTTTTTGAAGATCGTGTGGCAGCCCTTGAGGGTGGTGTGGCAGGTTTGGCAGTCGCCTCTGGTGCTGCAGCTATCACCTATGCCCTGCAGAACATCGTGCAGAATGGCGATCACATCGTGGCTGCCGACAATCTCTATGGCGGTTCGTACAATCTCATCACCCACACGCTGGCCACTCAGGGCATCACGAATACCATTATTAATGTGAACAACCTCGAAGCCCTCGAAGCATCCATCCAACCCAACACAAAAGTAGTATATGCCGAGACCTTCGGCAATCCCAACAGCGACGTGCTTGACTTGGAAGGTGTAGCCGCTGTGGCCCACAAGCACGGCATTCCCTTCATCGTCGACAACACTTTCGGCACACCTTACCTGATTCGCCCGCTGGAACACGGAGCCGACATCGTGGTTCATTCGGCTACGAAGTTCCTTGGAGGTCATGGTAGTTCACTTGGTGGTGTCATCGTGGACGGCGGCAAGTTCGACTGGAAGCAGAACGACAAGTTCCCCACCCTCGCTAAGCCCGATCCCTCGTATCATGGCATCGTGTTTGCCGACGCGGTAGGTGCAGCAGCCTATGTTACCCGCATTCGTGCCGTCATCCTGCGTGATACAGGCGCTGCCATCTCTCCCTTCAATGCCTTCATCCTGTTGCAGGGTGTCGAGACGCTGAGTCTGCGTGTAGAGCGCCATGTGGAGAACGCCCTCAAAGTAGTCGATTTCTTGGCCAAGCACCCCAAGGTGGCCAAGGTTAACCACCCGGCACTCGAGAGCCACCCAGACCACGCCCTCTACCAGAAGTACTTCCCCAATGGAGGAGGCAGCATCTTCACCTTCGAAATCAAGGGCGGACAGGAAGAGGCTTGGAAGTTTATCGATGCCCTGCAGATCTTCTCGCTCTTAGCCAACGTGGCCGATGTGAAGAGTCTGGTGATTCATCCCTACACCACCACCCACTCACAACTCTCACCCGAAGAACTGGCCGAGCAGCACATCACACCTGCTACTGTGCGTTTGAGTATCGGAACAGAACACATCGACGACATCATCGAAGACCTTGCGCAGGCACTTGATAAGATTTAAAACGCAAAAAAGAACGTTTATTGAGAAAAGAATTGTATCTTTGCACCCAAAATTAAAAAAACAACATTATGACTAAGATAGCAAAACAGCTGACTGAGCTCGTCGGCAACACCCCACTTCTTGAGCTCAACAAGTATTCACAGGCTAAGGGACTGGGAACCCCAGTCATCGCCAAAGTAGAGTTTTTCAATCCCGGCGGCAGCGTGAAGGACCGTATAGCCCTGGCCATGATCGAGGATGCTGAGGCAAAAGGTATCCTGAAGCCAGGCGCCACCATCATCGAACCCACCAGTGGCAACACAGGTGTAGGACTGGCACTGGTATCGGCCGTCAAGGGCTACCATCTTATCCTTACCATGCCCGAAACCATGAGCATTGAGCGTCGCAACCTCGTGAAGGCCTATGGTGCTGAGGTGCGCCTCACCTCTGGTAAAGACGGCATGCCAGGTGCCATCCGCGCCGCCGAGGAGCTGCGCGACTCGATTCCCGGAGCAGTTATCCTGCAACAGTTTGAGAACGCTGCCAACCCTACCAAGCACTATGCCACCACAGGCCCTGAAATCTGGCGCGACACCGATGGCAAGGTAGATATCTTCATCGGAGGTGTAGGAACCGGTGGTACCATCAGCGGCACAGGCAAATACCTGAAGGAACAGAATCCCAACGTGAAGGTCATCGCCGTAGAGCCCAAGTCAAGCCCCGTCTTGAATGGAGGCCAGAGCGGTCCGCATAAGATTCAGGGCATCGGAGCCGGCTTCGTGCCCAAGACCTACGATGCCGACGTCATCGACGAGGTGTTCGACGTGGAGAACGACGACGCCATCCGTACAGGTCGTGAGATTGCCCAGCAGGAGGGTCTGCTGGTAGGTATCTCAGCAGGAGCCGCCCTCTTCGCAGCCATCCAGGTGGCCAAGCGCCCGGAGAACAAGGGCAAAAAAATCGTAGTCCTGTTGCCCGATACGGGTGAGCGTTACCTCTCTACCGTGCTCTATGCCTTCGAGGACTATCCTCTTTAACTGATGACTTTTCTGTTGTTCATACGTCTTTTTCTAAAATAAAACTACTTAATAAGGCGTATGAACAACAGTAAGTATCGCGGCGTGGTGGTGCCAATGGTCACCCCCGTCACTCAGGACGGACAGCTTGACACAGAAGCCGTCAAGCGTATCATCAACTTTTTTGCAGACAACAACGTTTCTCCTTTGCTCATGGGAACAACGGGCGAAGGCAATAGCGTCAGCCAGACCGACGGGCAGCTCTTTGTAGAGACTGCTGTCAAGGCTGCTGATGGCAGAATCCTGATTTATGCCGGACTGACGGGCAACTGCTTCAGCGAGCAGGTGCGCCAGGCTGAGATCTACACAGCCCTGGGCGCTGATGTCATCGTGGCTACCCTGCCCACCTACTATGCCCTGACCCCAGAGCAGATGTATGAGTATTACAAGACGCTGGCCGATTGCATCACAGGTCCGCTGATGCTCTATAACATCCTGGCCACCACCCACATGTCCATCCCCGTGGATATCATCCGCAGACTGGCAGACCATCCCAATATCGTAGGTCTGAAAGACTCAGAGCGCGACTTGGAGCGTATGGCCCAGTGCATCGAGATTACCAAGACGCATCCCGACTTCGCCTATTTCTGCGGATGGGCTGCTCAGAGCGCCCACTCGCTCGAACTGGGAGGTAATGGCATCGTACCGTCTACGGGCAACTATGTTCCTGAGATGTTCTGGCGACTTTACGAGGCTGCCATCAATGGCGATATGGCTACTGCCAACCGTTTGCAGGACGAGACCAATGAGATTGCCAAGATCTACCAGAAGGACCGCACCCTGGGCCAAAGCCTGACCGCCCTAAAGGTCATGATGCAGACCAAGGGCCTCTGCGAGCCTTGGATGCTCATGCCGCTCACTCGCCTTTCCGCTAAAGAAGAACAAGCCATTAAGGATAAGCTGAAGTAACTATGCATTTCATTGATTATTTCATCGTACTGCTGTCCATTCTGGCTGCCATCGGCACGGGCGTATATTTTGCCCATAAGCAGAAGGACACGTCGCAATACTTTGCTGGTGGAGGCAAGATTCCTGCCTGGGCTGTAGGCATCTCCATTTTCGCCACGCTCATATCCAGTGTGACATTCCTCGCCTACCCTGGTGCAGCCTATGCTGACAACTGGATTCTTCTGGTGCAGGGCTTGATGGTTCCCATCGTGCTGTTAGCCTTGGTGGGTGTCATTGTACCCCTGTTCCGCAAGGTGATACGCCTCTCGACCTACGAATATTTCGAACGCCGCTTCGGGCTCTTTGCCCGTCTCTACTCGTCGTTCGCCTTCACCTTAGGCCATTTCTCCAAGGCGGGCACCGTATTCTTCCTCGTGTCGATGGCGCTGGCCACCTTCCTTAATATCAACATCTACAGCATCGTGCTCATCCTGGGCATCACCATCATCATCCTGACGCTCTTCGGTGGTATGGAGGCTATCGTGTGGATGGATGTGGCTCAGGGATTCCTGCTCATCGGCGGAGGCGTTATCTGTATCCTCATCCTGATGTTCGGTATCGAGGGGGGACCTGCTGAGACCTTCCGCATTGCCTCTGAGTACAACAAGATATCGTTTGGCCCCTACGCTTGGGATCTCACCCAGCTGACGTTCCTTGTAATGGCACTCAATGGTGTGTTCTATGCTTTGCAAAAATATGGCACCGACCAGACTATCGTACAGCGCTATCTGGCTGCCAAGAACGACAAGGAGGCCAAGAAGGCAGCCTATATCGGAGTGCTGATGTCCGTTCCCATCTGGGCGCTGTTTATGTTCATCGGCACCGCTCTTTTCGCCTATTATCACGCGCAGGGAGCACCGCTTCTGCCAGAGGGTATCAAGGCCGACGAGGTATTCCCCTACTTCATCGCTCATGAGCTGCCCGTAGGCATCCGAGGCCTCATCATCGCAGCTCTCGCTGCAGCAGCCATCTCGAGTCTCGACAGCGACCTGAACTGTCTGTCAGCCATCGCCGTGCAGGACTACTATATGCGCTTCAAGAAAAGTGCTACCGACCAGCAACAGCTGCGCTTTGGCAAGTGGATGGTGGTAGCATCAGGCATAGGAGCCATTGGTGTGGCCTGCCTCTATATTTTCTGGGGTGGCGAAGGTATCCTGGGAGCCCTCTTCTCGCTCTACGCCATTTTCTCAGCGGGTATTGTGGGTATCTTCGTACTGGGTCTCTTCAGTCGTCGCGCCAACAAGCAGGGCCTTTACATCGGCATTGCCGCTGCCGTCATCTATACCGCCTATGCCGTATTGACTTCTACGAAGGTCGATATCGATGGCGACGGTGTGAAACAGACGCTACTCGACCTGGGCGATTGGAACTTCAGCCACCATAAGTACATGCTGGGCGTCTACAGCCACCTCATCGTACTCGTCGTTGGCTATCTCGCCAGTTTCCTCTTCAAGACACCTCTGGCTGATAAGGAACTCACCATCTGGGGCTATCTGGAAGAAAAGAAAGCCAAAGCTATTTCTTGAACTAAATATCGCGGTTGGTCATCGCACAGACGCAGGAATCTGACCATACGTTTTCAGCGGTTTCCACCATGTCGATAATGGTGTAGATGGGCAGGATGATGCCGAGGATGGCGACGGGAGCGCCGATGCCCGACATCAGCGAGAGCGTCAGGAAGAAGCAGCCCATGGGGACGCCGGCATTGCCAACGGCGGAGATGACGGAGATGAGGAGCCACAAGAGGATAGTGCCAAGGGTGAGCGTCGTACCGCCGTTCTGCATCACGAAGAGCGAAGTGACGAGGATGAAGGCAGCACAGCCGTTCATGTTGATGGTGGTGCAGATGGGGAGCACGAAGCGGGCGATATTCTTACGGACACCCAGTCGTTGCTCAGCCGATTCTATTGTAACAGGCAGTGTAGCGGCACTGCTCTTGGTAAATAGTGCCATCAGCACCGCGGGCATCATCTTGTTCAATACATGGATAGGATTCAACCCGCGTGCCAACAGGAATAGTGGGAGTACAATGAAGAACTGGATGACGTTTCCACCAAGCACCACCAGCACATATTTACCAATCGAATCAGCCACAACACCCGCGCTGACCTGGGCAGACAACTGGGCCGAGAAGGCTACAATGCCCAATGGCAGCGTCCAGATAAGCCCGCGGATGAGGATAAAAAGTAGTTCCTGCAGTCCTAGTAGTCCCTTGACGACAACAGCTTTATTCTCGTTCTCAGGCAGTTTCGAGAGTCCGATGCCGACGGCAAATGCCAACAGCAGCAATGAGAGTACATTGCCCTCGAGAAATGGCTTGACAATGTTGTTAGGGATGATGCTAAGGATGTGGTCTACGTATGATGTCTGAGGGGCTATGGCAGATGTCTGAGCACTGCTATTCAAGACCTCGAGAGGCAGATTACCAGGAGCGACGCTCACATAGAGCACGGCTCCAACAGCAGCTGCAGCAACGGTAGTAAGCAATGTATAGACCAAGGTATGGCCAAATATTCTACCCGACCCTTTCGATCCGAATGTGGCAAACGTAGTTATCACCGCCAGCACAATCGTCGGTACCGCCAACAATTGGAACAGACGGGTATAGACCGTCGCCACAAAGTCCATCACGTCGTTGAGCCACCCTAATCCGAGCAGTCCTAACACGGCACCCACGATGAGTGCCCCAATCCATATTATTGCCTGTTTCATCTTATAATGTAAACGTCAAATTCATATATATATTGCGTCCCTTCTGGGGAATGTGGTTCCAGTCAGCATAGGTGGCATAACTATTGTCGAAAAGATTCTCGATGCCAAATCTAACTGAGAGTTGAGAACTGAGAACTGAGAGTTGATACTGCGCTGAGAGGTTCAGAATTGTCCACGCCTTAGCTGCCGTCTCACCATATTTCTCACCGTAATTGTGCTGGCGTGTATGGCCTTTCACAACAGCCCCGGCCTGCAGACGATTGTAATGGTATTGCAACTCCGTTTGCCAACTGACGGGCGATATAAGTGGTAAAGCATCACCATCAGCATCACGCCCGGTACTGTAATTCACCTTGCCGCTCCAGCGCAGACGCTCCGTCAGCTGCCACTCTGCAGTCAGCAAAGCATTAGCTATGGTGGCGTGCGAGATATTCCCATAGACCTTCACACCTTCTGCGCCAACGGTCATTGGCGACAGACGCGTCTCGAACTGACCAATGATGTAATTGCTAAAAAGAAATACGTTGCCGTCAAGACCGATTGAACATTGACCATTGAACATTGACCATTTGGCTGCGCCGTTCAACTCCACCGCCGACTCGTTCTTCAGCGAGGGGTTGCCGATGTAGTCATACTGGTCGAACGTGTTGTTCAGATAGTAGCCGTAGGCCTCTGTCACCGTAGGTGCGCGACTTCCCCAACCTGCTCCGATGGAGCAATTTAAAAATTGAAAAATTGAAAAAT
>Ga0129306_1002123_pt1 | contig 18803 bp, 19 predicted proteins | sample P827metagenome_FD_94438 | JGI IMG/M metagenome (GOLD analysis project Ga0129306, IMG submission 94438) | Capybara group fecal microbial communities from Wisconsin, USA - P827 metagenome | ecosystem: Host-associated > Mammals > Digestive system > Large intestine > Fecal | place: USA: Wisconsin... | reverse complement strand
GCAATTGATTTTAGGAGCCGTTTTAACAGTGGGTATATATTATTTCCTTTATATGCTATTTAAAGGTATTACGGGCGGCTCTGGAGGCAGCGGAGGCGATAGCAGCAGTCACGACGATGGATATCACTGGCATGGTACCGGTAATCCGCATATGTAAATTATGAAGAATATATCGAAATTATTAAATCCGCGCCGGCGGCAATTTAATAATATTGAAATTGGTAAGGAGGAAGGTATTATGTTAGGTGCAATCATCGGCGATATTGCAGGATCCCGGTTTGAAGGATACAGTCATTATAATATAAAGACAAAAGAGTTTGATCTGCTTTCCGTAGAATATGGTTGCAGTGCAACGGATGACAGCGTGATGACGTTAGCAGTCGCCCAGGCAATCCTCGACTGCGCTGACGATTATTCAAAGCTGGAAGAAACTGCCGTGAAGAATATGCAGCGGTTTGGTCGTATATATCCCGATGCCGGGTACGGCGGATATTTTTACGAATGGATTTTTTCAGATAATCCGCAGCCGTATTACAGCTTTGGTAACGGAGCTGCTATGCGGGTCAGTCCCTGCGGATTTGCAGCGAGAACGTTAGAAGAAGCAATATCATTATCAAAAGCAGTCACCAAGGTCACCCATAACCATCCGGAAGGGATGAAAGCTGCCGAAGCCGTATCGGTCGCTATATTTTTGGCGCGCAGCGGCAAGAACATATCTGAGATAAGACAATACATACAAGAGCATTATTACAAAATTGATTTTACCTTGGACGAGATCAGGCCTGTCTATCGGTTTGATGTTACCTGTCAGGGCAGCGTACCGCAGGCCTTTGAGGCGTTCTTTGAATCAACGGGGTTTGAAGATGCGATCCGTAATGCTGTTTCCATCGGTGGCGACAGCGATACCATTGCTGCTATAACGGGCGGTATGGCAGAGGCGTATTACGGCATACCGTCTGCAATCCGGGAAAAGGCGTTACTGCTGTTCTTGCCTTACGATCTGGAAGATATCGTGCACCGTTTTGAAAATAAGTACGGAAGAATTAAAGAAGGAAACCATGGGTGAAGAGGTATGTTAAATGAGTACCCGGCTTCTATCTGCTTCTGCCAGTACTGTACAGAACGCAATAGGCATGGTCAAGTAATAGCCGCAGTCGATAAATAGTCGGCCGCGGCTTTTTTTATGCTTCGAAATCACAGGTAGGATGGGGTTCCGGATAGTCCGGATACTTTTTCCGGAAAAGTGTTTTTTATTACGGGTAGTTTTTCGCTTTTAAACCGTCCGCTCCCATTAATAAAATGTCGTCTTCTGTAACCTGCGTAAAATCTGTGTTTTATAAAAGCCAGAGTCGTTTTTCAGAAACCAGGGATTTTTAATCAGTCGCGCGCGGGACCTGGTACAAACCAGCTATTTCGTTCCATAACAGAATCACAGAATTTTATATTTTACTATTTATTGAAAAAAGTATCCGGACTATCCGGAACCAGCATAAATACTGGGGGTCAGCGCACCTGTGATTTTTAAAGGACTATCCGGACTTAAAAATAGAGCGGCCTGATTATGGCCGCCCACAAATATAATTATGTTGAAAATAGTGTCCGGACTATTCGGAAGCCTCATTTTTCTTCTGGCTCTGTCTCCTCGTCCTCGTGATCTTCACTCCGCAGCTTAATACCGAAGTAGACAACCTGCTTCTTTGCATTGAAACGTTTATTGAAGCCTAACTGCTTTAAGCGTTGACCGAATCCCGATATACCATCTTTATATTCCAGGCGTGGCAGGTTGTTTAATTCACGACAGTCATTATAAGCTTCAAAGAACGCCTTAGCCTGTATTGTGTCCTCTGGATTGTCGGTCACGATTACTTCTTCCTGACAGAATGCATATATCGGATCTTCCTGATACATCAGTGCCTCAGTGTACTCTACCACTACTGGTGGCCTATTCTTCACGCTTTCTTTAAATGAACGCATCGCGCCTTTCACGATCCATGCCAGGATCTCCTCTTTTTCTTTAAGAAGTTTTTTCGGCAGATGTATATCTTCTTTGCCGTTCGGAATAGTATTGTTAAATGGGATTAGACACAGCCTGCGCATGTTTGCGTTAAGCCGCCAGTTAAATTTTGGTACGAAATTACCGCAGAAGATAAGTTTGTAAGGGATGAAATTGGAGTTATCAGACTTAGCCTTTTCGAACAGGTCGCGGACCTTTGGCGATGTACCGGACGCTATCCCGCGGACAAGCGCTTCATCCAACTGGCGTTTCCCCTCATTCTCGTCCGTGATTACCATACGGTATTTTTTTACCTGGGCAAGCGGAGAGTTCAACTCCGTGCTGTTCTTACTTTCGCTTAGTGCAACTTTGTTCATCGTTGTGACATGCTGAGGAAACATGTTACACAGTAAATCTATAAGAGTACTTTTGCCGTTCTGTCCCGTCTCACCGTGGAAGACGAAGAACGCTTCCTGATTCGTGCAACCGGTAATGCAGTAACCAAGTACAAGCTGCATATAGTCAACCCACTCCTGAATTCCACAGGAAGTTTCGTTCATAAATTTCAAAAACTCTTTTGGATCCGGCGCATCAGGATTATAGTTAATTTCCGTCCGGCGCGTAATATAATACTGACGGTCAAAAGGAAGCAGTTCGCCGGTACGCAGATTTATAATCCCATTTCCAGCCGCTAACAAATCATCTTGCGTATCCAACTGCTTTTCCGAAATTACAAAATCTCTATATGACTGGGCATAAGCAATGACACCGTTTCTTCCCTGATTGCTACCGAAGCTTCTGATCTTTTTCATAAGACATTCTTCGGTTTTTTTTATTTCTTCCCATTTAGTACTGCTTGCTTTTGCCACTGCTTTTATTGTAGCTTTAAGACCCTGATACATCTCCAGTGCGTTTGACTTAATTTCCAATTGTTTGTCATCGTTTAACCAGCATCCGTCCCTGTACACAAGCCATGTTTCCTGTTCTTTGCAGAACCGGATGTTTCCATCCATATATTCAAACAGTCTGGATGCATTACCGTCGTTGTCACCGTCAAAACGGAGCAACGGCCGGAATCGGTCGCAACGATCAAATTCGGGGTGCCGTTCCAGATATTCCATCGCATTGTCTATCGACATGCGCCAGTAGTCTTCCCGTTCCAGCTTCGCTCTGTGCTCTGCATCCTTGCCGCATGCATACGGAGAAGCCATAAACAGTTTTTGCACCGCTTCTTCATCACCGTCGCATATTACAAGCAACCGGCAGATCAAAGCCATATCCGCTTCGCTTTCGGATTCCTTCGTATGGTTACCTCGCCACAACAGCGCCAGCCAGCTATGGGGATTCTGAAGCCTTTCCTTCAGCCGGTCCAGATAATGCGGATCAATGTCCAGTTCTTCTAACCGCGAGGGAAGAAGAGCCTTCTTCTCTTTTGATTCCGCAAAATATCTTTCGTAAATCAGGTCAAGCAGTTCCTGTTCTTCGGTCAACGGTTTTGCTTTTCCGAAGGCATCGCCCGTCACGGTAAAGAACCGGGCCGAAGGATAAACCTCGATAGCCATGCCGTTTCCCAGGTTATTATTTTTGCGGCCGGCTCCGTTCCATTTTCCTTTTACGTAAATGTGCAGGCCGGTTCCGCTGGGGCTTAACTCCACGTAGGAACCGCACCGGTCAACCAGTTCACGAATCTCGTCACTGGTTATTTTTCCGTTTTCTATACAGTGGTCAATGTCGATACCGGCGATACCCGATGCTTCCGTAAACACATATCCGATCCCGTTGATCTTTTCCGGGTGCGCGGCGTAATATTTTACGGCATCGGCAAACGTGGCCCAGGTCCCGGAAAGCGTTGCTGATGCGTTGCCGCCAGTCTTTGGATTTTTCGGTACCTTCGTCTGTTTTCCGTTTCGCTCTTCCAGCGACCAGCATACCCAGTTCTTCTGCTGTTTCATTTCTTCCGGAACAGTGGAGAAATCGTAAAACGGCTCTGCGTGCTTAACCGGCAGCGGGATTACTTTACCATAATCAGCCGCTGCAAATGGTTTAAGTTCTTCTTTTAACATTTCGTCCTCCAATAAATTAAAGATGCTGTAATTTATCTTTTGTTGGATCTTTTTTGTTACAGTGTTCATTCTTTTACCTCGTTACATTTTGATGTTTGATGGAAGGGATAAGCACAAGACTTATCCCTTTTCAATGCCAGGCCTTTTACAGGCACTTTGTTGCCTTTAGAAAATCTTCGTAGGCAATGACCAGCAGTGCGCTCTCACAGGATGCGGCAACCGTTTTGAACCGGGTAATATATTGCCCGCGTTCCAGTTTGCGCAGCGTCTTATCACAAATCCCTGCGGCCTGGGACAGCCGCTTTTGGGAAATGCGGAGCTGCTTCCGGGTGGTACAGATTTCCGTACCGACCCGTTTCCATTCCTCTTCGTGCTTTCGGATATAGGCAGCACGTTCTTCTGCAGTGTATTTGACGTAGACCTTATACATTTCGATCTTCTCCGTCCAACACCTGGGCAACGCTGATGCCGTATAGCTTCGCCAATGCAGCCACTGCATCGGCAGGGATACGGCTGCGGCCTTCTTCGTAACGCCAGAGCGTGGATTTGGGAATCCCGGAGTACCGGGAAGCCATGCCAAGGCTCATATGGCGCTGCTTCCTTGCGGAAGCAAGTTTCCTGGATAATCTCATCAGATAATCCTCCATAAAAAACTAAGGGCAAGTGTTTAGCGGCTTCCGTTGAAGCCGTTCTATAAATGGATTACCTGCGGTTTCATTTATAAAACACACCCCTCAAAAAAATTTTTTAAAAAATTTCCGACGAGGGGCTGGCTGATGATTCTCTTTTTAAATCTGGGGAATTCCGGGCCGGCCTCATTGACTTTGGCCGCTTGTGTTTCGACACAGGCGGCCTTTTTTATTGCTTCGGTGAGGCGGGCGTATGGCCGACGAAACAGGCTGGCGTGATCCATGGATACATGGAAGAGATGGAGGCTTTGTATGAACCTGATGAAAAAAGTTGTGTGGGTTGTTTTGGCAATGGCGTGGCTGCTTGCAAAGGCCACAAGAGATTTTACTATTTCCTTTGCGGATGTTATGCGCACCGCATTGGGAGAAGACGGAGAACCGGTCAGCATCATTACGTTTTTAGTATGCCTGGCCGCTTCCGTTGTAATGTTTGGTTTTACAGGGATACTGGTTGCAGTATTCCGGATCAATTAAAAGAAAGGACTGGTAAAAAATGAGGAAGTTAAATGAACAGCAACAAAAGGCAGTATCAGAGATTAATGGATCGTCGTTAATAATCAGCGGCGCGGGAACCGGTAAGAGTACGGTGCTTGCAGCCAAAGTAGAAGCTATACAGCAGTATTATGGAGATGAGGTGCCTGGCATACTGGCTCTCAGCTTTACAAAACGCAGTACATCAGATCTCGCGGCGCGCATCGTTAATACGCGCGGGGTCAGTGTGATGAACATAACCCAATTTTTCTACAGGCTGCTCCGGGCCAATGGTTACGGTGCTTTTAAGGTCATCACGGATGAATATGCAAGACAGGCTCTCGTTTCCTTATCCATCGCATCCGCCAAAATGAATAAAAAGACAGACGAGATGGAAGTATTAACCGCAATGGAAACAGGAAGAACGGATAACCCGGCTGTTAAAGCAGTCATTTCACAGTACTATAACTTTATGAAACAGAAACGGATTATGGATTTCTCTTCTATACCAGTATTCACAGCAGAATTGCTGAATGCTGTGCCATCTGTGGCAAAGAAGATCCGTCGGCAGTATCCGTTTGTATTGATTGATGAGTTCCAGGATCTTAACCCTGATCAATGGATGGCTGTCAGACTGATCTGGCCTAAAGGAAGCAACATCACATCAATAGGAGATTATCGCCAAAGTATTTATGGCTTTCGTGGCAGCAAGAAAGGCGTGCTTGACGAATTCAAAATGTACTATGACGCAAAAGTTTTTGAACTGAGTTTGAATTATCGTTCCATACCCTCCATACTCTCCATAGCCAACACGATCCATCCGCAGTACTCTTCGCTACAAGCAGTAAAGGTAGACACAGGGATTGCTCCAGTATTCACAGCTGCTATGAACCCGGAAGAAGAAGCTGACAACGTAGTCAGACAGATAAAAGACCGGTTAAATAATGGCGCGCGGCTGGGCGACATCGTCATCCTCTACCGCTCGCTGCCGGTGATCCCCTGTGTCATAGAGGCACTGCTCAAAGCCCGGATTCCTTTTGTGAAGGTCGGCGCTGATGCAAACCGTTGGAACCATTATCCGTATAAGCAATTTCTGGAACTGCTTCGATTTGTGGCTGATCCGGACATTGCTGACTGGAAACAGTGCTGCAAATACCTGGGCATTGACTACGAGATGCTGAAACAGGCACAGGCTATCGTGAAGGAGGAAGAAGGTCTCCGGATCAGCGAAGTGCTGATGCATCTGCCGATGCTGCCGGAAGAGGCAAAGGAGAAGCTGGCGTTTATTATGGAAATGGCGGCGGCCGATAATTTAAAGACGGTTCCTTTACGGGATCTGATTATCTGCTTATGGGACGGAATAGCCAGGGATTACTTCAATGCGGATAATGACAACATACTGGCTGATGTGCTTAATGCTACCGAAAAATTCAGTACGCTGGCAGATCTTCAGGACGAAATCTCCAATATTAAGAAGCAGTACGCAGCCATGGAAAAACTGATAAAGAATAAGACTTCTGATTACATCCGTATTATGTCTATACACAGCAGTAAGGGACTGGAATTCGATACCGTCTTTCTGGTGGGAGCCAGTGAAGGAATACTACCGGATCTCTCTCACGAAAACGTTGATCTGGACGAAGAAGCCAACCTGGCATATGTGGCAGCGACAAGAGCAAAGGAGAATCTCTTTATCAGCTATCCAAGACACAACAGCAAAAGCAAAGAAGAGATACAGCCGTCACGGTATTTCGCAAAATTCTTTAACAAAAAATAACTCCGGAACGCAACAGCGAACCGGAGCATTTTTAATTAGATGATAAAAGGGAGGCATAGAAAAAATGGATGAGACTTTTGACGAGAGGCAGACGCGTGAAAATGACAGGCAGTACCGAAAATGGCTATCCTGTGGTTTCGAGGGTGAAATTCACATCAACGAACACGGCTGGTGCGATAATGGTATCTCATTATCTAACCACGAACAAGCAAAGAAAATCGTGTTGTTCAATCGATATCCGTTTTCCTCACATTTAGAGTATATGCAGTTGCCAAATTCCAAGTGGATTGTTGGATCTTGGCTAAGCTGTCCACTACACGGCTATTGTCACGGTATCTCTGTATGGTCAAAGCAGTACGATACGGAAGCTGATGCCATAAACGCAGAGCTGGACAAAATTGAACGGTCACTGGAAGTTAAAGACCGGAAACCCTTCGTAATGGATGCGATCCAAACATGCAGAAACAATTATAAGGAAAACCTGTTCGAAATGGCATTTGCACCATTAGCACAGTTCGAACAGGTTTCGTTATTCTGATAACAGCTGCCGAATAAAAGGCGGTTTTTTTATTTTATAAAACAGGAGGAACTTATTATGAGAGTCAATTTTACCGAACTGAACTATGACAATCTGTATCCGCTTACGCTGAAACTGGAAAACGGCAATATTTATGACGGCCGGTTTACAGATATGCGTGTTGACAGGAGCAGCATCCCTAAGGGCTTATATGCCTATGATGTGCGTGACTGCTGCGACGGAGAACCATGTGAAGTTAGAGGTTTTGTATTCGTCAATCACATGGGTACGCTGATTACCACTGTCCAGATCCCGGAAGCCGAAGATGGAGACGGTTATGTTGTTGATTATTCGTTTTCGTCAAAAGAAGAATCAGATTTATAAAAGGAAGGGAGATTTTATTATGATCAGTATGCAAGAAGCCAGTGAGAAGTTGTTAGAGATGTTTAAGAGCCAGGAGTTCGGACCCCAGTTGGCGCTTACAATAATAAGGCGTCGGGCTGACGATCCGGTCAATGCACTGCCGTGTAATAAGTGGAGCATTGGTAACCATATTCTGATGTGGTTCTTTGGAAGGACCGATGCGGCTGCCACATATATCCAATGGAAAAACCTGAACCGCCGCGTTGTCAAAAATGCGAAGGCATTTCCAATTTTTAGTCCGGTCGCGACGAAAGTGAAGAAAAAGAAAGACGACGGCACAGAGGAAGAAAAGATTATTGTACGTGGCTTCCGCGCTGTTCCGGTATTCCGGATAGAAGACACAATCGGCGTCGCCGGCGATTTAAAGATACCGGACTATAAGCCGCCTGAAATGCCGCCATTATATAAGGCTTCGGAAAAACTGGGCATTCGCGTGTACTGGAAACCGATGTCCCGAGCCGCCTATGGTTACTACCGGCCAGGAGATAACAGTATCACTTTAAGCAGCACTGACTACGTCGTCTGGTTCCACGAACTGGCCCATGCCGTGCGGGAAACGCTGGCAGACACCAACGCTGATCCTGGTCGGGAAGAGATCATAGCTGAAACCACAGCCTCAGTTCTGATGGAGATGCAGTTCGGCGATCATAGCTACCAGCAACAGGCTTACGAATTTATTAAAAATTATTGTAGCGATAAATCGCCAGAATTTGTAATGAAAACGGTAATGGGTGTGCTGAAAGACGTCGAAGAAGTCGTTAACAAAATACTGGACGCAGCCAATGAAGCTGCAGAAAGCACCGTCGAACAGGCGGCGCTTTTTTAATTTTATATAAAGAAAAGGGAGGATTTTACTATGACTAACAAACCGTATGACATTATTGCTGATACCCGTAAGATGAGCCACGCAGACTGGCTGCAGATGAGAAAAGCCGGAATCGGAGGATCCGACTGTTCAGCCGCTGTTGGGCTTTCACGTTGGAAGTCTCCCTTCCAGCTGTGGAGCGAGAAAACAGACCGCATTGCACCTTCCAAAGCCGGCGAAGCAGCTTACTGGGGTTCGGTTATGGAGCCGATTTTAAGGGCCGAAGTGGCAAAACGTATGCCGGAAGCAGAAGTACGGGAATGCCCATTCTTTTTACGGAGCAAGGCACATCCATATATGTTAGCAAATATCGATGGTTTTATTCGTGAAAATGGCTCCTTCTCTTGCCTCGAAATCAAAACGGCCAATGCCTACGCTGCCGTACAGGACTGGCAGAATGGATTGCCTATCGAATACTACTGCCAGGTTATGCATTATATGGCAGTTACAGGTATGAACTCTGCTTACGTCGCCGTTTTATTGGGCGGCAATACCTTCGAAATTCAGAAGATCGACCGGGACGAAGAGATGATCCGCCACATCATTCAGATGGAAGAACGGTTCTGGTATGAATATATATTGAAAGACACACCCCCGGAGGCTACGGCAAAAGACAATGAGGTACTGGGCCAGCTGTATCCAAGGTCAGAAGAAAAAGCTATAGAGATGCCTACAACGGCGAGGGATATACTGACGGACTATGAGAAAGCCTGTCAGGATCTTGCGCTGGCCAAAGAAGCCAAAGAACAGGCTGAAGCTAAACTTAAAATGCTTCTGGCCGATGCTGAGGTGGGAATCATCGATGGATACAAGATCTCTTGGAAAAATGTCAGCACTACCCGACTGGACAGCAAGAAAGTCAAATCGCTGTTGACCGAAGATCAGCTGAAGGAATGCAGCAATACAACGGTATCGCGCAAATTTACAATCGGCGCGCGGAAATAATAATATCGGTTATTACCCCGGAGCTTATAACGGCTCCGGGATTTTTTTATTTTCAAAGGAGGAAATACAAAATGGCAAAAAGAGATTTTAGGATTGCGGAATCCATGGAAACCATGGAGACCATCGGAGCAAATGCAGTAACAACGGAGGATTTACTGGCTATTATCCTTAACAGCCGGGATAAAGCAGCAAGACTGCTGCATCAGGAAAAGACACTATTCGTAACCCAGCTTGACGGCATTCACTGCCTCGCCAGGAATCAGGACTTCGACGCCCTGAAATACCTGGGAGGATTAAGTAAGGCCGAAGCGGCCCGTATACTGGCAGCCATTGAGCTGGGTAAACGGATTGCGAATGCCTCTGCACTGGATACTGACCACATTACCAGTCCGGGGTCGGCCGCGCAATTATTAATGGACCGGCTTCGGAACGAAACCCACGAAAAATTTGTAGTGGTTCTACTGAATACTAAAAACAGGGTAATTCGGGTCAAGCAGATAGCCGAAGGAAGCCTAACGTCAGCCGTGGTGCATCCAAGAGAGGTATTCGCATCAGCAGTCAATGCCCATGCGGCTTGCATCCTCGTAGCGCACAATCACCCTTCCGGCGACCCCTATCCCAGTGCGGAGGACCGCAGCCTGACTACGGCGTTGGAAGAGGCTGGGAACATTTTAGGCATCCCCCTGTTGGATCACGTAGTAATCGGGGACGGAAGATACTTCAGCTTCAAAGAGAAGGGGTTACTCTAACACAAAAGCCAGCGCAACGGCACTGGCTTATTTTTATTATTTTATTTTCAGAAAAGGAGCGATTTTATTATGGCTAAAATCAACGACATTAAAAACATTATTGCATCGGCGGCAGCTAAAAATAATATGCCGACTTACGAAAACGGGAATAACGCTTTAAAGGTAGCTGAAGCTGTCATCCCGTTACCGAACAACAATACAGTACCGGTTACCAAACCGACAACCGATGTACAACCTACGCCACAACAGGCGTTGAAGGCATTTATCCGGAGCAACCTTCGGGAGGGTATCGACTACGGGCAGATCCCCGGTGTGAAAAACAACGTGCTGTTTAAGCCCGGTGCTGCCAAGATCATTAACTTCTTACGCTTAAGGCCACAGGTGGAGTTGCTTCATACTGTGTTTGATTCGGAGGCTAAGGCTATCAGCTACACAGTTAAGGTAACACTTATAAATGAGGAGGGCATTGTCGTAACTGAGGCATTGGGCGCAGCAAATACATTAGAACCGAAATTTGCGAAGGCTGGCATGGGCTCACAGAACTTGGTTGTGAGCCAGAGCGTCAAGAGGGCAACCATTTCGGCTGTGAAGAATCTGATTGTGTGATGGATATCAACTGCCACTTGGAAAATGGTATGTTAGGCACTTTATTGAAGTGCTTCAAACCAGCACTGTGACTGATGTATAAGCATATCTATTAAATGATTTTTTTCTTATAGTGACAGTTATGTATATCCGTGGCTACAATGCCTGCTGTAAATAGTCTAATTTATTAAAATTACTTAGGTCTAAATTTTAGACTTAAGCACCCCGTCTGACAACAAAAGTCAGACGGGGTCTTTATTTTGGAGGTTTTGGTTATGAAAAAAACAGTTGATATGAAATACATTTCCCATGCCAAAAAATTAGATACCTATCGGGTTCGTGTGCCTGGCGCCGGACAAATTACTGTCAGGACATTAGAAAATGCAATAAAAGAAAGGGATCGTCGACTGAATCTGATAGAAAAAGGAAAGATTAATATTAATCCCCAAATGACTTTTAAGCAATGGTTTGATATTTGGCTGGAAAGATACTGTACTTCAAACAACCCACGTACAAAAGAAGGTTATAAAGAAGATATTGCCCGAAGTTGCAACAGCTTATATAACAAAAAAATGCTGAATATTAAGCCACATCATATTTCAAATATGCTTATGGATATGGCAAAAAGAAACCTGGCGTATTCTACAATCAAACGTACCAAGGCAATATTATGCTCTGTTTTCAGCAGTATCCGGGATAACGGGTTCATTGATTACGACCGGCTGCCAACAGAAGGCGCAAAACTACCACCCAAAACAGCTACTAAATATATCTCTATCCCACGCCGGGCGTTTAGCGCTGAACATTTAGAAAAAATAGTTGATGCCTCTCGGAATTTTAACTGCAACGGAAAAACCTGTAAAATCTATACCGCTGCACTGCTGATTCTCACACGAACCGGTCTGCGCCTTTCTGAGTTGTTAGGGCTGTGCCGTGAGGATATTGTTATTATAAACGATGAAGAGCTGACCATATCCATAAATCGCTCTGTGCATACAATAAAGAATGCTTCCAATAACGGAAACACCTGGATAATCGGATTAACGAAGTCTGAAAAATCACGGCGCACGTTAATGATAAAAGATGAACGCTGTGTTACATTGATACGTTACATTTTATCTTTAACAAACAGGCCCGTATTTTATGAAGATCAGGAGTACAACTTTCTTTTTGCTACCAGAACCGGGCGACCTATCAGCAAAAGTAATTTTACGCGGAATTTTGTTAAGATACGTAAGGTTATCGGTAGCGATATCCGGATTCACGAAATACGGCACAGCGTCGCCACACTGATGGCCAACAACCCGGCTATCAGCTACAACAATGCTGCCGCATTTATGGGTCATAGCCTAAACGTGTTTATGCACTATTACGTCCACCCCGGTGATGATTACTTAAATAGCTGTAGTGACGCAATTAACAGCGCTTTTAAAAGAAAGTAACGGTCTATCTGTGTTGCAAATCTTTGTCAAATTTTTTGGTATGTAAAAACACCCCAAAATTTGATGTTTTTAACTGCTTTTTTCTTAAACTGTGTTCTTTAACAGAAGACACAGGCAAAGAATTAAACGGAAACGGTTGTTTTTTTTACAAAAAAATTATCATTTTCGAAAGAGTCTTCTTTAGAAAAAAATATTTTTGTAATCTTTGTCTTTCATTCTCGATTTTTGACACATTTTGGGGTTTTGACACATTTTCTGTGGATAAAACAGCTATTTTTTAGCAAATTATTGTCATATTTTTAGTCAGCACAGATTTCCATTTCACAATAGTCACTTAAAATAAAAATCGCCATCCGGAACAAATTCCGAATGGCGCAAACCCGCATCACATCTGTGTTTATTACTTTTCTAAAAATGGGCAAAAAAAATGGTGATCCATCCGCGACTCGAACGCGGGACACCCTGATTAAAAGTCAGGTGCTCTACCAACTGAGCTAATGGACCACATGGGTGTTACTTCCGTAACGTGAGTATTATAAGGTTTTATATAACGTTTGTCAAGAAGTTTTTACGAAAACTGTTTGGTGACCGGAAACTGCTATGCGTTACAGCAACGCGAGCAGTCTCTTTTTGTCGGTCTTCCCCCGGCTGTTCAGCGGAATCTCTTTCAGGAAGAGGATCCGCTTCGGCATCTCCTGCTGCATCAGCTGCTGTGTCAAATGCTGCCGGAGTTCCTGACGGGAAATCTCCCCGTCAAAGATTACAAAAGCAGCCGCCTCCTGCCCCCGGCCCGCATCGTCATAGGGCAGAACGACAGCCTGGACCACATCCGGCACCGAGCACAGGGCGTTTTCGATTTTCGTGCAGCTGATTTTGAAGCCGCCTTTATTGATGATATCGCCTTCCCGTCCGTTGAAGATCAGGTATCCTTCTTCATTAAAGTATCCCGTGTCATGAAGGGTGCAGGGCTGCCGCAGTCCTTCCACGTGGTACGGCGTATCGATATAAATGAGACCGTCGTCCACCCAGACCTTTACGCCGGGCACCGGTTTTCCCACGCTGTCGGGGAAACGCAGCACTTCCTCATAACTCAGCCAGGTAATGTAATCCAGCTCGCTGGCGCCGTAATATAAAATGATTTCACTTGCCGGGAAAAACTTTTTCAGTTTTTCCGAGGCTTTAGCCCCCAGCAGCTGGGAGCCTGCCAAGATCATCTTCACAGAAGGGTATTCTCTCTGTAAATACCGGGTCAGCGCCTTCAGCTTGGCCGGAACCAGATACAGTACGCTGACACGGTGCTGCTCAATCATCTCCAGCCACTGGCGGCAGCTGAAAATCTCGCTGACTGCCAGGGTGCAGCCCGCATAAATCACTGACGCCCAGATACTGAGATTTCCGGTAAAGCTGAAGCTTCCTTCCGTAAAGACAACTGCGTTGCCGTCAATACAAAAGCGTTCGTTCTGTTCCGGGATAAAACCCGCCCAGCTTTCGTAAGTACGGTACATTACCTTGGGAACATCCGTGGAGCCGCTGCTCAGCACGCCCATGCAGGCATTCTGGAAAGGAGCCTTTGCCGGAACAAACCGGGCAGGAACAACCTTCGAAGAACTGACCGCTGCCGGTTCAAACATTTCTGCTTCTTGCCCATTCTGCTTCTCTGCAACGCGCTGCTCCGCTTCGCACGGTTCACTTACGCCATGCTTTAACGCCCACTTGCCGGTCTTTTCTTCCAGCACAAACCCGATGCGGTTCTTCCCGACCAGTTTGTTCTCCGCATCCTGCGGCAGGTCGTAATGGCCGATGACGGGAATCTGTCCCGCTGCCATCACCGCCAGAAAGGCCAGCAGCTGATGATACACGTCCTCCGTCAGAATCAGCACGCTTGTTTTGTAATCTTTCGGGAACTGTTGCTTCCACCCCGGCGCAACAAACCAGCGGACATCTTCATAAGCCTGTCCGTAGGTAATCTGCCGGTCCTTCAGGATAAGATACGGCGTGTTCTCTTTTTCTTCTGCATACTTTTGTAACAGTGTAACGTAGTCCATAGCAGTGTCCCGGATTTACTTCCGCAAATTTTTTACCAGTAATGCCGTGCCCAATCCACCGGCACCGGCGATGCTCAACAATCCCAGCCTGCCGTTCCGTTGCTTCAGCTCCTGCCACAGGTGCAGCAGCAGAATGGCGCCCGAGGCGCCGTACGGATGCCCGTAGGCCAGGGCGCCTCCCCAGGGACAGTAGCGTTCCGCCAGTTCCGGATGCTTCCGGGCAAACAGCGCGCTGATTACCGCAAAGGCTTCATTATATTCAAACACATCGATTTCTTCCGGTTGTAACCCGCAGCGTTGCAATAAGCCGGCTCCTGTTTCTATCGCTCCTTCCGGACTGTAACAGGGATCCACGCCCCACTCAAATCCGGCCAGCAGTTCCGCTTCCGGCAGCAGATGATATTTTTCAAGCGCTTTTTGTGAAACCAGAATCACAAAGGCAGCCCCGTCGTTCGTCAGGCAGGCGTTGGCAGCCGTCAGCAACGGAGCCACTGTGTTCGTTTCGTTTAATCTCCCTGCTCCGCTTTCACTCTCCGCACCGCTTTTGCTGTCAGACTTTCCACCTGATTCTGTTTCGTTGCGCTGTTCTTTGCACAAGGCCGCAACTTCTTCTGCCGTAAACAACTTTGGCATCCGGCTTGCCAGCTTCGGGCTCATCCTGTCGCGGATCCCTTCGTCGTGCTCACTGCCAAATACAGAAACCACAACATCCTGCAGCCGTTTTTCTTCCCTGGCCTTCCTGGCCAGCTGATGGCTCCGTACCGCAAACGCATCCAGCTCCTCCCGGGTAAAACCGTACTTCTGGCAGGTCCGCTCCGCGCCTTCCAGCATTACCTTCGCGCTGGTGGTATCCGGCGAAAACTGCGCTACGGTAAAACCTGCTTCCGTATAACGGGGGTCTGCTTTTGCGTAAACACGCGTGGGCTGCATAGATGTTGATTCGAACCCGCCCGCAATCAGCACATCCGCCATGCCGCTGCCGATTTTGGTCATCGCCAGTTCAATAGATGCCGCCGCGGAAGCACACTGCATGTCCAGCGTCAGCGCGGGAATATGCACGGGCAGTCCGGCCTTCAGCGCCGCCAGCCGCGTAATGTTTCCCCCTGTGCCTACCGCGTTGCCGCAGACCAGTCCGTCAGCCTGCAGCGCGCAGGGATATTTCTCCATTACTTTCCGCAGCACGGCCGCAGCCAGTTCCTCCGCAGGGCTAGTTTTAAACATCCCGCCTGCCAGCCCGATGTGGCTGCGCAGTCCCCCCAGCAAAAATACTTTTTCCATACTCAGTTCCTCATAAAAAATCCCGGCCTGATGCCAGACCGGGGCAAGCTCAAATCAGTTCTTCCGCATCAACGCATTGATCCGGGTTGCCAGGAACGCGCCGGCAACTACTTTCACCACGTCGCCGAAGATGAACGGGAACACCGCCGCCACCAGCGTGGCCCACACGCCCATGTGCGCCACCAGATACATGGAGACGCAGCCTCCCACGTAAATGACCGGCATGCCCACCGCGATGCCCAGGAAGACCATCCTCTTGAAACTGTTGGAACCGTTCAGCAGCTTGCTCATCAGCCAGGCCGCGATGGCGAAAGCCACATAAAAACCGCCGGTGGGTCCCACCAGACGCCCCAGGCCGGCAGATCCGCCGGGCAGCACCGGAACGCCGATCGCGCCGATGAGCAGCCAGGCCAGCAGAACCAGGAACGCGTCATTGGGTTTTAAAATAAACGCTGTCATATTAACAATAATCGTTGTCCCCACAACCATGGCCGGGGTAAACGGTAAGGGAAATGCCAGATACGAAGAAATCGCCAGCAGCGCTACGCACAGCGCCATTTTGGTCAGGTTGCGGGTTTTATCCGCCGCGGTTTCGCGATGTAAAGCCGTTACAGAAGTCTGTGCCATGTTAGTCATCTCCGGAATCAGTATTGCGCAATGCATTTACCTACGTTTCATTCATTACGCTTTGTTATCCTTAAAAAAATCAAGGTTAACCACGTCTTTTATTATAAATACTTACCGGACCATTGTCAACCCATATTTTATTTTAAGTTAACCATCATGATTTTTCACTTTCGTCACATTATTTTTTGATTCTGTAATATTCTTAACACAAAACTTGCTTGTATTTTCTGATAATTTCTGCTATATTATAAGTGAACAAAGGAAGTACCGAAAGTCCCCCCAACCGGGGAAATGTTGGAAAAGGAAATGAGGATACTTCGGAAGTAACAATGAGAAAGGAGTGGTTCCCCCGAAATAGGTAAAGCGGTATAAGAAAAAATTCGAAAAGGAGTGAGTCCATTGCAGAGGTTATCGAGATTCAATAGATAAACGCCCGTGACGTTGTCGGAACAATGCACGGGCGTTTAAATTTTTTGTATTTACTATTTAAAAGAGGATACTTTCAGCCGAATCAGCTTAACAGCTTGCCTAACTTTTTATTAGTTATTTCGGAGAAAACCATGAGGCTTTTTATCGCGATTAATCTGTCAGATGCCATGAAAGACGCCCTCACTGCCGCGCAGGACGAAATGTATAGCAAGGGTGTCCGGGGGAATTTTACGCCCGGGGAAAATATGCACCTTACCCTGGCCTTTATCGGGGAATATCCGGATAAAGAACAGGTGATGGACGCGCTTTCCTCCGTATCCTTTTCCGCTTTTACTCTTTCGCTTTCCGGCATGGGCTGTTTCCGTGACCTGTGGTGGGCCGGCATGGATGAATCGGCGCCGCTGGCTGCCGTGGTACGCCGCATCCGCCACGCATTGGCCGATCATGATATTCCTTTTGACCGCAAACGTTTTTCACCCCACATCACACTGATCCGTAAAGCTACCGGAACGATGCCCGGAATCCAGATCGATAAAATTTCCATGCCGGTGGAATGCATATCCCTCATGCGCTCTGACCGCGGCAAACACGGCATGATTTATACCGAAGTGGGAGAAATCACGAAAAAGTAAACGGCTTCTGTATAAACAACAGAGGCCGTTTTGTTTATTATAAACTATTCATTTGATTCCTTATCGCGTATGCAACAAATTATAACGACTTGAACAGTACTGCCGCGATATCCTTGCTGTACTGATAAGCATCCGCAGGCGCAGCCGGGTGGATGGCCAGCAGCGGCACTTCCTGTTCGTACAGGGAGCCGTGGGTGCGGCTTGCATCCGTCACCAGTGCAGTGGTTCCCCCCAGCTCGCCGAACGCGCAGTCCGGCGCCGTGAAAATCACATAATCCCCGATCCCCCGCAGCGGCAGATGCATTTTTTCTGCCGCTTCTTTATTTGTCATCACGGCTTCGATCTCCGGTCTGGAACGGATCAGAGCCAGCAGCGCGTCTTTCTCTTCCGGTTTTTTCAGGAACAGATACAGAATGCCGCCTTCCTGGTACACGTGGTTTTCTTTATATCTGTCTTTCAACGGCGCCAGGCAGAAAATATGCAGCCCCGCTTCGTCTGCCAGTTGCTGAACATCCAGCAGGTGATGCTTCCGGTTCATGCCGTGGTCGGCGGTAATATAAATCTGCCGTTCCGGATCCGCCTCATGGATAGCAGCCACAGCTTCATCGATCTGCCGGATCTGCAGCTGCGCTTCCGGCGCTTCCGGTCCGAAATGATGGAATCCGAAATCATTGGTAGTGCAATACACCAGCGCCGGGTCTTCTTTTTTGATCACAGCCAACGCCGCCTCCACAATCCACCGGGAACTTTCCAGGCTGCTGACCGCCGGCGGCGCTGAAAGCCCCAGCTTTTTCAGCAGAGCCTCGTCGGGTGTCTGCACACTGATGCCGAGATCCGCCGCATGGCCGTACACCCCAAGCAGTTTTCCTTTTACCGTCAGAAACGCCGTCTTCAATCCCCGCTTCCGGCAGGCCTGCAACAGCGTCTCCGCTTTCATGAAACCTTTTTCTTCAATAAAGCCCTCTTCCTCTGTGGCGGGATTGTAATAATAATTTCCCGCCATGCCGGTTTCCGACGGGAATTTTCCTGACAGGATCGAGGCGTGGTTCACATTGGTAACGGTGGGCACCACAGCCTTCACTGTTTTGGAAAAGCCAAACTGTTTCGCCAGTCTGTGAATATTCGGCGCAAACTCCGGCGTAATGTATTCCGGCGCACAGCCGTCAATGACAAGAATCATAACTTTGTTCATCATACAGGATTCCCTCCATGTGCAGGCACCCGGCTTCCAGGTTTAAAGATTCTGTAATCAGCTGTCAATGCTTTTATTTAT
>Ga0129306_1002121_pt1 | contig 18811 bp, 13 predicted proteins | sample P827metagenome_FD_94438 | JGI IMG/M metagenome (GOLD analysis project Ga0129306, IMG submission 94438) | Capybara group fecal microbial communities from Wisconsin, USA - P827 metagenome | ecosystem: Host-associated > Mammals > Digestive system > Large intestine > Fecal | place: USA: Wisconsin... | reverse complement strand
GCTGCGGTACCGGTAAGCCAGGAGTTCTTTCCTTCGCCGGGGATGTAAGCATCGTTACCTGCTACCATCTGGCAGTATACGTAAGGCTCGGTCTTGTGAATCTCGGAAATCTCTTCGGTGTAAGCGGGACAGGTCTTCTTGTAAATCTCGAATGCTCTGTCGCCACGGCCGATAACTGTCTCTGCGATGGATACCCAAGGGTTGTTGTGGCAGAAGATTCCGGCGTTTTCCTTGTATCCCGGAGGATATGAGGAAATTTCACCAAGCTCTAAGTGGTAAACTGTGTAAGCGGGCTGTAAAATCATTACGCCGTACTTACAATCAAGATATTTCTTAACTGAATCGAGTGCCTTCTCGGCAAGTCCTTCCTTAACACCGATGCCGGCCAAAGAACAGAAACCGTTACTCTCGATAAAGATCTTACCTTCTTCACATTCCTTGGAACCGATTTTATTGGAGTATGCGTCATAAGCTCTTACGAACCAGTCGCCGTCCCAACCTGCTTCAAGGACTGTATCGTACATAATCTTAACTTCCTTGCGGGCACGTTCTGCCTCAGCGGTATCGCCGAGAAGCTCTGCAAGCTGAGCGTACTCTTCGCCGTACTTGACAAACATACCTGCGATGAATACGGACTCTGCAACAGGACCTTCCGAAGGACCGAAGCACTGGAATGACTCACCGGGATGCTCTGAGAAGCAGTTTAAGTTAAGACAATCGTTCCAGTCTGCACGGCCGATAAGAGGAAGCTTGTGAGGTCCCTTGTTATTAACCGTGAAGTCAAAAGAACGCTTTAAGTGCTCCATCAAAGTGGTAGCAACTGACATATCGTTGTCGTAAGGTACGATTTCTTTTAAAATAGATACATCACCTGTCTCGCGAACATATGCGGAAGTACCTGCGATGAGCCATAACGGATCGTCGTTGAAGCCCGAACCGATGTCGGAGTTACCGCGCTTGGTAAGAGGCTGGTACTGGTGATATGCGGAACCGTTCTCAAACTGAGTGGAAGCGATATCAATGATACGTTCACGCGCACGCTCGGGAATGAGGTGTACGAAACCGAGAAGGTCCTGGTTGGAATCTCTGAAGCCCATACCGCGGCCGATACCGGACTCGTAGTAAGAAGCGGAACGTGACATGTTGAAGGTAACCATACACTGGTACTGGTTCCAGATGTTAACCATACGGTTAACCTTGTCGTTGGAACTTTCGAGGGTATAAATAGACAACAAATTGTCCCAATATGTCTTTAATTTAGCAAAAGCCTTGTCAACATCGGCATCTGTCTGATATTTTGTAATAAGAGCCTTGGCGGGCTTCTTATTAACTACGTTCTTGGATTCCCACTTATCATTGTCGGGATTCTCACAATATCCGAGCAAGAATACATAGGACTTGGTCTCACCGGGTTCAAGCTTCACGGAGATTTCGTGAACCGCAACGGGTGACCAGCCGTGCGCGATAGAGCCTGTGCAGGCGCCCTTGTCGAATACTACTTCGGGATCGTGGTTGTCACGATATGCGCCGAGGAAGTTTTCTCTCTGGGTATCGAAACCGTCAATCTTGGTGTTAACGGTGAAGATTGCGTAGTGATTACGACGCTCTCTGTACTCGGTCTTATGATAAATGGTGGAATCGATAACTTCTACCTCACCGGTAGAGAAGTTACGCTGGAAGTTCTGCATATCGTCCGCAGCATTCCAGAGACACCACTCAACATAAGAGAAAAGCTTAAGTTCCTTAACGGAATCTGTGTTGTTGGTAAGCTTAAGCTGGTTGATTTCGCATGTATCATCGGTAGGGACAAAAGCAAGAACGGAAGCGCTCACACCATTCTTGGAGGAGTTCCACTTGCTGTATCCGATACCGTGACGGCACTCGTAAGAATCAAGATCGGTCTTGGTAGGCATCCAGCCGGGATTCCATACGGTGTTACCGTCCTTGATATAATAGTACTTACCGTTGGAGTCTCCGGGTACGTTGTTGTAACGGAAACGGGTAAGTCTTAATAACTTTGCATCCTTATAGAAACTGTAACCTCCCGCAGTATTCGAAATAAGGGAAAAGAAATCGTTCGTGCCAAGGTAGTTAATCCAAGGCAGAGGTGTCTTGGGGGTAGTGATGACGTATTCTTTGGCGGCGTCATCGAAGTAACCAAACTTCATATCTGTCTCCTTTTGCTTGATTTACGTTAAAGTAAACGATTAAGTAAAAACGGGTAAAAGATTAACGGAAACTAAGCCGTTTTCTATATATTATAAAAAAATGCACATAAAATCAATAGAAAATTCCATGTTGAATTTTTAAAAAAATAATATTATACTAAAATTGCGAAAACGATTAAGGAAGACTTTAGACGCGTTTTTTGAGGGTGTGCGGCTTTCTTTTCCTTAGTCAGACGGAGGAATTATGGTATCCATGAAGGATATTGCGACGAAATGTAATGTTTCTGTCGCAACTGTGAGCAAGGCACTCAACGATCGCAACGATGTTGGTGAAGAGACACGCGAATACATCAAAAAGACGGCCAAGGAAATGGGCTACTCCCCGAATTCCCTTGCAAGAGCCTTAAGAACCAACCGTTCTTACAACATAGGCGTTCTTTTTGTGGATGAAGGTCGAAGCGGACTTACCCATGATTACTTTGCCAATGTGCTTGACAGCTTCAAGGCAGTGGTAGAGGATCACGGTTACGATCTTACCTTCATTAACTGCTCCAAGAAACGGGAGCCCAGGCTTTCATATCTTGAGCACAGTCGTTACAGAGGCTATGACGGCGTAGTTATTGCCTGTATCGATTTCTCGGACCCCGAAGTTATCGAGCTTGCCAATTCGGATATTCCTCTCGTTACAATCGACTATATGTTTAACAATCATTCCGGCGTTGTTTCCAATAACTATGCGGGCATGATGGAGTTAGTAAGATATATCGTCTCCAAGGGCCATCGTAAGATTGCTTACGTATGCGGTGAAGATACAGCGGTTACAAGAAACCGTCTGGCTGCTTTTTACAAAGTCCTTGAGGAGAATAACATAGAGATTCCCGACGACTACGTAATGCACGGCGCATACCGTAGCATCAACCGTACCGAGAAGTTTACGGACGCGCTTCTCGATCGTCCTGACAGACCGACTTGTATCCTTTACAGTGACGACTACTCGGCAATGGGCGGCATCAACTCTGTGCGCCGTCACGGTTTAAGCGTTCCCGAGGATATCTCAATCGCCGGCTACGACGGCATCACCTTAGCTGCCAAGCTCCAGCCCTCGCTTACCACCATCAAGCAGGACACTCAGGCAATCGGTGAGCACGCCGCCATCAAGCTTCTTAATCTTATAGAGCACCCGAGAACCGAGGCGCTTGAGCAGATAGTAGTAGACGGTACCCTGGTACCGGGCAAGTCTGTGGCAGAGATTGAATAGGAAGCAGGTACCAAGTAAAGCGGAATGCTCCGCATGGATTTAGAGTAAATCCAGATTTACCAATGAAATTTTTCTTTTTCATACTCTTTTCTCATTTATGAACGGGCGGACCTATATGGTTCGCCTGTTTGCTTTAGTTTATAAAGAGGAAACAGTTTTTCCGTGAAATACCGAAAAAACTGCGGAACGCTCCGCGTGGAAGGCCATTTTAAAGCTAATGCCCGCCATCATGAATCTAAAGGACAGATTCATGATTCCTAATGCTTGCTCTTTTTCTTTAAGCGGTACCAATCAATTTGTGAGGTACCAAATTGATTGCGGAATGCTCCGCATGAAAGATCATTTTAAAGCTAATGATCTTTCATCATGAATGTAAAGGACACATTCATGATTCCTTATAGTACTATGGTACTAATTATGCAACCTGCACAATAAATCAATTGGTACTTTGGTACTATTTCACGTTGCAAAACTGGTACCAAGGTACTAATATAGAATCATCGATAAAGCCAAGTTCTCCACTTGGACTTAATCAATACCCTATTTAACAGGTATTATACTCCCCTCAGGAAAAAGCATCGCAGGGCGCGGTGCTTTTTCTACTTTAAGGAAAGCATGGGCATACTGCCCATGCTTTCTTGACATATTAGGAATCATAAACCTGTATTGTAGGTTTATGATGGAAGGGCATTGGCTTTAAAATGGCCTTCCATGCGGAGCATTCCGCCATTCTTTTGGTATCTCACGAAAGAATGGATTCCTTGACATAATATTTCTGCTAATCTATTATTTCCTTATGAGAAAATTTGAGCTGATTGCTCCCTGCCACTTTGGGCTGGAGAGCGTATTAAAAAGAGAAATAACGGATCTCGGATACGATGTATCGGAGGTTTTGGACGGAAGAGTTACGTTTATCGGTGACGATGAGGCTATTGCGAGAGCCAATATCGGGCTTAGGACCGCGGAGCGTGTTCTTATTAAGGTAGGTTCTTTTAACGCGACCACTTATGAGGAGCTCTTCGAGGGTACCAGGGCACTGGACTGGGAGTCCTATATTCCGGTGGACGGAAGATTCAATGTTGTTAAGGCTGCTTCTATCAAAAGCAAGCTTTTCTCGCCTTCCGACATTCAGTCTATTATGAAGAAAGCGATGGTGGAGAGGCTTAAGGCGGTTTACAACATCAGCTGGTTTGAGGAAAGCGGTGACGATTATCCCGTAAGAGTTACGCTTATGAAGGATGAGGTGACCGTGGGACTTGATACTACGGGTGTGAGCCTTCATAAGAGAGGATACAGAAAGCTTGTGTCCAAGGCTCCCATTGCGGAGAATCTTGCGGCGGCGCTTTTGGACCTTACTCCTTGGAATAAGGACAGAATCCTCGTGGATCCTTTCTGCGGTTCCGGTACTTTTCCTATTGAAGCGGCGATGAAGGCTGCCAATATGGCACCCGGCATGAACAGAGAGTTCACGGCGATGGACTGGCAGGGGATCGTGGCACCTCAGATTTGGAAGGATGCTTTTGACGAGGCACGTGACCTTGTGGACTTAAATATAGAAACGGATATTCAGGGCTATGACCTTGACAGAGAAATGGTGGAGGCTGCCAGAGCCAATGCCAAGCTTGCGGGAGTCGAGAAGCTTATTCACTTCCAACAGCGCGATGTCAAGGACTTAAGTCATGCCAAAAAATACGGGTTCATCATTACCAATCCCCCTTACGGTGAGCGACTTGAAGAGAAGGCGGCGCTTCCCAAGCTTTATGCGACGCTCGGCGACCGTTTTAAGAATCTTGAGGACTGGTCGATGTACATTATTACAGCGTATGACGGCGTTGAGGCGGCTATCAACAGAAAGGCCGATAAGAACCGTAAGATTTACAACGGAATGATGAAGACCTATTTCTATTCCTTCATGGGCAAGAAGCCCGGAAAGAAGTAAAGTTTGAACGAAAAGTGGAGAGACAGAGGCAACTTAATAAAGGCTTCTTTAATACTTACCATCATCGCAAGCGTGCTTTCTTTTTCCGTGATGATTGCTTATGCGTCGCAGAAGACTATTATTGTCAGCGAAGAGTCGGAGGAAAAAGAAACCTACTTGTACGGCTACGACAACCTCGAATGGGCGATAGATACCAAGAACTTATCGGAAGAAAAGGCTGCGGCTTTGAAGGTCTTTGTGCCTTCGGATACGCCTATGTCGGACATTTCCATGAGTGTGAGATATGACTGTAAGACTGTCAGTGTCCGGATAAAAGATACGCGAGAGTCATACTTTCTCTCGGACCCGCCCAGGGGCAATTACAAGCATGTTGATGTGGCGAGGGGAATCTTTGACGGCAAGGATACTACGATAGTTTTCGAGCTTGATGAAGCTTGCACGTGTGAAATGGAGCGAAAAGGACGCGCACTGGAACTGACATTTACGCCTGTTTCGGAGATAGAGCGTCCAATCGTTATGATAGACCCCGGTCACGGCGGTGCGCAGAGCGGTACCAGAGTGGGCGATATTGTGGAAAAGAACATAACGCTTTCTTTGGCTGAGAAGGTGCGTACGCTGGCGGAAGGCAAGGGCTTCACGGTACTGCTTACAAGAGAAGACGACGAGGCACTTACGACGGAGGAACGTATCAGGGCGATTGAAGCTGCGGATGCGGATTTTTTCGTGGGCATACATATGTCGACGGATGTTGATGATGTGAAGAAGTTCGGAATGTCTGCATCGTATAACTCGCTTTATTATCACAACGGGCTTGAGAACGCGGAGTTCGCGGACATGATACTTAAGTCGGCAGCGGTTTCGGCGAGCAACAAGGCTCTCGGAATCAACGAAGCGGGCGACGAGGAAGCGGTACTTAAGGTGCTTGATATGCCCGCAATGTATCTGTATGCGGGATTTCTGTCCAATACCGACGAGGCCAGACTTTTGGCGGATTCAGCTTACTTAAATAAAATAGCGCAGGGCATCGTGGACGCCCTTGAAATAGCGGTCAGGAGCTACATACGATGAGAAGACCGCGAAGGAGATACACTAAGAAAATGAACGTAATATTTGCAACAGGCAACAAGGACAAAATGTCGGAGATTCGCGAGATTCTCGACGGGATGCACGTGATTGACACAGTGCAGTCGATGAAAGAAGCCGGAGTAGACATAGATATAGAAGAAAACGGCACGACCTTTGAAGAGAATGCAATGATTAAAGCCCGCGCGGTGTACGATGCGGCAGTGGCTAAGGGCATGAAGGATGTACTGGTACTTGCCGACGACTCGGGACTTTGCGTGGAAGCTTTAAACGGTGAGCCCGGCATCTATTCCGCAAGATATATGGGCAAGGACACTTCCTATAGAATAAAGAACGCTAACCTTATCGAGCGTGTAAATAAAGAAGGAAACGGTAACCGCAACGCTCAGTTCGTATGCTGCATCGCCGCGGTGTTCCCCGACGGAACCGGCAAGGTGGTACGCGGCACTATAGACGGTGAGATAGCGGACAAAGAATACGGCGAGAACGGCTTTGGTTTCGACCCTATTTTCTACGTACCGAGACTTGGATCCACCACAGCTCAGCTTAAGCCCGAAGAGAAGCACGCCATCAGTCACAGAGGCAACGCTCTCAGAATGATGAGGAAAGTGATAGCAGAGTATGAAAGCCCTGATTGTAAGTGATACGCACGGATATGACAAAAACTTTTATGAAGTAATAGAAAAGGTCGGCCCCGTAGACATGGTGATTCATGCCGGAGACTTGTCGGGAAGCGAGAGGGATTTCAGACGTGAGCTTAACTGCGCGCTTATGATGGTCACGGGTAACAACGACTGGGGCTCGATGCTTAAGCAGGAAGAACTGTTTGAATTCGACGGTCATACCATACTCCTTACACATGGTCACAGGGACGGAGTTTATTACGGAACAGACAGACTCATCTATAAAGCTTCGGAGAAGGGAGCCGACATTGTGATTTATGGTCATACACATGTGCCGGCGATTGAGTATGACGAGGAATTGGGTATATGGGCGGTGAACCCGGGAAGCCTGTCTTTACCGCGTCAGAACGGGCATCAGGCAAGCTATTTAATCATGGAAACAGACGCTTCATCGGAAGTTCATTTTACCGTAAATTATTTGTAAAAGTTTTTGTTGACATATGAAAAACCCTATTATATAATCTTTCTTGCGTCACAAGGGCGCGGTCCTATTACGGGGTGTGGCTCAGCTTGGCTAGAGCGCCTGGTTTGGGACCAGGAGGTCGCAGGTTCGAATCCTGTCACCCCGAGCCCAGACACGCGGGTGTAGTTCAATGGTAGAACACCAGCCTTCCAAGCTGGATACGTGGGTTCGATTCCCATCACCCGCTCTTTCCACGTCTTCGACGTGGAAAACTGAATAATTTCAGAATCGTAATCTGTGTCCGTAGCTCAGCTGGATAGAGCAACGGCCTTCTAAGCCGTGGGTCGGGGGTTCGAATCCCTTCGGGCACATTTTATGGTGGATATAGCGTAGTTGGTTAACGCGCCAGATTGTGGTTCTGGAGATCGAGGGTTCGAGTCCCTCTATCCACCCTTTAGGAATCATTAATGCGTTTTTTGCATTAATGACGAACTGTTTTAGCATTAAAAAACAGTTCGTGCGGAGCATTCCGCTGTCGCTTTGGTATTCCACAAAGCGATAGTAAGTACCGGATTTCTAAGCGTAGATTCCAAATGGGTATGACTTTGGAGAGATAAGCTTTGGGCTATCGCCAAGCGGTAAGGCACAGGACTTTGACTCCTGCATTCGGCAGTTCGAATCTGCCTAGCCCAGTTGGTAATTTAATAAGATGGGCTACTAGCTCAGGTGGTAGAGCACTTGACTTTTAATCAAGTTGTCCCGGGTTCGAGTCCCGGGTGGCTCACGGAAAGCAGAGATAAGTTTTATCTCTGTTTTTTTTAATGCAATTAGAGTATAATTATGTACTGGGTTATAGCGGTAATAATACACATTGCATACGGGGGCATAGCATTGATTAAGGACATTGCGATATCAATAATTTCATTGGTCGCTTTATTTTGCATATACGGCTTCTTTTACGAGAAGAAGCGAATGACGGACCTTCTTAAGAATAAGGAGAAGGAAGCAACCGACGCCCTCACGGAGCGTGATTTCGCACTCAACGAAGCGAGAGCCAAGAGCGAATTCCTGGCCAACATGAGCCACGAGATAAGAACGCCCATGAACGCCATCAGCTGCGCGACTGAGCTTCTTTTAAAGGGTAATCCCGCGGACGAGCAGAAGAGCTACTTAAGCATCATCAAGAGCTCCTCCGACAATCTTCTCGACATAGTTAACGATATTCTTGATTTCTCCAAGATGGACGCAGGCAAGATGCGCCTTGTGGAGACTGCCTATAAGATTAAAAACGTTCTTACTGACGTTGAAAACATGATTTCTGTAAGGCTTGCCGCTAGCAACGTAGCCTTCACCGTGGACATAGATCCTTCTTTTCCCAAGGTGATAGTGGGCGACGAGGTGCGCGTTAAGCAGATTCTTATTAACCTCCTCAACAATTCGGTTAAGTATACTTCCAGCGGACTGATTGCTTTGTCCGTGACTTTCGAACGCCTTTCCAAGGACAATATCGACATAACATTTACCGTCAGGGACACCGGCTGCGGCATTCCCCCTTCGGAAAAAGAAAGACTCTTCAAGCGCTTCGAGCAGGCCGACGTGGTTAACCACCGTTACACCGAGGGTTCCGGCCTCGGACTGGCGATATGCAATCAGCTTGCTACCATGATGGGCGGACGCGTGACCTTCGAAAGCGAGCTCGGAAAGGGCTCCACATTCAAGGCTACGGTAAGACAGCGCATGGGAGAAGGCTCCGAAGAGCCGATTGCCGACATTAAGGGCGGCAACGCGCTTGAAGTATGCGTATGGGAAGATAACGTTTACTACAGAGAGAACCTGTTACAGGCGCTTTCGAAGCTGGGCGTAAAGGCTCACGGAATATTCAACAGAAACGAGCTTAAGACCCTTCTTGCGGATTCAAAGATTGATTATGTATTCTCTTCGGAGACTCATATATGGGAGGTTTCTTCGGCCGTGAAGAAATACTCGCACACGACGATTCCCGTGCGCATAGCCGAACTCGGCGACACTCCCGAGGCGACGGAAGGCGTTGTAATCACGAGACCGGTGGATATTTTCGAAATCCTCGAGGTGCTTAACAGTGAGAAATTCAGGGACAAAGTCAGTGGCGATTACGCAGGCAGGCTTATTACTCCCGATGCCAAGATTTTAGTCGTAGACGACAACAGGGTTAACCTTAAGGTTGCCAAGGCTTTGTTTGAGACCTTCAATGCCAAGGTTGAGGCCGTAGATTCGGGCTTTGAAGCGGTTGAATTAATTAAGAAGGGCGAGCGCTTCGACCTTATATTTATGGATCACATGATGCCCAGTATGGACGGAATCGAGCCTTCAAGGCAGATTCGAGAGATCGAAGGCGAGAATCCGACGCCCATTATCGCACTTACCGCCAATGCCGGCGAGGAAGTGGAGAAGCTCTTTATAGAAGCGGGTCTTAACGACTTCATTCCCAAGCCCATCGTTATGAAGCACTTAAACTTCGTAATGCAGAAATGGCTTCCGAAGAACAAGCAGATCTTTACGGAACTTAATCCCGAAGAAGCGGCTAAAGCAAGAGAGGAAGAGCCTTCTTTTGTTCCCGAGGAAGGGCTTCAGAAGGTATGGAACGACCGGAAGATTTATTGTGAACTTTTAAACATGTATCTTGATAAGAGCGGAAGCTTAATCAGCGAGATTTCCGCCTGCGAATCCGTCGATGACAAAATCAGACTTACCAAGGAACTTCGCACCATCACGGAATCCGCCGGAGCGCTCAAGCTTAAGGAAATGCTTTCCGAACTAATTAATATAGGAAATATCGGCGAAGGCACCCTCTTTAACGCCCGCCTTGAGCGTGTTGTTAACGAGCATAGAATTGTCTCTTCCGAAATCCGCGACTATCTGGCCAAAGAACAAAAAGACGAGGTATTGACTTAGTCACAAATATCACGTTATAATGTCCAAGTGCGATTTTCTCGCACTTTACGCGGGTGTGGCGGAATTGGCAGACGCGCCAGATTTAGGTTCTGGTGGGTGACCGTGCAGGTTCAAGTCCTGTCACCCGCACGAAAGTTACGAAGCGTGCACAAAAGTGTATAAAAAAACTCGCTCCATGCTTGCATGGGAGCGGGTTTTTTTATGCGCTTTTGTATACGGTGACAACCGTGGGACAAATGTCACCGCAGGGGGCATTTGTATGCACGATTTAAGTAAAATACTTTGTAAAAACATGGAAAGTTTACTTGACATTTTACCAACCTGCACTATAATAGGCATGTAAAGTTAACTTTCCATGTGCAAAGGGGATGCCATGAAAAACAGAGTTGAGGAATTGCGAAAAGAGAGAGGAATCAAGCAGGAAGAGCTTGCAATGGCGCTTGAAGTGTCCAGGCAGACGATTGGTTCACTTGAAAACGGAAGATACAATCCTTCTATACAACTTGCTTTTAAAATTTCCAAATTTTTTGGGCTTAAGATAGAAGATATATTTATCTATGAGGAGGAATAGGTATGGATAAGGGTGGAAGAACTGCTTACATTTTACTAATACTAGGCCTGGTATTGGTAATAGTCAGCGTTATATGTTTTTACTTCTTTGGCAGCGAGCGTTTTGCTTATACCGTAGTAAGTTATTCTATTTTCGGAGGTGGTTTTGGCTTGCTCGGAGACGGTATCGGAAGACTCAATGCGGCCAGACTTGAGAAGAAAGACCCAGAACGCATGAGACTTATCAATATTGAGAAAAATGACGAAAGAAACATCGCCATTGACGAAAAGGCCAGAGCAAAAGCCTATACGCTTTCGATTTATCTTTTTTCGGCGGTACTTGTGATACTTGCGATTATGAGGGTTGAGTTAAAGGCTCTCCTTATCGTGTTGTGTGCCGACTTGATAGTCATGATATACAGCCTGTATATAAGATTAAAACTTTATAAGGAGATGTAATAACAATGAGATTGGTAATTGAGGGACTGACCAAGAACTTTGACAAAAAAGAAGTACTTAGGGGTATCAACTTTTCTTTTGAAGAAGGCAAGATTTACGGCCTTTTAGGCAGAAACGGCGCAGGTAAGACTACGTTTTTTAACTGCGTCAACAAAGACATGCCCGTAACCGGCGGAACGATTTCTTTTGAAGAGGATGGTAAGAAGAAAGAACTCGAACCCGACGACATCGGCTACGTATTGTCTGTTCCCACTGTTCCCGAGTTTCTTACGGGAAGAGAATTTCTTAAATTTTTCCTTGAAATAAACAAAGAGCGAATCGAGAATCCCAAAACCATCGATGAGTACTTTGACAGCGTAAGCATCCTTGAAGAAGACAGAGACAAGCTTATGAAGGACTATTCACACGGTATGAAGAACAAGCTTCAGATGCTTGTTAACATTATTGCGAATCCCAAGCTCCTTCTTCTTGACGAGCCTCTTACCACACTTGACGTTGTGGTAGCCGAGGAAATGAAGCAGATTTTAAGAGACATTAAGCAAGACAGAATCACCATCTTTTCCACCCACCTTATGGACCTTGCGGTGGATTTGTGCGATGAGATAGTGCTCCTTCACCACGGCGAACTTGAAGTCGTAGACAAAGAAAACCTCGACGATAAGGGCTTCAAAGAAAGAATCATCGCCGCTCTTAAGGAGGAACAGGATGCTTAAGACACTTAAAATGATGTTTGCCTTAAGAAAAGCGTACAGGAGTAACTCAATCCTCTACGTACTCAGGCAGCTTCCTCTTATTAAAAAGATTCTTCCGACCGCACTTTCCCAGAGCAAGGTATTAAACGTGATAGTAACCATAATCTTTGCCATCTGGGAGATAGGCGCCATTTTCACCGGCAAGATTATTTACTATTTTGGCGCTATCGGCTATTTGAGAACCATGAGCGACAAACTTTCTAACGAAGTCCTGTTTTGCCAGAGCCTGTTGCTCATGACTGCCATAGGCCTGTTCCTTAACGTAAGCTTCCTTGACTACAGAAAAGACAAGGTCTACGCCATAAATATCTTTAAGTTAAATGCAAAAGAATATACGCTTATCGATTTTGGCTTTTCGCTTATTAAAATTATAGTGGGAACCCTTCCGATTGCCATATACATGGGCCTTGCCTGGGGCGTACCCCTTTGGTTCCTAATAGCAATTCCGTTTTGCGTGGCATGCGGTAAGTTTATATATGCATCATACGTACTTGCTACATACGAAAGAACCGGTGTTGTCACCTATGCCGGCAAGAGCATGCTTTCATGGTTCGGAGCCATTGCTCTGGGCTTTGCGGTTTTCTTAATGCCTGTTTTTGAATATGGTTTGCCAAAAGAAATCTGCATGGTAGCACTTCTTCTTTTGATACCTGTAGGTCTTGCGTGCTCCGTTAAGGTGTTTACCTACAAGAATTACCTTAAGATCAACAAATCCATGCTCAGCCAGATGGACATTGTAATGAAGAAGGCAAGGAAAAGGCAGGACAATCAGGTGGCCGATTCCATTTCTGCAGATACAATTGAAACCAGCAACAAAAAGGGATTTGAATTCTTCAATGAGCTTTTCGTAAAGCGTCACAAGAAACTTTTGTGGAAGCCCGCTGTTAACCTGACAATCGTTATGTTTTCTATGGCGGTTATTGCCAATGTTCTTTTTGCTTTTCTTGGCGGAAGAGAGATTTGCGCACGGGTTATTGACCGGATGATTCCGTATTTTTCTTTTGCGGTATTTACCTTAAACCGCGGAGGAGCCTACACGAAAGCGCTGTTTTTAAACTGCGACCACAGCATGCTTACTTTTTCTTTTTACAAAAAAAGAAACAACGTGCTTAAACTTTTTGTAATAAGGCTTAGGGAAATTGTGAAGGTCAATTTACTTCCGGCCTTTGCCATGGGACTGCTTCTTGCGTCTTTGGTATATCTTCCCGGTGATCCGGAGGCGCTTAAAAAGAGTCTGCTCGTTCTGTTTGTAATTATGGCTGAGAGCATACTGTTCTCTGTTCACTATCTGGTGCTTTACTACCTGCTTCAGCCTTACAATGTTAATACCGAGGTTCGAAGCGTACCGTATATGATAGCCTTCGCTGCATCCTACATTTTGATTTATATACTCATGTTCCAGCGCATTCCCCTTGAAACTTTCGGATTAGCGTGTCTTGGATTCTGTGCCGTGTATACAGTGATTGCGAGCCTGCTTATATACAGATTTGCACCGCAGACCTTTAAATTAAAGAATTAACTTAAGAGTGACGGCAAAAGAAACATTTTCTTTTGCCGTTTTCTATTGTCCCAAACGCCAAAATGTGCTATCTTATCGGGTATAAGTTTTAAAGTAAGAAAAGGAGTAATCATGAAAAACGGAGAAAGAGTTTACAATCCCAAAGAGATTGAGCCCAAGTGGCAGAAATTCTGGGAAGAGAACAAGACTTTCAAGACCGACGTCTGGGACTTTTCCAAGCCCAAGTTCTACGCTCTTGACATGTTCCCTTATCCCTCCGGCGTAGGCCTTCATGCGGGACATCCCGAAGGCTACACGGCCACAGACATTGTATCCAGAATGAAGAGGATGCAGGGGTACAATGTACTACATCCCATGGGGTATGATTCTTTCGGACTACCGGCCGAGCAGTATGCGGTTTCCACCGGTAATCATCCAAACGGATTTACTCAGGAAAATATAAAGACATTTTCAAAACAGTTAAAAGAACTTGGTTTTGACTATGACTGGGACAGAGTGGTTGCAACCTCCGATCCCGAGTTTTACAAGTGGACCCAGTGGATATTCAAACAGTTATACCTTGACGGCTATGCCAAATACATCGACATGCCCGTTAACTGGTGCGAAGAACTGGGCACCGTTCTTAGTAACGACGAAGTAATCGACGGCAAATCCGAGCGCGGAGGCTACCCCGTAGTTCGTAAGAACATGAAGCAGTGGGTTATCAACCAGCCTGCTTTTGCCGAGAAATTGTTAGAAGGCCTTAACGAAATCGACTGGCCCGAATCCACCAAGGAAATTCAGCGTAACTGGATCGGTAAATCCACCGGTGTCGAAGTTGAGTTTCAGATTGTGGGCGGCGGCAAGTTCTCTATTTTCACCACCTGTATCGAGACCATTTACGGTATTACCTTTATGGTACTTGCTCCCGACGGAGAGACCGTTAAGACACTTCTTGACAGAGTTGAGAACCGTGAAGAGGTTGAGGCTTACATCGCCGAGACTGTTAAGAAGAACGACATGGACCGTACCGAGCTCAACAAAGGCAAGACCGGCTGCGAGTTAAAGGGCGTTCACTGTATCAACCCCGTTAACGGCCGTGAAGTCCGCATGTTCATCGGCGACTTCGTACTGGCCAATTACGGTACCGGTGCCGTTATGGCGGTTCCTTCCCATGACCAGCGTGACTTTGAGTACGCAGTCGCTCACAACATCGATATGATTCAGGTTATCGAAGGCCGCGACGTTTCAGAGTGTGCTTTTGAGAAGCAGGACTACCTCGGCAAGGGCTGCAAGCTCATCAATTCCGAAGAGTTTACAGGTTTAACCGTAGAAGAGGCCAAAGAAGCCATTACTGTCAAGCTTGAGAAGATGGGCGTTGCCAAGAGAACGGTTAACTACCACTTCAGAGAGTGGATTTTCGCCCGTCAGCGTTACTGGGGCGAGCCCGTTCCGATTGTTCACGGCGAAGACGGCAAGATTTATGCACTTGACGACTCAGAGTTACCTCTTGTTTTGCCCGAACTTGAAGACTACAAGGGCAAGAACGGTCAGGCGCCTCTTGAGAACGCAACAGAATGGAAACAGTACAACAAGAACGGCATAAAGGGCAAGAGAGAGACCTCTACCATGCCCGGTTCCGCAGGTTCTTCATGGTACTATTTCAGATATATCGATCCTCACAACGATAAGGTATTTGCAGATCCCGAGCTTTTGAAGCACTGGATGCCCGTCGACCTTTACATCGGCGGACCCGAGCATGCGGTAGGCCACCTTATGTACTCACGTATCTGGAACAGATTCTTATACGATAAGGGTCTTGCTCCTACCAAAGAGCCCTTCAAGAAACTCGTTCATCAGGGCATGATTCTTGGCTCCAACGGTATCAAGATGGGTAAGAGATTCCCCGAGTACGTGGTTAACCCTTCCGATATCGTGCGTGATTACGGTGCAGATACTTTGAGACTCTACGAAATGTTCATGGGACCGCTTGAGGTTTCCAAGCCCTGGTCTCAGGCAGGCGTAGAAGGTGCAAGAAAGTTCATCGGCCGTGTATGGACTTACATGGTTGACGAAGATACCAACGGCGACGAGTCCGACGAGACACTTAAGAAGGTATATCACCAGACAGTTAAGAAGGTTACTTCAGACTTCGAGAGCCTTGGCTTTAACACCGCCATCGCTCAGATGATGATATTCATGAATGCCGCTTACAAGGCAGGCAAGTGCCCCGTAAGCTACAAGGAAGGCTTCATCAAGATGCTTTCCTGCATCACACCTCACGTAGGCGAAGAGATGTGGCAGGCTCTCGGACACAAGGACACCATCGCATTCGAGCCCTGGCCCACCTATGACGAAGCAGCGGTCAAAGAAGACACCGTTGAAATCGGCGTACAGGTTAACGGTAAGGTTAGAGGTACCGTATCCATCGCGGTTGACGAGGATCAGGAATCCGCTCTTAAAAAGGCCAAGGAAATCCCTTCCGTTCAGTCCTTTATGGAAGGCAAGACCGTGGTCAAAGAAATCTATGTTAAAGGCAAAATCATTAATATAGTGGTTAAGTAATACAAAACCCTTCACCTGATGGTATAATACTGTTTGGTGAAGGGTTTTCTTTTGCCTCGATAAATCAGTAAAAGGTGGAATTATGTTTTACTACACTCTCGGAAGTATTGCGGTTATTGTGATTCTCACCCTCTGGGCGGGAAGTATTGCACTGCAGATTATAAGAAGCGATTCTCGCGGCGAGAGAATCGATAAAATCAGGAATTTTAAGAAGGGTAAGTTTCTTGCGATTTATCCTATAGCCATACCGATTTATTTCATGGCGATACTATACGGCAAGGAATTGTCCAAGGCCAATATTTTCGAATGTTTCCTTGAGGCAATCACCAAGGCGGCTCAGCTTGTGAGTGTCAGGTTTGCTTTCTCCGATTTAAAGGGGCTTATGGATGCAAGCTTTCTTTTTACGGTGTGTGTGTATTATTGCTACATTTTGATATTGCTTAATGTGGTGCTGTTCATTCATTCGCTGTTTATGCAGTTTCTGTGGGAGCATATCAGTATTCTGGCGTATGAGAGGTACCACGGGGACAAGTACCTGGTTATCGGCAACAATGAGGGTAACCGAAAGCTTTATTCGTCGATTAAGACGGGTAAGAAGGCGATGGTAGACAATATTTCCAAGGAAACGGCGCTCGAACTTTACGGGCTCGGAATTGTGAATTACTCGAGGGAGAACCTCGCGAAGTTTGCGGCAGGTAAGCTTGAGGAGTCGTATCGTCAGATTGTGAGTGACAAGGCCGGTAAGATTTGTATTGTGGTCAATACCGAGGACGATGAAGAAAATCTCGAGATTGCCATGGCGCTTACCAAGAAGCTTGAGTCCTTAGAGAAAGAAATGCCTGCGGACGATATTTACAGCCGCATCAATATATACATTTTCGGAAATCCCCAGTTTGAGAGTTTGTATGAGGAGATTACCAATGCTTTCGGCTGCATCAGACTTGTGGACAAGTACAAGAAAATTGCGACGAAGGTTGCGATGGAGTACCCGATTGCGAAGTTTTTAAGCGAGGAGACGGTTGATTATTCCACCGGACTTTTGAAGCCGGATGTGGATATTAATGTTGTGTTCTTAGGCTTCGGTGATGTTAACAAGCAGCTGTTCTTGACCTATGCCGCCACCAATCAGTTTATTGAGAAGGTGGGGGATGAGGTTAAGCTTAAGCAGGTCAATTACCATTTCTTTGACAAAGAAAAAGCATATCACAATAAGAACCTTAACAACAGTTTTTACAGATATCGTAACGAGTTTTATAACTTCGATAAGGCTTCGCTTGATTATAAGCCGATGGTGAATGAGGAGGATTATCTTCCTTTGCCGGATCTGCCGTCGAGGGAAATTTATCATCCTACGGATATCAATTCGCCTGATTTTTACAGGGATATTAAGAAGATTGTGAAGGCGTCCGAGAACGGAGCGATGCTTGTGTTTGTGGCGTACGGCAGCGACCTTGAGAACAGGGATCTTGCGCGCAAGCTTTCACTTATGATTAACGGGTGGAAGAAGAAGGACAATGTGGCGATTTTTGCCCGCAAGCGTATGAGTGATGAGGATGAGCCGGAGATTAAGAAGGGCGAGTATATTTCTTTTGGCCTTGAGGATGAGGCGGTCTTCGATATGGATAATCTCGATGATTCCGAGGAGATGCGCATGACTTTGTATCGCCATAAGTCGTATGCGTTAGAGGGTGAGCTTCGTCGTCGTGAGCTTGAAGGATTGCCGGCGCCTACCGAGGAAGAGATTGATGAGATAGTCAAGGCTTCCGAGAAACGCTGGTATGTGGCCGATGGTCTTAAGGAGCGTTCTTACAGGGATTCGAGCAGATATGCTACGATGAGCCTTCGCGCGAAACTGCTGATGATGGGACTTGATATGGTGCCGAAGGGGGCTGACGGGGATGAGGCTACTGATGTCGGACTTAGTCGCGATGAGTATGTAGAGAGCTATGCAGGTGCAGATAAGGCTGATTACTACAGCATCGAGTATAAGGGACAGAAGTATGAGTTCTCGAAGCGTACCTCTGTTGATTTCATGGAGGATACGAAGCCTTATTATATGTCGATTGAGGAGCATTTCAGGTGGAACGCTTACATTATCAGTCAGGGATTTGTGCCGGCCAAGCTTAAGCGGATTAAGAACGGCGCCGACCACGGTAAGAACTATACTTTAAGGCTTCATAACAATCTTACGACTTATGAAGGACTTAAGGATTACAGGCGCATAATGTGTGAGATTATCGGAGGCTCCGAGGAGGAGAATGACGTAATTCACTACGATTACCAGATACTGGATGATGCCTGGCAGATGCTGGATAATCTGGGTTACAATATTAGGAATCGTTAACCTGTGTTGCAGGATTTTGTTTGATACATAAGTACCATGTATAAATTATTAAAAAATTGTTACTGTTCAGTGATTAGCCAAACGTAGTAAAAATAAAGGCTACAGAACGCTGTTTGTTGATATTTAACAAACTTTTTCTGTAGCCTTTTTCTATTTTGTAAATGCAGCCTCAACGATAT
>Ga0129306_1002117_pt1 | contig 18826 bp, 18 predicted proteins | sample P827metagenome_FD_94438 | JGI IMG/M metagenome (GOLD analysis project Ga0129306, IMG submission 94438) | Capybara group fecal microbial communities from Wisconsin, USA - P827 metagenome | ecosystem: Host-associated > Mammals > Digestive system > Large intestine > Fecal | place: USA: Wisconsin... | reverse complement strand
CCCAAAAGTCGGATAATCAGTACTCAATAATCAGCTAACCTGCATTCTAAGCTTTGTAAGAAACATCCGGTCTCTCTCCGTCAATTCCGTCGTCCAGCGCTTCGTACGCAGCTTGGAAGAAACGCTAACCTCCTCAATCACGTCAAACCACTGGAGAACAAGGTAAACCGGAGTGTTCTTCAGCCAGTTTTTGAGCCTGGCTTCCACTTTCATGTTTTCCTTGGAATCATGAACCGGATCACCATTTTCAATAGCAAGGGTCAGCTTCATCTCCCGGATTTGCTCGCTGAGATACTCGTAGTAGCAGAGAGAAACAAACTGGACGAACATTCTTCCCATCAGTGCATCACTGGTCCATACCCGTGTCCGGCTTCCATCCGTACGCTGCTTGCCGGATTCAAAGAAGAATTCAATTGTCTCTCGCTTCCGGTACTTTCGCAGGCATTCAAATGGATCTTTCTCACGGTTAGAGACCAGGGCAAAGTATCCATGGTATTTCTTTTCCTCAGCGATCTCTTTCTCATTGAATGTGACGGTCACCTTGGATCCATAGTGCCGGACAAGCAGGAACTTCTGCACCTTCTTCCAAGCGCTCTCTGTCAGATCCTGCTCCTCTTTGCCTTCCTCAATCAATCCTTTCAGTTCGAACAGATCGTTGTCGAAGGCAGTATCCTGCTCCACTCGTCGCATCGGATTGAAATACAGGTGGAGATAGATCCGACGACGAAATATTTCCTCATCACCCTCTTTCAGATCCTTCTTGCGGCTGCCGTATTTCCTGATACGGGAGAACTCCTGCATCAGCATAACAGTGATGCCGTGAGTGTTGGTGTCAAACGGGCAAGCACTGCTGGTACTCCGGAAGTCATCCAGCCGGGAATTCAGTTCTGGCTTGATCCATTTCAGATTGATCTTTGCCAGAGTGATAAAGTCAAAGTGCGCGTACAGAAGTTCAGCAAGGTTCTTCTCGGAATAGTATCCGTTATCTGTAACGATCTCCGCATTCCCGATATCGAGAACCTGCAGCTGCTTCAGCGCGTTCTCAATGGTAATCACATCCGGTTGATTCCCTGGCTGCTTCGCGAAAGCAACCGGCTGACGGGTTCCAATAGAGTACAGGGACAGGAGTTTCACCGTTTCCAATCCATCATGTGCCTTATTGAATCCATATCTGGCTTCCGGAAGCTGCTGGGAATAGGTTGACACAGTAGTTGAATCGTAAGCCAGTACGGGCTGCTCCTCATTGCCCTGCAACCGGGAAGCAAAGAAACTTTGCATCAGGCTCTCATTCCGGCCTACGCTGCAGAACAGATCATGGTAGATATCCTCAGAGATTCCATCCTCATAAGGAAGGGGGTGCGAGTACTGCCAGGTTGCTATCCCGGGAAGAGACTGACCATCCGTCGCCAGCAGATATCTTGCCAGCGACAGAATTTTCTGAGCTGTTCCCAGATCCGTATTGGCGTAGATGGCTTCATCAATTCCGGATACTTTCCCGATGTGATCAATGATATCCATCATGCCAACGCGCATCCGTCTGGCGGTCAGAGCGGGAACCGGTAAATTTGAGACTTTTTCACCGTTTGGCCGTTTCGGACGGGTCGGAACAACCTGGTTTTGTCCAAGTGGGATTTTGCCGACAATCTTACTGGACAGGACCGCATTGTATTTCTTTTCCGGATCGTATTGGGTCTTGCGTTCAATAACGTAGATATCACCATTCTTCTGACGCTGGCGGATGGTGCGGGTAACGATCTCACCGGAATGCTTTCTGGCCATGGGGCAATACCTCCAATTGAGTATATATTATTATAACATATACTCAATTGAAAAGCAAGAGGAAAATCAATAAAATCAACGTTTTCAGGCGATTTCTTTTATGAAATCACAGGTGCTTGAGTGGTTTGAGTACGCATTAGACGACTTTTAGGATATCAGCCAGCTGTTCCGCAAGCGGACCGGCATGACCTACCAGAATTACCTCACGCGCCTGCGCATTGACCGTGCCCGCCGCTACCTGGAGGAAACCGACCTCATGGTCTACGAGATCAGCGAGCTGGTCGGGTACAGCGATACCGCCTATTTCAGCCGCGTGTTCGAGAAAACCACAGGCATCCGCCCCACCGACTACCGCAAAAAGACTGCCGCACGGCAGGAAAAATGAGGAATGCATCATGAACCAAAGAATCAAAGACCTCCTGGAGGGAAGGACGACACGCTCGGTCTTTCCCTTTTTCTGGCTGCGCGGCGAGGATGAAAAGACGCTGCGCGAATACATGCATATCATTCATGACGCCGGCTGCCGCGCCGTGTGCCTCGAGAGCCGCCCGCACCCGGACTTCTGCGGACCGAAATGGTGGCACGACCTGGACATCATCCTGGAGGAAGCCCGGCAGCTCGACATGAAGATCTGGATTCTCGACGACAGCCACTTCCCGACCGGTTACTGCAACGGCGCGCTGCACGCGCCGATGGAGGAGGGCGACTATTCGCTGCTCCGCCAGAGCGTCACCCGGCGCGTGCTGGGCGAAGTACACACCGGAGAAACGCTGTCCCTGCCCTGGGGAGAAATCTGCCTTCCCGGCGAACCCACGCTGACAAAGGCCGATCAATACTTCATGAAACCCTTTCCGCACTTTGAGGATGAAACGCTCATCGGCGTGAGCGCCGTACGCCTTGCAAAAGGCGCACAAACGCCGATCCCTGTCCCCTTCAGCCGGGAGGGCGGCGTGTCCTGGACGGCGCCGGACGGGGAATGGCGGGTGTACGGCCTCTATCTCACCCGCAACCGCGGGCCGCACCGGGATTACATGAACATGCTCAGTTTTCCCTCCTGCCGCACGCTCATCGACACCGTATACGAGCCGCACTACCGGCATTACGGGGATGAATTCGGCCGCACCATCCTCGGCTTCTTTTCCGATGAGCCGGAGCTCGGCAACGGACACATCTACCAGACCGACAAGCGCCTTCATGAGGTGGAAGACCTGCCCTGGAGCGATGAAGTGCAGTCCGCGCTGAGGGAAGCCTGGGGAGCGGCGTGGGCCTCCCGCCTGCCGCTTCTCTGGGATGAGGACGCCGACCCGGCCCTGGCTTGTCAGGCAAGATGGCGCTATATGGATATCGTCACGCGCCTTGTGCAGAAGGATTTCTCCGAACAGATCGGCTCCTGGTGCCGCGCGCACGGCGTGCGCTATATCGGGCATCTCATTGAGGACCACGGGCAGCATACGCGCTGCGGCTCCAGCCTCGGGCATTATTTCCGCGGCCTGAAGGGACAGGATATGGCCGGGATTGACGATATCGGCGGGCAGGTCCTGCCCCAGGGCGAAGACCTGAATATCCGCAGCAAGTGGCAGGACCACCGGGACGGCACGTTCTACCACTTTGCCCTCGGCGCGCTCGCCGCGTCCGCAGCCGCCATTGAACCTGAAAAGCACGGGGATGCGATGTGCGAGATCTTCGGCAATTACGGATGGAGCGAAGGCGCGGCACTGGAAAAATACCTCGCCGACCACTTCATGGTGCGGGGCGTCAACCACTTTGTGCCCCATGCCTTCTCCGCCGCGCCGTTCCCCGACAAAGACTGCCCGCCGCATTTCTATGCGCACGGGCATAACCCCCAGTACCGTCATTTCGGCTGTCTCGTCCGGTATATGGAACGCGTCTGCCACCTGATCCAGGGCGGACACGCGTTTGTCCGCGCCGCGATCCTCTACCATGCGGAGGCCGACTGGGCCGGCGGGAAAGCCCAGAGCGCAGAAGCTGTCGGCCGCGTGCTCGCGGAGCATCAGGCGGGGTACCACTTTATTCCCTCGGATGTTTTTGCAGACCGGGCGGCATATCATACCCGGATCGACCGGGAAGACCACTGCCTGCGCATTCACCATCAGGCCTACCAGGTCCTCATCGTTCCCGAGGCCTCCTATATCACCGCCCCTGCCCTGCAGGGCATCCGGGAGATGGCTGAGGCAGGCGTTCCCGTGTGGTTCATGGGCTCCCTGCCCTGCGGTGTCCTGACCGAAACCGGCGATCGGGCCCTTCCCTTCAAACCGGATACGCGTTTCCGTGTGCTTTCCATGGACCGGCTCGACGCCTCCCCGGATCTTCCCGCGCTCGCGCAGGCGCAGCTGACGCCGGGGAGCCGGATGATCCGCTGCCTGCACTATATCGGGGAAGACTATGACCTGTACTACGCCGTCAATGAGGCCGCAGAACCCTGGACAGGCACCGTCCGGTTCCTTTCCGCGCCTGAGGATGCGAAGCAGATCTACCGGTATGACGCGTGGAACAACCGCTGCGTGCCGGTTTCGATGGAAGACGGTTCCGTGCTCTCTGTCACCTGGGAGCCGAGAAAAGGCTACCTGTACGTGTTTGACAGGACCTCCACTGCCCCTGAATGGACTGCGGAGATCGAAGTGCACGGCGCGGTGCCCGTTCCCCTCACCCGCTGGACACGAAGCGTCTGCCCGGATGCTGCCTGCCCTGTATTCTCCGGGGAAAAGGAAGTTATGCTCCCCGACGCCTATGAGAAGGAAGACCCGGATTTCGGGGGCTTCGTGCGGTATGACACGGTGTTCACCCTCAGCGATAACCCGGAGCATGCAGAGCTGGTCCTCACGGGCGATCAGGAGGGCATTGAAGTCTTTGTCAACGGCACCAGTGCCGGCATCCAGATTGTGCCGCGGTACTGCTTTGACCTGACAGGCCTCCTCCGAAAGGGAGAAAACACGCTCCGGATCGAACAGGCTACCACCCTCGAGCGCGTCATCCGCAACACCGCCTCAGTCTCCCTGAAACCCATAGAACCCAGCAATCATGTAGGCCTCAGCGCTGTGCCGGTGCTCATGATCCGCAATGCCCAGCGCTGATGCTTCCCAAAGCCATCCCTTTTTTACATGCAAAAAGCCCTGCCCCCTGCTGTGGGAAGGCAGAGCCCCTCAGGGCTGTCCGGCATACCGGGCAGCCTGTTTTTTTCTTTACTGTGCCGATGCGATAAAGGCCTTAAATATCTGCCGACTGTTTTCATCCCGCAGATGCGAGAATTCCGGATGCCACTGAACCGCCCAGAGAAAACGACAGTCCGGCTTCCAGAGCGCCTCAGTAAGTCCGTCCGGGGAAACGGCCATGGCTTCCAGTCCCGGTGCCAGATCCTTCACGGCCTGGTGATGACAGCTGTTGACGGGGATCTCCTCTGCTTTCAGGCAGTCCGACAGCGGTGTGCCCGGCAGCACCTGAACGGTGTGCGCCGGTTCATCATACGGCGGTTTCTGCCGGTGGCAGACTTCAGATGGATGCTGCAGCGGCAGGTCCTGGAAAAGCGTTCCGCCCAGCGCTGCATTGATGAACTGGATGCCTCTGCAGATCCCGAGAACCGGCAATTCCCTTTCCAGGGCCGCTTTCAGCACGATCCTTTCCATCCGGTCGCGCTGGGTGCACCCTTCAATGAGCCCTTCCAGCGGCGTCTCATGGTAGATTTCCGGCGCCACATCCTGCCCGCCGGTCAGGAGGATCCCCTGGCACATGGAAAGGAGCCGTTCCAACTCCCCTGCATCTTCCGTCAGCGGAAAGATGAACGGAATGCCTCCGGCTTCCCGGATCCCGTCCATGTATCCCGGCAGCATCCAGATGCTGTCCTTTTCCTCATCCCACAGAGGCATCACGCCGATGATCGGTTTCAATTGTTTCCCACTCCATTCGTTCCTGTCTTCATTTGCCTGTCACATGGTCCCGGCAGGCCCTCCGGAGAGCGAAGGCCGCCAGTGTTACGGCGCCCAGCCACATCCCGCCGCTGGTCACGGCGGTCAGCCCGATCATGGAGACGGCCTTCTCCCCGGTGCTGTTGACCATGATCAGTGTATTCTGAAGTGTTGCCACAGACATGAGTGCATCGATGAAATTGATGCTCCTGAGGAAATGGACCAGCGGGTTTTCACTGCGCTTTTTCTTCTTCAGATTGACGGAGGCAAGCGTGATTTTCAGTGTGGTATAGGTGGCCATGGCAATGGCGGGAATCATGGTCATGTGAACGGGCTTGTCCTGTTTGACCATGAGGGCCAGCGGGGCAATCATGCACAGGTTCAGGAAAAAGAGAAGGGCCGCCGCCGCAAGATGGATGCGCTGCCCCTTTTTCGCATCCCAGGATCCTTCTTCGGTCCTTGTCTCCGTGAGCAGCACCATCGCCCGGATCAGCACCAGGATCAGGTAATACACACAGATACTGATGTTCCATCCCAGACCGTGAAAAATGCCCAGAAACCCGTTATACAGAGCAAATACGGTCGTCGCCAGCATGGAGAAGCCGGAGTTGATCAGCGTTCTGAAATCATAATCCTTCCGCCATCGGATGACGGTATCCCGGATCCAGTCCCTGTTCATCTGCCTCTCCTTTCTGCCAGATTGTATTTGTCAGAGCAGCCCTGCCGGAACGCATGCCGCACGGAATCTTTTCCCGGGCGTGCTGTCTGTGAAAACCCATTCAAAGCCATGAAACCATAACATATGCAGGCCGTGTTTGCAACGCTGACAGAATTGAAAACACAAAAAAAGACATGCCGCAATCATTTTGTCTCACGGAGCACTTCTGAACCGTTTCTCTGTGCATCAGGGACATCCCGGCGGCATCTCCGCTTCCCTTTCAGGACGCCTGCGTTCTGGCAGCGAAAAGGTGCAGACCCGCCGATCTGCACCTTTTCGATTCTCAGTACGGAAATCCTGACAGACGCCTGTTCAGCAGAAAGGCATTCTCCCGGCACGGGATAAGCTGTTCCAGAAAAGCAAATGCTTCTTCCGGCTCCGTAATGCCTTTGGGATGGAACGCCTCCGCCCTGACATCATCGACTGTCAGGGTGTACTCCGCAGCATTCAGATCAAAAACACTTCGAATAAAATCATCACAGGCTGTATCCGAAAGTTCATTTCTTCGGATCGCAGGAAGATGCTCTATGATTTCCCATTTGAGCGCTGCCATGCGGTCCCGCAGTTCATCGGTCAGACGGAAGCGGTCCTCATAGGCACAGCCATCATAAGAGATGTTTTTCCCCAGGATGAAACAGTACCGGTCTCCATCCCGTCCAATCGCTATGGGAACAATCTCTGCTCCGCAGGTGATCGCCAGATCCACTGCACCGGCATAGGGATGCCCCATCAGGGCATTCGGGCTGATATTCTGGATGCCCTCCGGAAAGAGAAGCAGGCTGCCGCCCTTTTGAAGCAGAGCTTTCATCTGCGCTTTGGCCGCTGTTCTGTCCGCTTTTTCGAGAACGTCCAGAGGGATCCACCCGTTCATCTGGAGCATCATGCCATTGATATCTTTATACAATTCACGGGGATTGCCGAGCACGAGCCAGCACGGGGTTTTGATTGCAAGGAAGGACATCTCAATATCCACGCCGCCGATATGGGTCGGGCAGAAGATGACCGGCCGATCGGTCGGTCTGCGGTCATCCCGCAGAACGGTCAGCCGCCTGCCGCCGAGATACAGTTCCGCTTTCATCAGAGGGACCAGGATGCGGTGCGCCAGGGCATGGAGGGGCAGATGCCGAACCCGCCCGCCATATTTTTCAAACCGCTCCAGGCGTTTTTCCCGGCAGTAGGTTTCATAGTCCGGCTTCGGAAGCCGGAGCATATGGACAAAAGAACGTAAGCTGTTAATCACCGCGTCTTTCCTCCACCAGCTTTTCAAGTACCCGGTAATCGATTTTGCCCGTCTGGGTCATGGGGATAGATTCAAGAATATGGACTGCTTTCGGCCACAGATGGTCAGGGAGTTCCTTTTGGATCCGTTCCCGGATTGCATTCAGCTGCTGTTCATTCCCTGCCGCTCCGGTTTTCAGCAGTACACAGGCTACAGGAGCGTTCACCCTGACCGCATCGGGAACAACGATGACACCGCATCTTTCCACCATGTCGTCTGATTCGATGCACTCTTCGATACACTGAGGGAAGATCTTGTTGATCGTGGTGCCGTCGATTCCCGCTGTCGGTCAGCAGATCACTCTGTCTGAACTGATCATGTACGATTCCACGCGACCCATGTTGTTGAAAATGCTAGCATGAAAGAAATGTTTTTTTAAGTTGAAAATATCCCGGCAGCGTGCACAAAAAAACAATCAGGCGGTTCCTCCTGATCGTTCCCTGCTGCATTCTGTCCAGTCGGCCGGATGCGGCATGTTTTCTTTTCCGGCCCCCGGATGTCTGCCTGCCCGTCCGGGTTCCTGTTATTTCCCGCTGCTCAGGCGGTTGAGCACTTCCTGATGGCTCATCTCATGTCCATCCACCATGGATGTATATTTGTTGGGTCCCTGGAACAGTCCTGTCCCCGCGAATCCCAGAGAGATATCCGCATGGATCTTCAGGGCCCTGAGCATGGCTGTGAGCATGGATCTGAGCGCCTTGTTTTCTCCGGGCAGATAGCTCCCGATAGTCCCGATCACCTTCAGCGCCGCATTCTTCGACGCAGTCCGGATCATTTCATTCATTTCTTGCACCGTTCCGGCGGATACCTTTTCCATTTCAGTGGTTGTCAGTTCCATTGCTTTCTCTTCCTTCCGTGTCAAATCATCGTCCGGGGATTCCTCATCCCGCACATGAGTTGATACGCCTCCCGGAGCCGGATGGCGGCCGATGCGTGCGGTGCAGGCAAAAAATATGTCAGCTGAATTTCCTTTCAGGCATTGCAGCGCAATCGGTCTGCATCAGGTTCGGCAGCCTTTTCGATGGAAAACCAGTAGTTGAAGCACCCGACGCTCTGATACAGAATTTGCTTCGCTTCCATCCGGAAAAGAAGAAAAGGCCGATACGGAACATATGTTTCTGCTTTTTCTTCCCGAAACACCACCGCAGTCCCTGCCTTGACAGCCGGATGCTCAGGGGGTATATATTGAGACGCAGGCCTTTCGCCGGATCGAAGATTCCTTCATCAGGCTCTGAAAGGAAAATACCAAAAGAGAAAAACCAAAGGAGCCGGAAAGGTATGTCTATACAGGCAGACAAACAAACAGACGAACAGGCGGGCAGACTGACAGGTTTTCCTTCTGTTGACAAACCATGGACCAGGTTTTATACACAGGCAGAAAAAGAAGCAGCGATTCCTGAAGGATCCATGTATGACTATCTGTACGAGCAGAACAAGGAGTATCCTTCTGAAACGGCCATCGAATACTACGGAAGGAAGGTTACCTATCAGGAGTTATTCCGGAGTATTGATCAGTGCTGCCGGAATCTGGCTGCCCTCGGCATCAAAAAAGGTGATGTTGTCACAATCCAGGCCCTTCCGCTTCCGCAGGTCATCATCCTGATCTATGCACTGACCCGGATGGGTGCCTGCGGCAATATGCTGTATCCGGATGCAAAAGCCAAAGATGTCGTTGCCTCCATGAAGAAGACGTCATCTGATCTGCTGATTGTCATTGACAAAATGCTGTCTGCCTATGAAACAGAATTGCCAGACTCTTTCAGAAGTACGATCATTCTGCTGAACGTGGCTGACCAGATGTCATTCCTTCCAGGATTGATGGTACGAAAAGCAGCGGCCTATCATCAGCAGAACCACAAACTGCATACCATCACCTGGAAGGCGTTCATCGGCGGCAAAGGGAAAGACTACACGGAGAACCATGATGCGGATCTTCCTGCCTTCATGCTCCGAACGGGAGGCACGACCGGCATTCCCAAAGAAGTTGTGCTGAGCAGCAGATGTTTCAATGCTGTTTCAGCCGGCGTTTATCATGCTCAGATGTGCAGTAAATGGCAGAGAAGGAAGAACAGCCTTCTGCTGATGCCTCCCTTCATTGCCTTTGGCATCAGCAGCGGCATCCATAATTCCCTGACCTTCGGGACAAAGCTGATTATCGTTCTTGATGTCACACCGGCCGCAATATCCAAATACTTCCTGAAATATAAACCGAATTACATCACGGTCGGAACAGTGCATGTCGAGCAGCTTCTTGAGGACCTGGGAAAAAGCAGCCATGACCTGAGCTGTATTGAAATGCTGGCTGTCGGCGGTGAAGCAATGAACGCTGCATTTGAGGAAAAACTGCAGCAGTTCCTTCATAACAATCACTGTCCGATCATTCCGATTAAAGGGTATGGGCTGACAGAGACCTGTGGATGCGTCATTGCAGAAACGCTGCAGGCTCACAGGACAGGTTCTGTGGGGATACCGATCAGCCTGGCGAATATGAAAGTGATTGATCCGGATACCGGCAGGGAACTGTCATACAACCAATCCGGAGAGATCTGTCTGTCCAGTGCGGGCATCATGCAGGGGTATTATCAGGACAGGCAGGCCACGGACGATATCATCACCGTTGAAAATGGAGAAAGGTGGCTTCATACCGGAGATATAGGCATGATATCAGAAGATGGACTTCTTACAATTTCCGGAAGAATCAAGCGCATCATCACCTGCAGGGAAGGGGTTCTCTATCATAAAGTGTTCCCCCTGCTTCTTGAGGACCAGATTGCAAAGCTTCCCGGGGTTCAGGAGATCTGCATTGTTGGAAAACCTGACGAAACGGTTGGAAATACACTCGTTGCCTATGTGGTTCCGGAAGAGCCGGCACAATTTGAGCAGTTGAAAAACAGGATCGCTTCCTATTGTTCTGCAGAGCTGGAATCCTATGAAAGGCCCGCAGAATACAGATGTCTCGATCAGATGCCCAGAACATTAATTGGCAAAGTCGATTACAGAGCACTGGAACAGATGGCATTGAACGATATGCCTTGACCATCATTTCCGCAAAATGCTTTGAAGGGGCTGCCTCACAGCTTTGTGAGACAGCCCCTTCATGTTGGAACAGTTTCTGACTTCCGCACTGTCCTGCGGGTCTCGAAGCGCACAGTTTCCCCCCCTTCAAAAACGCGGCGGCATCCGGGCAGGGATCTCACCCCTCCGTCTCCCCCTGTGTCTCTTCCTGTTGTTTCCTCCTTCTCTGGGCAGAATGCATAACAGCATGAGATCCTCCTGGTTTATGGGGGCTGTGATGGAATCATGATCCTTACCGTGAACGTTCATGTTCTTGTTGGATTCATGGCAGCATAGTATAATTCTGCTGTCAAAAGTGCTGATTAAAAAAATTTGTATTCTTGCTTTCGACCTATCATTTTTCAAGGATCTACGTGACTATGAAACAACCGAGTGACAAAAGGGTAACGCTGCAGGATATCGCAAAAGAGACCGGCTATTCCGTCAATACCGTCTCCCGTGCGCTGCGCAACAAGAGCGATATCTCCCCCGAAACCATCAAATCCATACGCCGCGTCGCGGACCGGATGGGCTATTCCATCAATCAGATTGCCAGTTCTCTGCGTTCGGGCAGAACACATATTTTTGCCGTCATCCTGGGCGGCATGTCCAACCCGTTTTACGGCATCATGGCGGACACGATCCAGAACGCAGCCAGGGAAAAAGGCTATTCGCTGATCATCATGTGTTCCCGGGATGACGCAGACCTTGAGCTGTCCCTGGTAGAGCAGGCCATCTCCCGCTGCGTGGACGGTGTGCTTCTCTTCCCCACCGCAAAGAGCCAGCCGACCATTGCACGGCTGAAGGCTGCCCGCATGCCTTTTGTGCTCATGTCCCGATACATATCGGAAAATGAAGCCGACTGCGTCGTATGTGATGAATTTCACGGCGCCTATCTGGCCACGCAGCATCTGATTGAATCGGGCCGCCGCAGGCTGGCATTCATTTCGTCCAACACCGTCCTGTATTCCACCGACCTGCGTCTTCAGGGCTTTCAGCGCGCATGTGACGACGCCGGCATCCCGGTCACGGACCAGTGCGTATTTATCTCTTCCCGGAATATCATCGACCATGATCAGATGGATTCCTGGTACCATCTGCTGGCTGAAAAGCTGAAAAGCCTGAAAGCCAGCGGCTTTGACGGTCTGTTTGTGTTCTGCGACGTGGAAGCCTGGCACGTGCTTTCCGCCATGATGAAATCCGGCACGCTGCGCAGGGAGGATTTCGGCATGGTCAGTTTCGATAATCTGGAAGGCTCCCTGTCCTTCCCGATCCCCCTTTGCAGCATTGACTGCGGTTTTGAAGAGATGGCCCGGGCCGGCGTCAAAATCCTCCGCGACCGGATTCACGGCGACACACGGCCGCCCATCAAGGTCGTCAGCCCAGTGAATCTCGTTTGCAGGAAAAGCTGCTGATATTTCTTCTCAGCGGCCGCTGCCTGGTTCCCGTTCCTTTTTCCCGAAAACCAGCTGAAGGAGCACGTCCGCAGACGTGCTCCTTCTTTTTTGCCGCGCCGATCAGCGCTTTTCAGGTGATGGGAACCATAAAGGCTGCCGATTTCGCCAGCACGTGAATGCATCTTGTCAGCGATCTGCTCCGGAAGCTGCTTCATGGATGTCTTCCGCCGGATGCACGCATCTCTCCAGCCACCTGGCACAGGCGCATCTGCATGTGCACGCGCTGGAGGCAAAATGAAGGCAAAACCACTGACATACCAGCGAATTGATGAATATACAACAGGTCGGATTTTCGTTACAATTCAAAAAAAGGTGATCAGGACCGCCCCTGCAGACTGAAGGAAGCCGGACCTGTAAACGATGAGGTGTTCCAACATGATCTATAACGTCAGCATGAAAATAGCCCACCTGCTGGAAAATGAGCAGGCAATCGCCATCTTTGACCGGTTCCTGCCCGGTATGCGGAAAATGGCCGCAGCCAATCCCCAGGCTGCTTCGCTCTCCGTCGAGCAGCTGGTCCGCTATACCCGCAACCCCAAAGCCGAAGAAATCCTCCTTGCGATGAATGAGGCGCTGGACGCCCTGAACACGCCGTCAGCCCCTCCGAACAGAAACTGATTGAGCAGTTCCTGGCAATCGACGCAGCGGACAGGGCAAAGCCTGCCCAGGCCCCCTGCCATCACCAGGATGCCATTGAACCCGGCCGGCCGTGGCTTGACACCAAAGGTGAACGCATTCAGGCCCACGGCGGTGCAGTCTTGTATGAAAACGGCACCTATTACTGGTATGGTGAAAACAAGGAACACACCGACGGCCGCAACGGTATCTGGACGTGGGGTCTCAAAGTGTATGCCTCCACCGATCTCATGAACTGGGAGGACAGAGGCTTTCTGATCCCGCCGGTCCTGGATGACCCCAACTCGGCCCTGTTCCCCACCAAACGCGTCGACCGTCCGCATATCCTCAAATGTCCCGCCACCGGCAAGTATGTATGCTGGATCAAGCTTTCCGGCCCGGAAGCCGCCTTCACCATTTGGCAGGCAGATGCTCTGCCGGGGCCCTATGAGATGGTGGAGAACCTGTACAATCCCGGCGGACACAAGGCAGGCGATTTTGACCTGATCTCCGATCCCGCCACCGGTAAAGGCTACCTGTACTTTGATGCAAACCATGATTCCATGCTCTGCATGGAACTGAGCGCAGACTATCTGCATGCCGAAAAGGCATCCGCCCGCAGCTACCCGGGCCTCCGCCCGCCGTTTACCCGTGAAGCGCCGGCCCTCTTTGAGAAGGACGGAAAAAAATACATGCTGACCAGCGGCATGACCGGGTATGTGCCTAACCGCAGCGACAGCGCGGTCGCAGACGCGTGGGACGGCATGTTCACTTCTATCGGGAATCCCCATATGGAGGACGCATCCAACGCCTCCTTCAACAGCCAGATCAGCAAGGTCTTCCGTGTGGAAGGCACGGATACCCTGATTGCCATGGCAGACCGCTGGCTGCCGGGGACGCCCGTGGATGCCAGGCTCGCGGACGTCTTTACCCGCGTCATCGCAGGTACGTATGACCCGCAGCACTATCAGGCAACCGAAGAAGAACGCCGGGAGATGTATGCTGCCAATCAGCTGGAAACTGCCTGCACGTCCATCGCGGACTACGTATGGCTGCCCATCGCATGGGAAAACGGGAGACCTGTTCTGCACTGGCAGGACAGATGGACGCTCTGACGGAGCTGCATAAAAATCCAGCCTCCCGCTATACCCGGGAATACTGCACGCAGCAGCTGCTTCCTTCCAGTGCATCGTACAGGATCTGTATGCCACGGCCCGGCTTTGCAGCCGGGCCGTTTTTCCTGTCCGGACGTCAGTCCGCGTCAATCTCGACTTCTTTCCCGCGGAAGGCAACCCCATATCGCAGGATGGGTGTGATCCCTGCAGAGACCATTTCCATTTCGTATTTCCGGTCTGTCATCTGTGCAAGTGCGCGCTCCGCCAGTTTCTTCAGGTCGACCGATTCGTCCTTTCCGGCAGATTTCAACTCAATCAGGATGCCGGGAAGGCTCTTCACCTTTGGCATCAGCTGGATATCATACCTGCCTTCACCGGATTCACGGTTGGAGCGGACCGTATAGCGGCTGTCCATCATCGCGCACAATCCCAGGACCAGCCCCTGGTAGAAACTTTCCTTTCCCGTGTCAAAGCTGGCGCTCTCCAGCAGAAGCGTCCGCATCTGCCGCTTCAGCGCTTCCCCGTTTCCGGAGAACAGCGCCTCCTGAATGGTAACGGCAAGTGCAGGCGGTACGATATCTGACAGCTGGTCGAGAATCTCTTTTTTGTATACGTAAGCAATCTCCTGATTGGGGAGCGCCACCTCACACATCAGGCCGCTCAGGCTGAATTCAGAAGAAACCGCCTTCAGATACCCTGCAACCAGAAGAAAACTGTATACAGAGGACGGATTTCGTCTGATCTCCGGATAAATGACGCCCGTGTCGATATATGTCAGGAATGCTTCACCCTCAAGAATGGTCTTCAGGCGCTCATAGATGTCCGGACCAGCTTCAGCCAATACTTCCCCGATGATCTCATTGCTGCCCGTAGACTGCCAGTACGCACCGGGACGGCAGTCATTGCGAAAATAATTAATCACGGACCAGGGATTGAAGATCTCCTTCCCTCCAAAACGGTACCCGTCATACCACGCGCACATTTCCTCATAGCGGTCTGCGGCTCCGTAATAAGCCGCCATGCTGCGCACCTCTTCCGGAGTAAACCCGAAGTAAGCACTGTATTTTTGGTCTAGGATGGAATTGATCGTCAGATTGTTGAGACCGCTGAAGATGCTTTCATTTGCCACGCGGAGTATCCCTGTCATAAAGCCAAATGACAGATGGCGGTTGTCTTTCAGTCCTCCAGAAAACAGATTCCGCATGAAAAGGATGACCTGATCATAGAACCCTCTGGTATGACCCTGCTGGATCGGTGTGTCATATTCGTCTATGATGATGATCGGTGCAATCCGGTAGTGCTCATGCAGCATTTTGGTCAGCATCAGAAATGCACTGGTCAGTTCGCCGGCAGTGGCGGTTCGTTCTATGACGCGTCTGAAATAGACCTTATCCACCTCACTGCATCGCTCCGACTTCAGGAGAATCTCATGCCTTGCATATTCATTTCCCATAACCTCTGCCAGTTTTTCCAGTGTCTCCTGCCAGCTCTCGCACTTGATGTCCTTGAATGTCACAGAAATGACCGGATACTTTCCCTGATAGGCCCGGTATTCCGGGCCTGCCTTCCAGATCGCCTTGTCACGAAAATAGACAGAAGTGTCCTCATCGGAGATCTCGAAGAATGTCCTGAGCATATCCATGTTCAGTGTCTTGCCAAAGCGGCGCGGTCTCGTAAACAGCGAAACCATCGGGCGTTCGTCCAGAAAATCGCGGATCAGCATGGTTTTGTCAACATAATAATACTGCGTGGATGCTATGCGATAATCCGAAATGCCCACAGGCAGCGGAAGCTTTTTCTTTGCAGCTGAACGCTTTCCCGTATAGGCCCCCGTGCGAAGCCTTCCATCTGAAGGCCGTACTGCCTCCTCAGGCACATGCCAGAGTCCACCCTGCTTCACAGCGCCGGGGATTTTTCCTCTGCGGCACATGTCTGTAATGCGCTGTTCCGTCAGACCCCACCTGACCGCAGCATCCTTCGCCCGAATCATATTGGGCACAGAAAGCACTCCCTTTCCCTCGCAACATGATTTCATTATATGGAAGAAACGGAAATATGTCAATTATATTCGAAAATATATGACTTTATATGACATATTTTCGAAATCATGTCAGATTCTTTGTGCATTACACATAGTTACTTCCCCGCAGGACGCCGTTTTCATCAGCACAAGGCTTCCGAAATCCCTGGTCTTCCATAGCATCTCTGAGTTCCCGATTACCTGCAGCGGAAAAAGAAATATACGGGCTCTGGAAGAGATCGACTGACAGAGGACAGCGCCTAAAAATCAAAGCGACACCCCGGCGATCTGATTGATCCGCCGGGGTGTCATCTGTATTCTTCCTTCATGCTTTGAACAGCCTTGTGATCAGACGGGAAAACCAGTTTTCCGTGAACATGGATTCATATGCTGAATCACACAGTTCGCAGTCTTCGAAATCATCGGCCATCAGTTCATCGGCCATCATCTGTCGGGTGTAACTCCAGGTCATCATCGTTTCTTTCTCCTTTGTCGTTTCGTATTTGCCGTGTGGCCTTTGATCAGGCAGCCATTCTCACGGGTCTCAAAAGGTTTCGGATCAGCCGCACCAGGCGGTTTTCGGTCCTGCGCATCTGATAGCGGACAGCATGCTTTTTCTGCACAGCGGCTCTCCGTTCGGGATGCATCTCAGGAGTGGTACAGGGCTTATCGTTTCGTCTCATGACGATCTTCTCCTTTTGCGCGTAAACTCAATTGGTTTCCATCTTTTTATACGCATTTCCATGCACGCTGGCAGCAGCCCGGAAGACGGATTTCTTAGATTGTTCATTGCCAAAGCAAATGCAGAAAAGGGTGTTGCATTTACTTTGGCAAACAATTCTGACTCGCTGCTGCGATCACCGGACGTACGTCCGGTGATCGCAGGACGCGCGAAAAAAACGCCGCAGCATTTTGCTGCGGCGCTCGCTCGTTCCCTGCCATAAACGGAAAGACAATCACTGCTGCGGATGATGCGTAGTTTTGCGGTCACGGGATATATCCTCAAAATAATAATGCTCAACTGCAGCCATCACGTTTTTCAGTTCCTTATCATCTCCATGCTTTACCATTCTCGCAGCCCTTAGAACTGTTTCTTCACAGTGATCGTTTCTCTTTACAAAGTCACTCCGTTATAGAAAACTTTCTGTTTCCCTGCTTTCAAAGTTCTCGAAGCAGGAGCCCCAGCGGGGTGTCGCCAACTATTGACGAGGGCGATTTGACAATGGAAATCACCTACACGAAGGACAGAAACTATTTGGTCCCAAAGCATGGTCTGCCGGAGCAAGCCGACCACACGTTGCAGGACAAGTACGGGAGCATGATGCATCAGTACCTAAAGGATCATCGACCGATCCTGTGGGAGCGGATGATCCTGGACGGGACACTGTTCATACACCTATTGCAGATCGACAGAGCGGCCTATGACTGGTTGGAGCACGCAAAGGCCGCTAAAGCAACCGCAGCATTCAAATCTGCCGGTCCAATGAAACAGGTCGAGCTTATGAACACTTGCAAGGCATCGGCCTGAGAACATTTTGGAAGAGCTTGTTTACTCTTGAAAACAGGGATGACTTTTGATACGATTTACACAGTGATGATTCTATGGATATGGATAACGAACGGCTTCATCAAGAGGATTTGCAGCGCATCCGAGGCTTTCGCCTCATTGTCGATGATTTCATGAACGCCTGCTTCGATGACAACATCGAAGGCACGGAGCTGATCCTGCGAATCATCCTTGGCCGGGACGATATCTCCGTCAAGAGCGTGAAAACACAGAAGCTGATGAAAAATCTTCTCGGCATAGACATCTGGCTTGACATCGACGCCGTGGACAGCGAAAACCGTGAGCTTGATATCGAAGTCCAGAGGGCAGATCGCGGCGCTGGCTGGAAACGTGCAAGGTATCATTCCAGTATCCTTGACGCACACTTATTAAGGCCGGGTGACGACTTTGACAGTCTCCCGGAAATCTATGTGATTTTCATCACAGAACACGATGTATTTAAGGGTAATCAGCCGCTCTACATGATTGAGCGCCAGAACATAACGATGGGGACACCGTTTGAAGATGGCAAACATATCATCTATGTGAACGGTACGAGCAGAGACGGACACACGGAGCTTTCAAAGCTCATGCACGATTTCTTCTGTACCGACCCCGATGATATGCGCTTCAAGGCATTGGCTGAAAAAGCAAGGTTCTTTAAGCAGGATGAGAAAGGAGTTGCCGCTATGTGTAAGGTAATGGAAGATATGCGGAAAGAAACTGCATGGCTGACCAAGGTTGAGAGTGTTCTCCGCTGGCTTGACATGGGGCTTTCTCTTGAGCAGATCGCCAAAGGCGAGGATCTGACGGTCGAACAGGTTAAAGAGATTGCCGGACAGAAAAGCGCATGAAAGACTTCTGAGCACCAATAACTGAATAGCCGATCCCAGGGATCGCCCATTGGTTCAGGCTCGGCGAAAAGCCAATCGGCATGCTGGCGGAAAAATATGTTGTCACTGCACTGAAAGAACTGCCGGGATGGATGATCCGCCGTGCACCGCAGGGCAGAAAGACATAAAAAAACCGCAGCTTCAGGTGCTGCGGTGTGCATTTTACTTTTTGATGTAGAGATAATCACCGGTGCGGATGAGGCGCGGGTTGGTGATCTTCGGGTTCCACTTCAGGATTTCGCGGTAGCTCTTAATGCCGAACTTGTTGGCAATGCGGATCAGGGTGTCATGGGCCTTGATCTGGTAGATCGTGTAGCCGGCCTTGGCAGCGGGCTTCTTGAAAGCACCGCCGGAGATTTCGTTCATTTCGTCGAGGGTCAGTTCTGCGCCAAATTCGATATCGCCGATATCCATCATATTCTCAGTCATT
>Ga0129306_1002116_pt1 | contig 18828 bp, 17 predicted proteins | sample P827metagenome_FD_94438 | JGI IMG/M metagenome (GOLD analysis project Ga0129306, IMG submission 94438) | Capybara group fecal microbial communities from Wisconsin, USA - P827 metagenome | ecosystem: Host-associated > Mammals > Digestive system > Large intestine > Fecal | place: USA: Wisconsin... | reverse complement strand
CATTTTAAAAACATATTTTTACTATTTCTTATAAATTAAATTTTCAACACCCATTTTAAAAACAAATTTTTACTATTTTTAAAACATCCCACTATTTTTTCAACAATTTTATATAAGAATAAATAGAATTAATAAGATATATTATAACATTAAGTAATGTTTAGTTAATATTAAAATAATTAATTCAAAATTTTCTAAATTGAAAGAGGTTAAAACATGAAAATTGCTATGGTTGGACAATTTCCACCACATATTGGAGGAGTTGGAGTTCATATACACACATTATCAAAGGAATTGGTCAAGAAAGGCCATGAAGTGTATGTAATCACTTACCCTCACAAGGACATTAAGGATATTGATGGAATCCATGTTATAGGCACTAAAGGAGTTAACATTCCAGGACTTCGAGGATTATTCTTTGCAATCAATGCTAAAAGAGAGCTTAAGAAATTGATTGAAAGGGAAAACATAGACATTATCCACGGACATTATTTGCTCCCTGCAGGATGGGCAAGCGTAAAGGCTGGAAAATCAACCCACACCAAAACCTATGTAACTTCACATGGATCAGACATGTTTGAAACCTACAAAAAGCAAAAGTTCACAAGACCTCTCATCAATAAAGTGCTTAAGGATGCTGATGTGGTCCTTGCTGTAAGTGAAGCATTGAAAGAGGAAATCATCAAGACAGATATTCCAAATATTAAAGAAAAGACAAGATTGCACTGGAATAGTATAGATGTCAATAAGTTTAAAACTACAGAAGAAAACAAGGACAAATTTAAAAAAGAATTGGTTCAAGAATTCAACATAGATGCTGACAAGCCTATCGTTTTATTTGTCGGAAATATAATTAAAAGAAAGAATGTTGAAGTGCTAATTGAAGCTAAAAAAGAAATGGGCATAGAAGCCAATCTTGTCATAGTTGGTGATGGGCCACAATCAAAAGAGCTTAAGGAAAAATGTGAAAATGAAAATATTGAAAATGTTTACTTTACAGGTTCCAGAGGAGATGTCGAAGATATAATACCAAGCTGCGATCTTCTCGTATTGCCATCATTAAGCGAAAGCTTTGGGCTTGTACTCATTGAAGCATTATCCTGTGGAAAGCCAGTTATTGGAAGCAATGTTGGTGGAATAAAAGAGATAATCACAGAAGATGTCGGATTACTGATAGATCCAAATGACCCATCAGACTTGGCTAATGCCATCGATAGGGTTTTAAGCGATGAAGATTTGATGGAAAGATTCAAGTCAAATGCAAGAGATAGGGCAAAAGACTTTGGAGAAACCGAATTGCCTTATGATGAATTGAATTAAAAATTATAAAAACATTTAAAAATTAATTTAAATTAATAAAATTCATTTAAATTAAAAAATAATAATTATTAAGCTAAATTATACTCAAATTTTGGATAATAGTTATTAATAATAAAAAATAAACTAAATTAAAGAAAACATATTTACAAAATTATCAATTAATTTAGAGGTTATCAAATGGGAGAAAAAGAATTTACTCACCTAACTGAAACTGGAGTTCATATGGTGGAAGTTGGAACTAAGCCACAGCAAAGAAGAACTGCAGTGGCAAGCGGAAAGATTCATCTTCAAAAGGAAACAATTGAAATGATCAAGAATGCTGAAATCAAGAAGGGAAATGTATTGACAACTGCTCAAATAGCCGGAATTCAAGCTGTAAAAAAGACATCTGACATCATTCCTCTTTGCCATCCATTGAACTTAAGTGGAATTGAAATAGAATTTGATCTTGGAGAAGAGGAAATCACTGCAACATGCGAATGCAGATTAACTGGTCAAACCGGTGTGGAAATGGAAGCAATCACTGGAGTGAGCGTAGCATTGCTCACCATTTGGGACATGACAAAAGCAGTTGAAAAGGATGAGAACGGACAATATCCAGACACTAAGATTTCTGACATTGTAGTTCTTAAGAAAGAAAAAATCTAATCCTTTTAAATTTTAAAACTTACCAAATGCTCTAAGAAAATCAAGATTATATATTAAATACAAACATATTAAAAAATTAATCTTTTATTTCATTTATAAAAATTATTAGACTGATTTATATGGAAAACATCCCAGAAAACATTAAGACAATAATCAATAGCTGCTATCCATACATTGAGGATTTCAACCCTGCCCAAAAGGCAGTGATCGAATCAGGATACCTTGAAAACAATAGGAATTGTGTCATAGCAATACCTACTGCAAGTGGGAAAACCGTGCTTGGAATAATGGCAGCTCTCAAATCCATTTTAGATGGCGGAAAAGCAGTTTATGCTGCACCTCTCCTTTCAATCCAAAATGAAAAGGTCAAGGAATTCAAGAAATTCGAGGAATTTGGAATCAAGGTAGGAAAACACCCGTCATCTTCAGACTTGTCAGTAATGGTCTTTGAATCATTTGATGCATTGACCAGATTTTCATGGGATGCCTTAAGGGAAGTTGATACATTAATCATCGATGAGTTCCATATGATCGGCGAATTTACAAGAGGTCCTACTATAGAATGTGCAATAACCAGGGCAAAAATAATCAATCCAAGCTTAAGGATCATTGCATTGTCTGCAACTCTTGAAAATATGGGTGAGATTGAAAGCTGGTTGGATGCAACTGTCGTAGAGCATGACTATAGGCCAGTCCCATTAAATAAAGACGTATTGGATGCTGAAATGTTCAATACAAAAAACAAGAATGATGTGGTTGTAAAGGTTATTGAAAAGGCAATCTCAGATGATGCACAGGCATTGAGCTTCGTATCAACAAGAAGATTTACAGAAAGCCTTGCCAATTATGTTGCAGGTAAACTGAAGAAGAAAACTACAGCGGAGCAAAAGCAACGCTTCAAGGAAGTTGCAGATAAGTTGCTTGCAGTTCCTGAGAAAAAGGGATCAAGGCCAACTTCAACTTGCCTTAAATTAGCTGAAAGCTGTGAAAACGGTGCGGTTTTCCACCATGCAGGTCTTTTCAGTGAGCAAAAGGAAATCATTGAAGAGGAATTCAGAAATGGAAATATCCTAATGATTGCAGCTACTCCAAGCTTAATGTATGGGGTTAACCTTCCTTCAAAATATGTGGTTATCAGAGACTATACAAGATGGACTTCAGATGGCCCTCAAGCGATTCCAGTCTTTGATTATGAGCAAATGTCCGGTAGAGCAGGAAGGCCTCAATATGACGATACAGGGTATTCCTATTTGATTGCCAAATCCATGGAAGAGGCAATTACCCTTGAAGAGCGTTACATCAATGGCCAGGTAGAACCTACAAACTCTAAATTAATTGAAAACAAGGATGCTGTATTTAAGCAGATTATTGCACAGGTAGCATCCACTTTATCAAAAACTCCGGAAGATCTTCAAGACTTTTTCACAAAAACATTCTATGGATATCAAATGACAGCAAATTCTTCCATGAGCTTCTTTGCTGAAGAAAGCTTAAAGTTTGAAATCATGAACGCTTTGGAATTCCTGCTTCAGAACCAGATTCTCCAAGCTACACCGAGCGGACTCAAGACAACCCCATTCGGTAATCTTATAGCAAGATCAAATTATAGCGTAGAAACAGCTGTTAAAATCAAGGAATATGCAAACAATCTGGATAACTTTAAGCCGGAAGAACTTATTTACCAATTGGCACAAACACCAGATATGCCTCTCATTGCATTCAAGGGCAGAAAATCCAAGGATCCTGTTCGTGAAATGCTATCAAACTATGGCCTATTCGCCATTGACATTGGAAACCCTGAAGCGACAGCAGTGTCCTTAATCGAATGGATAAATGAAAGGACAGAGTACCAAATTGAAAATGCTTACCATGTATACTCTTCATCCACCAGACGCTCTGCATATGAAGCTTCATTGCTTGTAAGATTTACTAAGAATACCCTTGAAGTTCTTGGAAAATACGCTTATTCAAAAGATTTGGATTTCCTTTCTGCAAGGCTTTATTATGGTGTAAAAGAAGACATAATCCCTCTTGTTATTGGAGTCAAACGTTTAGGAAGACGTCGAGCAAGAGCATTGGTTGATGTATTTGGTGATGATTTAAGACCATATTCAGAAAAAGAGCTTCAAAAGATTGATGGAATTGGTCCAAAATTAGCCCATAACATTAAAAAATTCGCAGATAATTATTAATTAATTATCTCTTTACTATTTTTAAAAAAAAGACCTTAAACTAATATTTGAAAATTAATTATCTCTTTACTATTTTTAAAAAAAAAGACCTTAAACTAATATTTGAAAATTAATTATCTCTTTACTATTTTTAAAAAAAAATCTTAAAAAAATATTTGAAAAAATTGAAAAATAGATATGTTTTGATTTCAATATTATTAAAAATTTTAAAAAAAAGAAAAAATAAAGAAAGAGGAGAATTATCCTCCACCTTCACAACCTTGAATGTCATTTAAGTTAGCATTGAGTTCTCCATAGCCTTCCTTAATGTCCTTGACTTGCTCAAGAGTGTCCTTATCAAGGTTTTCTGAATCAATGATGTCTTTTTCATTAACAACTTCTAAAGAATCAGCCGCATACCATAAGGCAGGTTCATCTAATTTTACCCATTGCTCATTGTCTTCTTCTTTCAAATCAACAACTTTGCTTATGGTACCAGTACCTGTATATCTTATAAAAGTACCTATATCAATGGTTTCTCCTCGAATATCACAAAAACTCATATTATCACCAATAGGTTTTAATAAAGTCTTCAAAGAAGAAAATAAGTAAAAATTTAAATTTAATTTATTTCCACTTCAGCTGCTTCTTCAGCCTCTTCTTCAGCTTCTGCTTCATCTTCAACAATTTCAGCTTCAACTTCTTCCACTTCTTCTTTAGCATCTTTAGCTTTTTCAGCTTCTTCAATTGCAGCTTCTTTGTTGATTTCCTTATCTAATAAAACGTAATCTCCAATGCTTTTTACATCTTCAAAGTCAATTTCGATTTTGTTGGAAGAGATAAAGTTTTTCTTAAGGACAATGGTTATTGCATTGATTTTACCTTCTTGAGGATCAAATTCAGCATCATCAATTTTACCTACTTCATTTGCATTAGCATCTAAAGCCATCATACCTAATAATTGTTTAATTTTCATTCTATTACCTCAATTATTAATTTTATGAAATTATGTTAAAACTAACAAGAATATGGTTTTGACAATTTGGAAATGGCCATATAACTAAAAAGTCATTATTAACATAATCACCATTATGTAAGAATATGATTTGAAAATTATATAAACTTATCTAAATATTTTTTTTTAAAGCAATAAAATTTATATAATTATGATAATAAATTAATATTTTAAAAACAAATATAATTACTATAATAAAAAAATAAAAAAAATGAAAAAACTAAGAAAAATTTTACTTAATCACAAAAAACTTTATTGATGGTGAACCTAATGGAAGAAGCATGTCGAATTATCATAGAGGATATCATAAATGGAAAGATAACTACTCGCCGTGAGCTTGAAGTGGAAAAAAGACAGCTCTGTAGAGATAGGAACTTGAAAAAATTTATGAGCAATTCTGTAATCCTCGAACATGCAAGTCTTGAAGAGAAGAAGATAGTTTCAAACCTCTTAAGAAAGAAACCAACCAGAACAATCTCTGGAGTGGCAATCGTTGCAGTTATGTGCCATCCGCACCAATGCCCTCATGGAAGATGCTATTATTGTCCTGAAAGTGACATTGCACCTCCAAGCTATACTGGAGAGGAACCTGCAGCGCTTAGAGGAAGAATGTTCAAGTTCCATCCATATGTCCAGTGCTACAACCGTCTTAAGCAATTGCACAAGGTAGGCCATCCAATCGATAAGGTTGAACTCATCATCATGGGAGGAACATTCCCATCAAAGGACATATGCTATCAAGAATGGTTCGTTTCACAATGCTTAAAGGCAATGAGTGACTTTGGAGTGATTCTTGAAAACATAACTGAAATTGGAGATATTGAATCATTCAATAAGGAAGACCTTTTAAAGTATCCTCCATATAGCAACAATGCCCTTAAAACATATCCTCCAAATGATTATGTGCTTATAGATGACATTCAAAGAATAAACGAAAGCTCTAAAGTAAGATGCATAGGAATGACCTTTGAAACCAGACCAGACTACTGTAAGGAGCCTCATGTTGACAGAATGTTGAATATGGGAGTTACAAGGGTTGAATTAGGTGTTCAAACCATTCATAATCATATTTATGAAAAGATCAAAAGAGGGCATACTGTTGAGGATGTCATTGAAGCAAACAGGATTCTAAGGGATTCAGGAGTGAAAGTGGCTATGCACATGATGCCTGGGCTTTTCCCTCTTGCAAGGGATGAGCCTAGAATAGAGCAATGCCCTGAGAAAGATTTGGAGATGTTTAAAACCATTTTTACAAATGAGAACTTCAAGCCGGATATGCTTAAGATTTATCCTTGCCTTGTTACAGATGGAAGTGAACTTCACAAATTATGGAAAGAAGGCAAATACAGACCATACAGCGATGAAGAAGCTGTTGACTTGATTGTTCAAATCAAAAAGATCTTGCCGAAATGGGTAAGGACCATGAGAATTCAGAGGGATATTCCATCCACATTAATTGAAGATGGGGTGAAGAAATCAAACCTTGGTGAACTGGTCTACAACCGTCTTGAAGAAGAAAAGATTAATTGCCAATGCATTAGATGCAGGGAAATAGGTCATAAAAAGACCAAGGAAGAGTATTCAATTGATGATTATAAATTATTTGAAGAGGATTACATTGCAACAGAAGGAAGGGAACACTTCCTATCCATTGAGGATAAGAATGAAGAGACCCTTGCAGGATTCCTAAGATTAAGAATGCCTTCTGAAAAAGCACATAGAGAAGAGATTGATAATAAAACAGCTATTGTGCGTGAATTGCATGTTTATGGAAACATGATAAAAATTGGTCAGAAAGGCAAAAATATCGGACAGCACACAGGATTTGGTGAAAAGCTATTGAAGCGTGCTGAAGAGATAAGCATTGACCAGAACAAGGAAGAGCTTTTAATCATCAGTGGAATTGGAGCCAGAAACTATTACCGTAAATTCGGTTATGAGCGTAAAGGTCCTTATATGGCTAAAAAATTAGTTTAAATAAGAGTTTCATATTTGTTTTATTAAAAAAATATCAAAAATTGAAACAATCAGACAAGTCAAAAGTATTATATAGTTTGAAGTTAAACTAACTATTATATACATATAAAACTAATATTGATTTAATCCTAATTCATGAATTAAAATAGAAAATTCTTGAATTAGAATTCATAAATTATTATATTTATTGGAGATTGAAATTTAATCAAATATTAAATAATTATTAAATTATATCTATTGGAGATTAGAATCGTTTTAAAAATAGGGAGATGACTTAAATGATCAACAAAGCTGAAAAACTTGCAAAAGCTATTGAATTTACTCATTTAGATAATACTGCAACCGTTGAAGAAATGAAAGCATTCTTCGCAAAAGCTAAGGAATATCCTTTTTATGCAGTTGTAGTTTTACCTCATTTTGTTAAATTGGCAAAAGAAGAATTGAAAGACACTGACATGAAAGTGGTAACTGTAATTGACTTCCCATTAGGTGCTGGAAACACTGAAGGAAAAGTGGCAGAAGCTAAAGCTGCAATTGCAGATGGTGCAGATGAAATTGACATGATGGCAAATATTCCATCAATTAAAGAACGTGACTTTGAATACGTTAAAAATGATATCAGAGCAGTGAAAGATGCTATCGGAGACCATATTCTTAAAGTAATCATTGAAAACCCACTTCTCAATGAAGATGAAATGGCAGGAGCTTCCAGAATGTGCGAAGAAGGTGGAGCAGATTTCGTTAAAACCTCAAGCGGATTCAATGGAAAACAGCATTTCCACTCTTTAATGGAAAGTTTAAGAATCATGAAAAAGAATGCGCCTCACCTTGATATGAAAGCAGCTGGAGGAATAGACAACTACAAATTAGCAAATAACGTTTTAGCTGCAGGAGTAACCAAGATTGGAACATCTTCTGGACACATCATTATGGATCAACTCAATCATGTGCTTGATAATCAAAAAGTGGATCCTAATCAAAAAACCGGTCCAAGACTCATATAATAAATTTTCATAATTTATTATTTTTTTCTTTTTAAAAATAGTTCGTATAGAATAAAACTAAATATTCCTAGATAAAAAAAGTGCCGTAGGCCGGACTTGAACCAGCGACATCCAGATCTTCAGTCTGGCGTTCTCCCAACTGAACTACTACGGCAAATGGACCGAACGAGATTCGAACTCGTGATCACCGCCATGTCAAGGCGGTATCATACCCCTAGACCACCGGTCCTTCTTACTCATTAAAATATGTTTATAATTATATATAAATGTTTCTAAATCAAGATATTTTGAAATTTAAATTGGAAAATTCCATTTTAAAAATCACTCTTTTTATTAACGAAAATCTAAAATACCGATGCCTAGAGCCTATCTTCTAAAATGATAGACATATTAAAATATGTTAATAATTACTTATAAACTTAATGGAAAAATTAATTGAAAAAATAGGAATATGCATCAAAATAGCATATAATCTGGAAAAATAGTATAAGAAATAGATAAAAATTGTAAAAATAGTATAGAAATTGTAAAAATAGTATAAGAATTTAAAAAAAAATAATTGGCCAATAAAGATCTTGGCCAATAGTTAACAGTTAAAAACTAGAGATAACAAAATTATTTGATTGCTAATTTGATATCTTCAGCTTTTACGGTTTTTCTACCAGCGTGGCGTGCGAAATTAACTGCTTTTTTAGCTAATTCGTCACCTTTTTCTTCAAGAGCTTCAGCTAATGCAACTTTTGCATCATCACTAATTCTTTGTGCGCCAGCATTTTTTAAGATACGACCGACAGGTGCGATTGGTAATTCACTCATATTTTCACCTCCAATTGAAAGTGTGTTTTACCTAGTATATAAATGTTTTGTTTTTTTAAGGCCATTAAATCACTTATTATCCAAAAAATAGTTATAAAAATATAGATTTTCTAATAATGAGAAATATTAAAACTTATTAAAAAAATTTAATAAAAAATATATGAAAAATGGATATTTTAAAGCCATAGAACTCTTAAAAATTAAACCTTTTAAAAACTCTTAATTCTTTAAATAAAAAGCCAAATATCTTTATTTTAGCAAATAAATAACAAATAGTCTTTAAAAAAAGCAATAAAAGAAATTTTTCTTTAAAAGCAATATAAAAGATAAATTAGTCTTTAAAATAAAAATACAAGTTAAATTAAATGTTATTTCAAAAAATAATCAATTTTAAAAGAGTTTTTTATCTAAATTTTCTAAGAATTTTCCAAATAGGAAAATAATGAAAATCTTAGTGTAAAAGCAATGATAATTTGAAAAAAATCCTTAAAAAAATAATTAGGGAACTATTAATTTCATAAAAGGAAAATAAGAAAAAAATAAAAGGAAAAATTTTTTAAAAATAATTTTAAAAAATCAGCAAACAAATAAAAAATGAGAAAATAATTATCTAAAATTAAACAAAAATCAAAAAAGAATTAAACCTTATGGCCAATCAAATAAGTTCCAGTTGTCTCATCAATATGAACTTTTATAAATTCACCTAATTCAACATCCTGAACAACCACTGGAATATAGGAATCTGTTTTTGCAATGAAACCGCCTTTAGAACCTTCACCAACAACCAATGCATTTAATTCCTGACTCTTCAGGCATTTGTTTTCCTCTTCGATAATTCCAAATTTAATATCTGAGAGAATTTTGGATCTTCTCTTCATGTCTTCAAATGGAATATTTGAAAGATTAGATGAACTTGCACCTTCCCTATGCTGATACTTGGATAAATGAATCAGATTGAATTTGATCTCTTCAATCAAGTCTGCGGTCATCAAGAAATCCTCTTCAGTTTCTGTAGGATAACCTATAATTATATCTGTAGCTAATGTAAGGTTTGGAATTTCCTCCTTGAACCTATAAACAATTTTCTTGTAATCCTCAACTGTATGATTTCTTCTCATATGCTTCAATACTGCATCACTGCCAGATTGAATAGGCAAATGGATGAAATTATATACCTTTTCCATCTTAAATGCATCAATCAGATTCTCAAGGTCATTTCCTATGTTCTTAGGGTGCATCATTCCAACACGCACTTTGAAATCACCATCTAAACTAGCCACTTCCTTGATCAAGTCAGATAGCTTTTCACCAGTATCCTTACCAAATGCAGAAGTGTCTTGAGCAGTAAGTTCAATTTCAACACAGCCATCTTCAATAGCTTGTTTAGCTTCCTTTACAATATCTGCAATAGGATAACTGTTTAGATGTCCTCTTGCAAAGCGAGTGCAGCAGTAACTGCAGGCACCTAAGCAACCTTCACAGATTTGGATAACATGAACATATGGGTCTTGACGTATTTTAGGAACACAAACCTTAGGCTCATCTGAAAAGCCAAACTCTCTGGAAACCTCCCCAGCAATAGCTGACTTGACAACATCAGCAGTCTTGTTCAATTGGTGAGGGCCAATCCAAGAGCAGTTAGGTCCAATCGCATCAAGCTTCTTAGGATCCACCTCAACCATACATCCCGCAACAATGATTTCCTTATCTGGAAATTCATTTTGAAGCTTTTTGATTCTATTTATCACCTTGCTTTCTGTAGGCAATTTTACATAACAGGTGTTTACAATAATTGCATCAGCTTCCTCTTGATTATCTACAATATCAATGGAATTGGCATTTAAAATACCTGCCATAATTTCAGAATCGGCTTGATTGAATGTGCATCCGTAAGTTTCTATAAATACTTTCATATTATCCTCTAAAAATAAAAATAGATTATAGGGGATTGAATATATCATCCCAATAGAAAATTTTAAATTGTTTTAAATTGTCGTTAAATTAACTTTTATGTTTATTCAAAGGCTTTGCTTGAACAATGTATTTGGTTAAATCATAATCAAAATGATTGAACTTAACAGGTTTAGCATAAACCCTTTTAATGACCTTTGCCTTTGCATAACCTTTAGTGGTTTTTCTCTCTTCGGTCTTGATTACATGTACTCTTGCAACATACTTGTCAATCTTGAGAATATCATCAACAGCTATCTTGAAGTCACGTTCTGTTTCACATTTGAATGAAGCGACTTTTCCATGCAAGTCAATGGAAACTCCAAAACGTGCAGGAATCTCTTCAGATGACGCCCAAATGGTTTTTACATCACGAGCAATAGCTTTCTTAACTCTCTTTTCTCCCTCAAGCTCTAAAGAAGTAATCTTCACTTTTCCAAGCTCGGACATTAAGAAATCCCCAACAGCAAGCTGTTCATCAGGGAATAAGTCAATGAATATCTTATGAGTATCTTCATGTTCACTAATGATTAATCTAAATGGTTTTGGGTTATCCTGAGAAATTCTTTCATTATAAACAGATCCGCATTCATCACATTTCAATAGAAATTCTCTGATTTCCTTATTTTTACCCTTGATAAGCTTATTCTTTAGGATGATTGCTTCATCAGATCCGCAAACTGGACAAACCATATTTTCACCTCACTATCTTCTGTTACATAACAAATTATAAACATAGCTAAAAATCAATCTAAATTTAAATCTCAATAAAAATAATAAATTAAAACATATTAATTTTTCATGACTTGAAAAATTAAAAAAATAATCAAAAATAGCTATGTCATTAATTTTAATTAATAAATTTAATTGATTATTATAATATTATAGATTAAGTTAATTATAAACTTATGTATTGATTATAATTAATCTTAAAAAATTAATTTTAAAAAATCATTAAAAAAAATATGAAAAAACATTTTCTTAAAAAAATTTCCATAAAAAATAAAAGAAAAAATATATTCCAAAATGATGGCATTTAAAATAAAAGTTTGATTAATTTAATAAATAGTTTACTATAACAGCACTAATTTAAATAAATAACCAAACAATTTAATTGAACTTATTCTTTTTCTTTTAAATAATGTTTAACTAGACCGCCATCAGACAATATATTTATCATGAATTCTTCAAAAGCTTGGAATTCAACTTCAATGTTTTTGGTTTCATTGACAATGATTCCTTGCTCCAAATCAACAGATACAATATCACCATCATCCGCTTCAATGTCTGCAACCACAACAGGAAGACCTATGTTGATTGCATTCCTATAGAATATACGTGCAAATGATTTTGCAATGATCGCTTCAACTCCTGCTGCCTTAATAGCTACTGGAGCCTGTTCTCTTGAAGAACCGCAGCCAAAGTTTTCACCAGCAAGAATCAAGTCACCTTGCTTTACATTTTTGGTGAAATCTGCTCTTTCTCCTTCAAGAACATGTTCTGCCAAATCCTTTGGATTGAATGTTCTTAAATATCTTCCAGGAATGATGACATCTGTGTCAATGTTATCTCCAAAATTCCAAACCTTTCCTTTAATTTCAGCCATAGTATTCACTACATATATAAAATTTTTAATAAAATCCAAAAAAGTAATTTAAAAAATAAAAAAAATAGTTAGATTTTAATAACTATTTTTCAATTACATAACCGTGGTTTTGCGCTTTGGTTACTTTTACCTTATCCTTACCTACAATCTCTTCTGCAGCCTTCACGATATCCTTATTGTCATCATCGAAGACAGTGTATAAGGTAGGGCCGAATGAACTGATACCAGTACCATAAGCTCCCGCATCATCAAGTGCTTGCATAGTAGGCAAGTAATGTGGGTCTAAACTGTGTTCAAGCTTATTGAAACCAACTTTTTGAAGTTCCTTAATTGCCCAACCGAAGTTAACAATGTCCTTTTCAAGCAAGAATGGAAGCAAGTTCATTAAGATTAAATGGGAAACCTGTTCCACTTCAGTTTTTGGGATAGGGCAGTATGTTTGGAAAACATTTACTTCCTGTTGGTCATGCATATGCTCTTCAACTTCAGGCATAGCAAGCAAAATGTTCCATTCTTCAGGGAACTCATATCTTGCAATCAATGTAGCAGGTTTTGCTTTAGATGCAGAAGATGGCAAGAATCCAGGTTTCTCTTCCAGACTGTGTCCTCCATCAACAATAAATCCACCTAAATCATGTGCAAAAGTACCGATACCAGAGGTTCCTCCTCTTCCAACCATAGTACTTAATTCTCTGCTTGAAAATTTAAGTCCTGCAGTTTCAGTCATCAAGTGAGCGGTACAAACTGCAATTTGAGTACCGGAACCTAATCCTGAGTGAGCAGGGTAAGCTTCTAAAACTTTAAAATGGAATCCAGATTCAATATCACAAATCTTTGCAATTTTCTCTGCAGCATTTGGAATCTTTTCTAAACATTCTTCTCTGGAATCCTCTCTAATGCCATCAGCAAATTCTAAGGTAAATCCTTTTTCATTGGTTTCTTCACTTTCTAAAACAAATTGTGGATCGCTAAGTGCGAGACCTATACCACCATCAATTCTCTTATATGATCCATTCAAATCAATAAGAGACATATGTAATCTTGAAGGTGCTCTAATAATCATAATTTCACGACCATTTTAATACTTATTCAATAATGGAAAAGATAAAAAAATTTCAATTTATCTCCTAAAATCCATTATCAAATCTTATAATTTTAATTAAATTACCATATTTAACAAACTTAAATATTTCAATATTAATATATTAATTTTATTATATAAACTTATTGAAAAATTTTTATAAAAATTAGATAAAATTAGAAAAGATAACAATCAAAGAATTGAAAAATGGAAAAAATGTGAGAACTGAATAATAATTAAAAAAATAATTAAGAAAATCGAAATTATTAAAAATAATAGAAAAATAGAATAAAAAAATTAAAAAATAGAAAAAAGTTGAAAAATAATGAAGATTATCTAATCTTCATCTTCCTCTTCTTTTCCAGTCTTGTCATTGAATTCAGTCATTTTCTGATTTAATGGAACTGAGAATTCATCTTCAATGCCTTGTCTGTAAATGGAGTTCATTGTACAGAATGGAATGACTCTTCCATCAGGCACTGCATAGTGAATAACACAGTCTTTTACCCTATCAGTGTCGAAGTTGAATGGATCCATGAAATGCATACAGGAAATGAGTAATGAATTTACGTGGAATTCACCTAAAGCATCATAAGATTGGTCTTTAAAGATATCGAAAATGATCTTTTTCATATCCAATCCAGCTGGTGCTTCTTCTTCCTTAAAGATTTTATTGAAGTTTTTAGCAGCAATTGCAAAAATTCTGGATTTAATCGCAAATGAACCTGATTCTAATTTTTCAGTGTATTTGTTAAGGAATGCTAAGAACTTATCAATATCAATGAATCTTGTGATAGGAATGATCTTACCATCTTCAATAAATATGTAAGTAGCTGAACCACAGTGTTGGTGACAGTTTAAGGTTACTGGAGGCTCTTCATTTCTTAAAGCTCCGATGAATTCAGATACAGGTTGTACAGATGTAGCTGAATAGAAATCATCTTTGGAGATTTGACCTTCAGTTTGTTCATCAACTAAGTTCAAGAAGTCAGGAATAGTGATTCTTTGCTCTTCAACTTGGTCGGATGGAGTTCTTCCAGAGAAAGATACAGGTTGGAAATTGACACCATGAACGATATCAATGTTTTCAATAGCAAATCTGATAATGTCTCCGACTTGCTGGTCATTAACACCTTTTACAACGGTAGGCACAATTACAACACCTAAACCAGCTTCCCTACATTTTTCAATAGCTTCCAATTTAACATCCAATAGGTTTTTGCTTCTTGCTATTAAATAAGGCTCTTCAGTTACACCATCAAATTGCAAGTAAACAGTGTTTAATCCTGCATCTTTTAATTCTTGAGCATAACCTTCTTTTTTAGCGATTCTTATACCATTGGTAGCTATTTGAGTATGATTAAATCCTTCTTCTCTAGCCATTCTGATTAAATCAGGCAAATCCTTCCTTACAGTAGGTTCACCACCAGCATATTGAATAGCTGGAGCAGGAACAGGCTTTTCATTTCTTAAGTTCCTGAGCATTTGACGGATTTCATCTTGAGTAGGCTCGAATAATTTCTTGGAAGTTGCTGCATTTGCAAAACAGATAGGGCATTTTAAATTGCATCTGTTTGTTACATCAATTAATCCTAAAACTGTGTAAGATTCATGCTCTGAACAGATACCACAATTTGAAGGACATTTTGCAACTTTTTCCACCATAGGATTTTCCAAGTCTTGAGTGATTGAGTCAACTTGATCGATTCTGTTGTATAACTCTGCATCACTCCAATAAGTATTATTAAACTCCCCATGTTCTGGACATTCTTTTTTAATCCAGACTCTTCCGTCCTCTTCATAGACCTCAGCATCTAAAGGCTTAAGGCAGATAGGACATAAACTAGTTGTATTTTTAATATGCATCTTTTCACCACAATTGATTTTTTTTAATCCATAATCTGTGTAAATATAATTCTTAAAGTTAGTATTCCTAAACAAAAGTTTAATAAAAAGCTCATTACTAAAAATAGTAAACTGAACTAAGCTTTTAAAAAACTTACATTAACATAATATATTTAATATATCCTTTTTAATATTTAAACTTTATATATAAAATAGCATAAGAAATGGAAAAATGACAGATAAATAATTAAATGAAACAATGAATGATATGACAAAAAATATCACAGATAATGAAATCCATATTAAAGTTTTATAAATCAGTTTAAATAATATATAATTAAGAAAACATATTTTAAAAGAATTTAGGTGCATGGCATGAAATTAAGTGAATGGATTAAAGCAAATAACATACCTAATAACAGAATTTTAAAAGTCCTTGAATATTATGAAAGCATAGACCCAATATCCTTCAATGATCCTGAAGATGTCAAAGCGGAAGTCGAGGAACACGGATTAAGATGGGTAGCAAACAAATATGGAGTTCGTGAAAAAGAGCTTAAGGAATACGGTTGGAGATTTAAGAAACGAGACGATAAAGGTAAAAAAAGAGAGGAAACTCCAATCATTAAAACAAATGAGCAAAAGCCATTAGTTGATATTTTTGATGATGAATGATTTGAAAATAGAATAAATCATTAAGAAAGGTAATGATAGATTAAAAGTTAAAAAACAAAAATAGAAAAATAGTTAAAAAATAGAAAAAAGGACTTTAATACAGGACTAATAAACACAGAACTAATACCAAACATCCTTAATTCCAAGCAAATAAGCAATCATATTAGAGCCTAAATGCAAAATAAGAGTTAAAATTGCAACTATAATGAAAAATTCCCAACTTACCTTAACGACCAATAAGCTAAAAATCAATGCACCTACTACGAAATCCAATTGATCCATTATAGGAGCTGGTTCTCCACTTTGAAGGCCAATTCTTCTTTTTATGAAACTTCCAACTAAATCTCCTAACAATGCACCGAAAGCCATTAGGAATCCTAAGATTAAACCACCGATTATGCTACCATAAACTGGAAGATCTATTATCCCACTAGTCAAGATACTTAAATCTCCATAAAAGGTACCGATAATTCCCAATACTCCACCAACAATGGTCCCAAGAATTGTACCATTTATTAGGCCTTTCCATGTTACACCATTACCAATAAGCCTATGTCCATCCTTGCATTCCTTTCCACCGTCAACAGGTGTTCCTCCACCAAATGCAAGACCGCTAAGGTTAGCAACGTAAGCAGGGAGCATAAAGTAAACTGCACCTAAAATAGCTATCAGTAATTTAAAAATTTCAATTTCCATTATTTGCCTCAAAATTAATTTAATTCATCGTTTTCATGTAAATTAATCGTTCTTGATTTGAATTAATATCTTCATTTAAAAGTATATTTTTAATTATTAATAAATTTAAGTATAAAAACTTTTGGGTAAGCTCTTAGAGAAATCATAAAAATCAAATTTCACTCATTGATTGATCAAATGATTATAAGAAGCATCCAACAGCCTATAGGATTCAATGAATGCAATGGTTTTTGAATCTGTTTCTGGAATCTCATAAACAAAGACAAGGGTTCCAGTATTGACTAAAGGAGTGTCTACCCTTTTGATTGAAGTGCTTTTTGAAGGTCTTGTCTTATTTCTCTTATAATAGTTAAATCCTATATCGCCAGTGACCTCTTCAGCCAAGTCTACAGATGCGTTATCCATAGTAGGGGTTGCTATATAATATCCTTCCCCATAACCAGGCTCATGGTCATGACCTATAATGACCAAATCAGGATCCAACTTAGCCACATCGTTTACAACATAATCATGAACGAGAGTCTCTCCATTGGCTCTACCTCTATTGAAGTCTTCTGGAGAATCTGTCACCTTAACCTGATAGTTTATGACTTCCACATCACCATGAGAAAATGCAAAGGCTCTGCAAACTAGAGGAAGAATGAGTTTATGCAGCTTTTCTCTGGAATGCATACCTGAAACAATTGCAATTTTCACAGTGGTATCATCTGAGTGAGTATAGTTGACCTTGGTAACACTCCCTAAATTATCCTCACCAATAATTTCACTGCTTCCTTCAGTTAGAATAAAAAATCCTAAAATAGCTGCAATGATAATTATCAAGCTAATTATGATGATCTTAATCTTTTTACCCATAATATCCCAAATAAGAATTCATTATACTAAATGGAATTTAAAAGCTTAATCCAAGTAATTTTTCATCATGATTGCAGTGCCTATAGCGGGAGCGACGGTACATTCATCATCACTGTAAAAGTCACCCATTGATTTAACATCAAGACCTAATAATTTAGCTGCCTCAGCACATAAGATATCCTTTCCAAGACCAGTCACTATAACCTTGTCCAATCCTTCCCTGTCTGAGACTTCCTTAAGGCCCGCTGCTATCTGCTTCACTTGCTCCCTGTGAATGTAATCAGCCATTTCCTTAATGTCATCCATTGACAATATATCCAAATCTGCACATACAACCCTGGAGATTCTTCTTGCAGACTCTTCCTTGGATTTTCCTGCACCATCACAGGTAGCGCAAACATAATCAGCATCTTCAATCAAATCAAGGACATTATAAACATCTGCAGTGATTGCAAAGAGTTCAGAAGCAACCCTATAGGTTTCTCCATTGAGTGGAATTGAATCTACAAAGCTTGTTAAATTGGTTCTTAATGTTCCTGTATAGACAAGCTCACCAGTAGCGGATCTTTCAAAATCGGTTCTGCCCTTAGCACATTCCTTTCCATCCTTGATTGGAATGATGTCTGTGGTTGTGCTTCCAGTATCTACAAAAATGCAATCCTTTTCAATTTCGGCAACAATGTGTGAAGTGGCAATCCAGTTTGCAGCTGCAACTTCAATAGGGTTTGCAATGAGTTCAGCAAGTGACAATACCTTATCTGTACCGATATACGCAACAGGACAGTCAAAGAGCTTTTCGCATGTGGTTGCAATATCCAACACTCCTTGTGCCTTTGTCTCAAAAGCATCAACTAATTCTGCAGTCATGGAAATTCCTACAGCATCTATCTCATCAACTGGACAAATCTTTTCTATCAAATCGTATAAGACATTTCCCAATCTTTCATTTTGAGACCACATAGGCAAGTATTCAAATACAGTTTGAATATCCTTTATTTCGCCATTTTCATATTCCACAATTGCCAAATCGGTATTTGCACCACCGATATCAAAACCTGCTATTTTCACATTATCACCAAATAAGTATAATTTTCCCCTATTTTTTCCTAAAATTCATAATATTTGAAAACTAATTTTCATTATTATTTTCATTATTATTTTCATTATTT
>Ga0129306_1002115_pt1 | contig 18834 bp, 18 predicted proteins | sample P827metagenome_FD_94438 | JGI IMG/M metagenome (GOLD analysis project Ga0129306, IMG submission 94438) | Capybara group fecal microbial communities from Wisconsin, USA - P827 metagenome | ecosystem: Host-associated > Mammals > Digestive system > Large intestine > Fecal | place: USA: Wisconsin... | reverse complement strand
CAGCGATTCTTGAGCGAGGGTCACACCCGTTCCCATTCCGAACACGGCAGTTAAGCCTCGCTTCGCCGATGGTACCTGGCCTCCGGGTCCGGGAGAGTAGGGCGTCGCTGGATTCTCGCCCCCCAGAAGGTAAACCTTCCGGGGGGCTTTTTTTATGCCCGCTCCGCGCGTCAATGTAAGACGGCGAAGCCGTGATATTTTTCCCTAGCTCCTAGATTCTAGCCTCTAGATTCTTTGATGGTGATTGCTTCAGGGCTATTCGCCCTTCGCAATGACAAATCCGCTTATTCACTAACAGCCACGTCCCACTTTTTTCTATTCTTCTCTTTATGAAGCTGACTTTTTCTTTTGTGTTCCAGCTGCCTCCGCTGACGTTCGAGGACGACGTCAAGGCTATCGCCAGGAATCTCCTGGGTGCTTTCGACTTCCTCTTGAATCTAAGCTCTTTCCGTAGCTCGTTCTATTTGGACGGCACGGTGCTCGAGGCTCTCAACCATGCGGCTGGCCCGCTCTCCATCGGGAAGATCCGTCATGGCATCCGCGAGGGTAAGCTCGAATTCTTGGGTGGCAGCTACCACGATGCTTTGCTCCCCCTTTTCCCGGCTGAACTGCAGCAGCTGCAGCTGAAGATGCACCGCCGGCTCCTGCGCAAGATGTTCGACGTTGAACCTACCGGATTCTTCAGTTCGTCGATGGTCTGGGAGATGGAGATGACCGACCTTCTTTCGAGAGAGGCTTTTGAGTATTCGCTTGTCAGCGAGTCCGCTTTGCAGGATGCCCTGGGCAGGACGACTCCCATTTCGGGTTGGTTCACCACGGAAGACAAGGGTGCGCTGATGCGCGTGGTTCCCGTTGCCGAAGGGCTTTCCCGCGCTATTGCAGAAGACAAGCTGGACTGGGAATATTGCGCTGGTCCGTACTGTCGCGACAACAAGTCGGCGGTCGTCGTCCTCACGATGCCGCGCGATCCTAAGGAAATCGTGCCCTTCTTCGAGAGACTCGCCGAGTTCGTGGAAATGAACGAAATCCGGACTTGGCCTGTCAGTCATATCGTTTCGCAGCAGAGTTCCGAGGGCAGCGTGAGTTCGTTGATGTCTGTCGGGACGAACCTGGGCCTGCCCGCCACGGCGAAGAGTTGCCGCGAGCTTTTGATCCGCAGGCCCGAAATCAACATGTTGCACAAGACCATCCTGGCTCTCTACCGCTCGGGCGTTGCCCAGCTGGACAGCAAGGACCAGCAGGACTTTTTCAAGAGGCTCCTGCCTGCGATGCTGCCACTCTACTTCCGCGACCTCCAGCAGGGCGGCATGCGCTCCCCGGTCGTGCGTTGGCGTGCGTACCGGCACCTTATCAGCGTAGTCAACTGGCTCGGGCGCGCTACGGGTTTCGACGGCTTGCGTGTCGAGGTGTCCGACTTCCTGCTTGTCGGCCGCAAGCTTATTTCGGTGGAGAATCCGCATTTCTCCTTCCTGCTGGATTATGCGCAGGGCGGAAGTTTGCGTTCCCTGAACTACAAGAAGTCTACTCTCAGCCTTCTTTCTGCCTGGCGAGACGATGGCGAACCTTCCCTGGGTTTCCTGGACTGCCTCGTCCCGAACACGGCGCTCATGCCGGACAAGCTGGACCAGATTCTTTCGAACAGGGAGTTCCTGCTTGCCGATGCCTACGACTACCAGATCAAGCGTCATGAGAATTCTACCGATATCCAGCTGTCGTCGGAACAGCCGTTCTCCGTTGGGGAATGCAGGGGGCTTGTGCAGGTGGACAAGCGTTATTCCCTGAATCCGTCGGATTCCATGTTCCAGCTTTCGTACGGGCTGTCCAATTCCACTTATGTCAATTTCAAGGGTTATTTCGGTTCCCTGATGGAACTGGGCATGCGGCCGTTCAGCGCGAGAAGCCAGGCGGTCTATATCGATGGGCAGAATCTCCGCTGGAAGTTGGACGTTCCCTTGATCTATCCGGACGCGCGCTCGGTCGAAATTCACGACAGGGTGCTTTCGTGCGTGTTCTGCCTGGAATTTGATCAGCCGACGAATCTTTTCCTTGGCCCTATCTTTGGCGCGTCGTCTACGGCGGCTCCCGAGTCGTTCCAGGGCATTCGCATATTCCCGTTCTGGAAACTGGCCATGGAAAGCCTTAAGACTGCGAATTACGGCATCAAGGTTCGCCTGTTGCAAAGGAAGTTGATTAAATGAAAGCGGATTTGATTGACATCAGCGTAGAAGACCGCGGGGAGGACGTCGAAATCAAGCTGTCCGGTTCCCTGGGCGTGTTCCAGCTGGCGGCCGTCCGCGAGAAAATCGAGATGCTTACCGAAGGTCCCGGCTGTTTCTTCTTCTTCAACTTGCAGGATGCGCACTTTGCGACGGATGAGTACATCATGTTCTTCCTTGACTTGCTGAACCGCGTGCGGGGACAGGGTTCCGCATTGATTCTGCTGTTCGACAACGAGGAACAGAAACAGTATTTTGCGAAGTACCGCAACATTTTCGAGATATACGCAAGCCGCGACGACTACAGGCATTCGGGCATCGCGAAGCAGATGTGGCAGGTCGGGATTCATTATGGCAAGAAGACAGGCCTTCGCTTAAGTCCGTCTGTGGCCATTGCGACGGCGCTGCTCATTATCGGGTGGGCCGTAACAATGTTCCTCATCGTGGTTTCGCAAGGGCACGACATCGTGGACAAGCAGGCGCAGATTATCGCATTGCAGAGCCAGAAGGACCGCTATGTCCGCGAAATCGACAAACTGGAATCCTCCATCGGCCCGTTGCGCAAACTGGGCGTCGTGCAGGATACGACCATGCTGAGTTCCTTTGGTGCAATCCAGGACTGGGTTTCCTACCTGGAATACCTGGAGAACGACAGGCGTGAAAAATAGCATCCAGATATCGCCGCCGTTGATGGTGCTGATTCTTGCAGGGCTCTTTGCGCTGCTTGTGGTTTTTGGTGCATGCTGGTTTTCGAGGGCGAAAACGCTTTCGCACCTGGCTGAACAGGAATCGGCGTTGCGCAGCGATTTGGAACAGCTGGACACGTGGGGCAAGTGGACGATTGACTACGTGAAGATTGACCGTGCGCTGAATTACCTTTCTAAGAATAAGTTAACGCAGGGGACGCGAACCATCCTTGCCGAGCAAATCTGGAAGATTTCAAGGTCGTACTATATCGATCCGCTCCTGATTCTCGCCGTGGTGGCCCAGGAAAGCCGTGGAAACCCCAATGCGCGTGGCCGTGGCCGTTCCGGCAAGGAAACCGGTGCGATGGGGCTTATGCAAATTAAGTTGGAGACTGCCCAATTGATGGGGGCCCGCTTCGGTTTGATTATCGAGTCGACGGAGGACTTGCTTCGTCCCGAAGTGAACGTTGCCGTGGGTTCTGCCTACCTGATTAGGCTTCTTGGAAAGTATGGCAACCTCAAGTCTGCCTTGATGGCCTACAATCTTGGCCATGCGGCGGTGGACAAGATGATTGCGAACGGCCAGCCGATCCCATCCCGTTATTATGACAGGGTGATTTCGAAATATTGGGAACTCGCGCGGCTTTCATTTTAGTAAATTTACATTGTGATTATTAGGTCGCTGGCTCCATTGTTGCTTGCCGGACTCGCTTTTGCTACCGAAGTCCGCTACGATTGTCTCCGTTTTGTAGAAGCGGGGCTTTCCAGCGACCCGCAAATCGAGGAATTGCGCTACGGCACCGAGGCCAAGAAGGACAAGATTAGCGCGCTCAAGGCGGAAGCCATCTTGCCTACGTTTACGATTTCGATGATGGTGGGACCTGCTCCTGGCCTTAAGGAATATAACGACTACTATTACAACGAAAGAGGGGATACCCTCGGCGTCGAAAAGGCCGAGAAGTACGACTTTTCCAAGATGGGGCCGTTCTGGGGTGTTGAGGGCAAGTTCGTGCAGCCGCTCAATCTCGGACAGTATCATACGGGCAAGGAGGCCCTGCAGGCCGACCTCCAGCAGAAAAGTTTCGAGATAGAAAACCAGCTCCACCAGAAAGACGTAGAACTCCAGACGTACTATTACAATTACCTGCTCGCTCTTGAAATGAAACGCTTGGCCGACGATGCCAAACAGCAGGTGGACAAGGCTTACGAGCAGATGGAGGAAGCGCTGGACGATGACGATCCGAACGTTTCCCAGATGGACTTCCTGAACCTGAAAGCGAAAATGCACACGGTCAAGGAAGGCGTGACTGAAGCGGAGCTTGGCATGAAGCGTGTCCAGCTTGCAATACGTTTTTCGTTGGGCTTGCAGGAGGACGATGTCTTCGTTGCCGAGGATTCGGTCCTTCTTCCGCGTACCGAACCTCTGCCGAGTCTAGATGAAGTGCGGACCCTGACGGAAAAGCATCATCCCGAATTGCGCCAGCTTTCCGCTGGCCTGCGTGCCCGCCGTTTGCAGATGGACTTGTCCGAGGCAAAACTGGCTCCGGAATTCTTTATCATGGGCGAGTTCGAGTACGTGAAGAGCTGGGCTGGAAACCGAAGCGTGATGCAGAAGAACGCCTTTGCCCAGGATGCGGTCAACAGGCTTTCCGGGGCAATCGGTATTGGCTTGCGCTATCGGCTGAACTTCTGGAGCAACTGGGAAAAGTACAAGGCTTCGCGCACGGAATACCGTGGACTCCAGCTTAAAGAAGCCTATGCTGCGAACGGTCTTGTCGCGAAGGCCGAGGAACAGTATTACCAGGTGGTGGCCGCGAAGGAAAAGATGGAGGCCCTGCAGGAGAGCATGCGTGCGACGGAAGCAATCTTGAAGGGTGCCGCGATGCAGTACGATTTGGACAAGTCCAAGACCGGTGAGTTGGCGTCGGCCTATACCCAGAACGTCTCGGTCAAGAAGGACTACTATTTTGCCGTTTGCAAGTACAATGTGGAGTTTGCACAGTTGATTGCGAAGATGGGGTGGTCCTTGAAGGACTACCATATGGTGTACATGGTTAAAAAAACAGGAGATTAGGATGTTGAAGAAATTGGTCGCTATGCTTGCCTGCGCCGCTATTGTTGCTTTTGCCGCAGAAGATCCGGTTGCCGTCATCAAGAAGAAGGACGGGGAACTTCAGGCCTTGCTCAAGAAGTCGAACCGCAGCGCAAAGGAGACGGAACGCGTCAAGTCGCTGTTGAACGATTCCTTTGACTTTGCCTTGCTTGCGAAGAAGTCTATCTCTAAAGATGCCTGGGCTGCACAGGATGCCGCCATGCAGGAAAAGTTTGTCACGGAATTCCAGCGTATGGTCCGTAATTCGAGCGCCAAGCGCCTTGAACTTTACCGTGCAGATTCCACTATCTATGAGCCAGCCAAGATGAAGGGGTCAGACGAGGCTCGCGTGACGGCTCACCTCTGGAACAAGGGCAAGGAATCTATTCTGGAATACAAAATGAGCCTCGTGGATGGAAACTGGAAGGCCTGGGACTTGGTCATCGACGACCTTTCCACCGCACGTAACTACAAGGACCAGTTCAGCCAGATCTTGAAGACCAAGAGTTTTGCCGAACTGATCGATGTCATCAGCAAGAAGGCTGACGAAGCCGAGAAGTAATGGGCGGATTTCTCTTTTGGCTAGTCCTTGTCGTCTGCGTCCTTGTCTTGGTCGCCCTGTTGTTCCCGTTCCGGTTCAGGGTGGAATTCGAGGCTGGCGAGCGTGGCTGCAAGGCTCGCCTTTTCTTTTTTAAGAAGAGGCTGTGGTCTGGAGAGAAAAAGTGGGGCCGCGGGAAACGCGATGCAAGTACCCGTGATGATGACGAGGATTCTTCGGATAACGACGTAACAGACGATGATGCGTTCATGCCGGAGTTCGTCGCGACGGCTCCTAAAAAGCCTGTAGAGAAGAAACCCGCACCCGTAGTGGAAAAGGTAACAGCTCCTGTAGCCGAAAGCAAACCAACTCCGGTAAAAGAAACCACTCCACCTCCTGTCGTGGAAGATAAACTGGCGGAGATCAAGGCGCAAGCCAGGGTGGAACCGAAAGAAACGGAAACTGCAAAAAGCGAGACGACAAAGTCCGCAGCGGAAAAACCTGAACCTGCAAAGCCTGAACCTGCAAGGTTGGCTCCGGCTGAACCGAAACCGGTCCCCGAGAAAAAGGAGAAGCGAAAGCTCACGGATACGGAATTCTGGACTATCCTCCTCACGCCGGACCTGGATAGCCGCGCGTTCCGTTACGTGAAGAGCTTGCTTGCGATTGTCGTTCGGCTGTTCAACATAAGGTTTGAAAACTGCTATGTCGAGGGAATCCGTTCGGATTACACCTCGATGGGTTACGGTGCAGCGGTGAATGCCGTGCTGAAGGGTTTCCCCTATTTGGAATCGTGGGATTTCCGGATGGACTGGTGCCGTGACAAGGACTTGCACACGGAAGGGACTGTCCATGCGTGGACGAACCTGTGCCGGGGAGGATTCCTGCTGCTTGCAGCGCTGTTCTATGCTGGAATCCTGTTCCTGTCGTTCTGGAGACGCCGTGCGCATGTGCTCAAGACGGGCGAACTCCCGGAACTTGGTTTTATCCGTAAGAAGATTGTCTGCTGGATGGTGGAGGAATAATGCCCGCTTTGACTTTGGATCGCTTGCTCTCGTCGATTGGTTTCGGTTCCCGCAAGGAAGCCCGCGCGCTTGTGCGTATGGGACTCGTGGAAGTGGAAGGCCAGGTCGTGGAAGACCCGTTCATGGAATTTGCCAAGCGCCCCGAGTGCATTACCGTGAATGGCGAGGAAGTGACGACGGAAGAAAAGTTGTACGTAATGCTCTACAAGCCGCTGGATGTGGAGTGCAGTCACAATGCGCGGGACCACCGTTCGGTCTTTGAACTTGTGCCCGACCGATTTACCGCCATGGGAATCCAGACCGTAGGCCGTTTGGATGCCGATTCGACCGGACTTTTGCTGCTCTCGAATCAGGGCGACTTTATCCATAAGGTCGAAAGCCCCAAGAAGGGCTACCTCAAGAAATACCGCGTGAAGCTTGCTCGCCCGTTTACCGAGGAACAGGAGGCGGAACTTTTGAAGGGCGTGATGCTCAAGGGGGAACGCCGCGAGGTTGTCGCCCGCGCTATCGAACGCAATGGTGACGATGTCATCGTGAGCATTGGCGAAGGGCTGTACCACCAGGTGCGCCGCATGTTCGCGGCCGTCGGAAACCACGTAGAAATCCTTAAACGCGAGGCGATAGGCCCTGTTGTTCTAGATGAGTCGCTCGGTATGGGCGGTTGGCGATTCCTGACGGCAGAAGAAGTGGGTTCTCTGATGTAGGGGATTCCCGGTGACCTAAAGTATGGCTATCTTTTTAGTAGACAAGTTTATTGGAGGTTCTTATGTCCTGTAAATCGAAATTAATTCTTGCGGCGTCTGCGGTTGCTGTCGCGGCAATGTTGACTGCCTGCGATGGGCAGGGTGACCAGTCCAAGAAGCGTGTGGATGCACTGCCCGAGGCGCAAGAACCGGTAGCCTCCGCAAAGTCGGTGGTGGTGTTCTACTCGCAGACGGGCTCGACCAAGAAGCTTGCGGAAATTTTTGTAGCGGCGCGTGGCGCTGATGCTGTCGAACTTCAGATGGTGCAGCCGTACCCTTCCACCTACGACAGCACGATTGCCATGGTCCATGCGCAGCGCGATTCCAAGCAGTGGCCCGCTCTCGTGAATGCGAAGGTTGACCTCGCCAAGTACGATACGGTCTTCTTGGGCTTCCCCATCATGTTCGGGACGTTCACTCCGCCTATCTACACCTTCCTCGACTCGAACGATTTGAGCGGCAAGGTGGTGGTGCCGTTCTGCACTTTCGGCAGCGGCGGCCGCAAGGCGAGTGCTGCAGAACTCAAGGAACTGGAGCCGCAGGCCAACGTGACGCTTGCCTACGGAATCACCAACAAGCGCATCAACGCCGAGGGCGGTGTCGAGAAGGCCAAGGCTGAAGTCGAGACTTTCTTCGCCGATCTCGCATCGGGCAAGACCGACGAAATGCTCATGGGCGGCTTCTCCGAACAGCGCCCGCTTGCAGCGGAAGATTCTGCCGTGTTTGCCGAGGCGACCGCGGATTATGGCTACCTGGGCTTGAAACCGCTGAGCGTGTCTACGCAGGTCGTGGCGGGTACGAACTTCCTCTTCGTGTGCGAGATGAAGGCCTTCGGTGGTCCCGCTGTGCAGGCGAACGTCAAGGTGTTCCGGCCGCTTCCCGGCAAGGGCGCCCCCGAGATGATTTCAGTGGAAAAGTAGAGACTGTTGTTATTTTAAGAAAAAGGATTTTATCATGAAAATTGCTGTTATTGGCGGTGCGGGTTACATCGGTTCGCATACAGTGCGCGAACTTTTGGACCGTGGTCACGAGGTTTGTGTTTTTGACAATCTTTCGAGCGGGCTGGAACAGAACCTGTTCCCGGAAGCGGGCTTTGTGAAGGGGGACATCCTCCATCCCGACGAAGTGGGTGCGTTCCTCAAGGACTTCAAGCCGGAAGGTCTCGTTCACCTGGCTGCATTCAAGGCGGCTGGCGAGTCAATGATCAATCCCGAAAAGTACAGCGTCAACAACATCACAGGATCGATAAACATCCTGAACGCGGCTTCTGCTGCGGGAGTCAAGTATTTCGTGTTCTCGAGTTCGGCGGCGACTTACGGCGCTCCGGAATACCAGCCTGTCGACGAGAAACACCCGACCAACCCCGAGAACTACTACGGCTATACAAAATTGGCTATTGAGGGTTTCCTCAAGTGGTACGACCAGCTGCGTGGAATCAAGTTTGCCGCGCTCCGCTATTTCAATGCAGCCGGCTACGACGTGAAGGGCCGTATCAATGGACTTGAGAGGAATCCTGCAAACCTCATCCCGGTGGTGATGGAGGCGCTGCTCGGCAAGCGCAAGGAACTGCTCGTGTTTGGCAACGACTACGACACGCCGGATGGAACAGGCGTGCGCGACTATATTCACGTGAATGACCTCGCCATCGGTCACAGCATGGCGTTCGACTATTTGCAGAAGAACAACAAGAGCTTGATCGTGAATTTGGGCGTGCAGCAGGGAAGCTCCGTGCTTGACGTCATCCACATGGCCGAGAAGGTCAGTGGCCGCAAGTGTCCGTACCGCATTGTGGAACGCCGTCCCGGCGACCCGGCTTCGCTCGTGGCGAATCCGTCCAAAGCATTTGAACTGCTTGGCTGGAAGGCGCAGTACAGCGATTTGGAAACGTTGCTTGCGACTACGTGGCGCGCCTACCTCGCCAACGAGAAATAGGCACGTCCGGCATTACTTGGACTTGGACGCAAATTCGATAAGCCTCTTCGCCTGAATGGCGAGGGCATCGTTGTCGTTGATATCCAGCACCTGTTTCAGGCGGCGCAGGCCTTCTTCGCGGTCAAGCCTCTTTGCAACCCGGATTTCCCCGATATTGAAGAGCGCCCTGCGGGCCAGTTTTTCATTCTTTTCCGAGGAAAGTCCTTTTTCGAGCAGCATGAGCGCGATTTCGGGACAGTTTTTGCCCTTGGCCGTTTCTCCCCATTCTAGCCACTGCACGCTGGGCACGCTGATGTACATGTTCGGGTGGACCATGCGTTCGGTGAGGTCCTTTGCTGTGGCGATGTCGATGGGGTATTCCTGCAGCAGCGAGGACATGGCCTGGGTCAAGATTTGTTGAGCCTTTTCGTAGCGGGCCTCATTGGCTTCCTGCAGTCCGTCCTTGATCAGGGAGCGCGTCTTGGCCTTGCGCATGGCGACGGGGTTGTTCGAGGCGGTCTTTCGGATGCGTTCTTCGAGGGCGTTTGCCTTCCGCTCCTCGTGGCTAATTTTGCGGTTGGGAATCTTCAGCCCGGCGGCGGCCCCGAGTGCAAACATTGCAAGCGAGGTCAGTGCGACGGCACCGTAGATTCCTCCGTAAAGGAATACGTTGGTTAAGATGTCGATGCCGGTGCCGAGGATTGCAGCTGCGCGAACGGAGCTGGGTACAGAATCCTTCGTGAGCCCGAAACTGGTGGCCCCCAGCATGAATGCGAGCGCAACACTTGCTCCCATGCAGCGGTCGCTTGCGAAGTGGTCGAAGAAACTGGTCGACGTGCAGAGGATGACTCCGATGGTGCCGACTGCGATAGCTCCTACAAAACAGCCGAGCGTAACGGCTACGCCCCAGCGCCTGGAAAGCTGCGTGTAGGCGAACAGGAAGAACACCGCGAAGATGGCATAGCTGAACATTCCAGGCGTGAGAATCCAGGAGGTGAACATCCTCTCGTATTCCCCGTCCTTGGGGACGAAAGCCATGGCGTAGCGGGCATGCTTGTCGGTGTACTTTTTAATCCACTTGTAGCATTCCTGCTCGAAGATTCTTTCGTTCGGGTAGACCTTGTGGTCCTTGACGTACTCGTCCTTGCCTCCGCCAATTTCCCACCACTTGCGGAACTCTTGCCGCATTTCGGCAATACGGTCCTCGACAATGTAGGTGTGGTTCTGCTGGAGGTAGCGGTCGCGGAATTGCTCGAATTCTTCGGCCCTTGTCTTTTCATCGGCGTCGAGACCCACGGCAATGAATTGCGGGGCTCCGGTCTCTTCCCACCACGTGTTGAAGCTTTCGACGATGCGGTCTTCGCGTTGGCTCTGCTGGATGATGGGGGCGTATATCGTCACGGCATTGAAAATGCCCATGGCGAGAATAGCCACGAATACGACGTATTGGTGCGCCTTGAATTTTTTGACGAGTGCTTTCAGGGAGTCTTTCATGGTCTGGAACCGCAGTTATTCCTTGGTGCTTTTGTCGGCGCTGTAGGGCGTCCAGTTCTCGTCCTGTTTGTCGATGGCCTTGGTGATGAAGTCGTAGGCCTCGTCAACGGTGTCGCAGAACTTGAAGAGCTTGAGGTCTTCCTTGTTGATCATGCCCGCTTCGGCGAGGTAGTCCCAGTTGACCACCTTCTTCCAGAACTTGGAATCGAAGATGACCACGGGCATCTGCTGCGCGTACTTGTCGGTCTGGATGAGCGTGAGCATTTCGAACATTTCGTCGAAGGTGCCGAAACCGCCCGGGAACACCACGAGGGCGCGGGCCTTCTTCAGGAACCAGTACTTGCGGATGAAGAAGTAGCGGAACTGCATGTTCAGCGCATCGTCGATGTAGGGGTTCGGGTGCTGTTCGAAGGGGAGCTTGATGTTGAGGCCGATGGAGGGGGTGCCCACGTCGGTCGCACCGCGGTTGCCCGCTTCCATGATGCCGGGGCCGCCGCCGGTCATGATGCCGTAGCCCTGGTGGCGCTTGTTCGCCCACTTGCCGAGCCTGGCAGCGAGTTCACGTGCGTCGTCGTAGGACTGGGCTACCTTCTCGAGGCGTGCGAGACGGTCGAGTTCCTTCTTATCCTTGCAGCCCTTGCGGCGTTTCTTGATTTCGGCGGGCGGGAGCGTGCGTGCGGAACCGAAAAATACGATGGAATTCTTGATTTCTTCTTGTTCTAGGACTTGGCCGGGGGCGAAAAATTCGGAGAGGATGCGGATGGGTCTGCCTGCCTCGCTGTCGATGAATTCGGGATTGTGGTAGGCCATCTTGCCGGGAGCCGGGTGGATAATCTTCTTGGGAGCCATAAAATACCTCGTTCGCTGAAAAAAAGCCATTCCCCCCTGCAAAAGTGCGTTTTGCGGGGGCGTTGTTCTGAAAATACTTTCAAAATGCGAAACGGCAACAAAAAAATGCGATAAATATGCTTTTAATGCCCCAAATGGGGTGTTTCGGAGGGAAAAAACTTTATATTTAGGCTATGCTCGTAAAAATATGGACAGACAGTTTTATCATTACCGGCGAAATCGACACGCTCCGTGACGAGCGCCTTACGGACTATATCCGCGAAAACAAGGACTTTATCGCCGTGACCCAGGTGAAGGTCAGCGACCGGACCGAACACGACCTGTTCAGGACGCACTTCTTGAATGTGAGCACAAGCCACATCGAGATTATCCTGCCGGCGGAATAGCCCTGCAAATACCGTGTTGCGAGGGGAGGCCGGGCCGCTAGGCTCCTTGGCCTAAATGCTTTCGTAGTAGTGGGGGGCCTTGAGGCGCTTTTCGAAGTCGCTGACTGTCAGCGGCTGGTCAAACAGGAATCCCTGGACCAGCGGGCAGTGGATGCGCTTTAGGAACTTGACCTGAGCCGGGGTTTCCACGCCTTCGGCGATGGTCTCGATGCTCAGCTCGTTGATCATGTTCACGATGTTGCGGATGACGATTTCGTCTTCCTTCTTGGGACTCTCGAGGTTGTCGATGAGCGACTTGTCGATCTTGATGACGTCTACGCCCAAGTTCTTGAGGATGTTCATGGTGGAATATCCCGTGCCGAAGTCGTCGATGGCGACCGAGATGCCGTTGTGCCTGAGTTTCTTGACGAAGCTCTCGAATTCCGTGTAGTCGTCGTAGTCCGAAATTTCCGTGAGCTCGATTTCGATGTACTTGCTGTCGATGTTGTACTTCTTCATGATGCTCAGGATCTCGTTCACGATATTCTGGTTGCGCAAGTTGCGCTTGGAAAAATTCGACGAGATGCGGACGGTGCGCAATCCTGCGTCAATCCACCGCCTGAGGCACTTGCACACGTTCTCGAACACGAACAGGTCGAGTTTGCAGATGGATTCTTCCTTTTCGAGGATGTCGATGAATTCGGCGGGCGGGATGATGCGGTCGTCGTGGACCCAGCGGACAAGGGCTTCGGCGCTGTGCAGGTTCTTGTCGTACAGGTTGATCTTGGGCTGGAAGTAGATGATGAACTCGCCGTCGTTCAGCGCACGCGGGAAAGAGGTCGACACCTTTTTCTGGTACATGACCTTCTCCATCATCTCGGGCTTGAACAGCGTGATGTCCTTGTTGAGCACGTTCCTTCCGAGGTCGAGCGCGACGGCGCTCCTGTTCATGAGCTCGTTGAACGTGTCTCCTTCCGTGGCGCGGTAGACGCCCATGCGGGCCATGACCTGCACGATGAGTTCGCTTCCCTGCTTGCGCTCGTTGATGGGGAAGATGACGAACTTGTTTAAAAAGTCGTTGGTGCGCTCGCTAAGGATGAGCGCGAAGAAGTTGTCGCCGCCCAGTCGCACGAACACTTCGTCTTCCTTGAGGAAGGCCTTCGCGCTCTGCGCATAGATGGAGAGCACCCTGTTGCTGGGTTCCGGGCCGAGCGACTTGTTCACGTACTTGAAGTTCTTCAGGTTGATGAAGAAGGCCGTGTATTTGGAAAGCAGCCCTTTTTGTTCGAACATGTTGCCCATCTGCACGAGGTAGTGCGGGTTGTGCACTCCTGTCGCCGCATCGGTGATGGTGGCCTGGTAGATGAGGTCGGTGAGTCTGGAATGTTCCAGCAGGGCGCTGATGATGGAAGAGAGGAACTCGATGTCCTTTAGGGCCTCTGTCGAGAACTCGTTGCCCTTGGCCGGGTACATGATAATGGCGGCGATTCCGTTGTCGCCCTTGGCGCAATCGGTGGAGATGGGTTCGCCGATGGCCGTGCCCCTATCGAACAGATGGATGGGCGAGGCTGGCGTTTGGCCTTGTGCGTCTTCCGTTCCGGGTTTTGTTTGCAAGTCGATCCTTGCGATTCCGAGCGCCTTGGCTAGCGGGAGGATTTGTGAGGAGAGCTTTTCCAGCGTTTGGGCGGGGGTCAACGCACTGCTGTACATTGCGTTCCAGAAATCCCTGAACAAATTGCTGCAAAAAATACCTTCCATGTTCTTCCCTATTCAAAAAAACCGAGCCAAATTTAGCTTTTTTATTTGCGATTTAGAATGGGTCTGTGCGTTTTTCTTTTGCATTGTATGCTTTTTAACAACTTGGTTGCGCCTTTGACGAAATGCATCTACGTAAGTCGTTGATTGCCAAAATGATATGAAAAGAGAGGTGCTTCGCTAGGCTTTGATGGGGTGGGATTTTTTGTGCCCGTTTGGATTGGAAAGAATACAAAATTTCTATTTTTTTCGCGCATTTTATGAGGTAACCTCTATGACAGCTGAGGCAGATAAGCCGAATATCATAACGGCCTCCCTGGACTTTTTGGTCAATTGGGGCAGGACGAATTCTCTTTGGCCGTTCCCATACGGTACGGCATGTTGTGCAATCGAGTTCATGAGTACGGAAGTGGGTCGTTACGACCTTTCCCGTATCGGTTCAGAGTACGTGCGCTTTACTCCGCGCCAGTCCGACGTGTTGCTTGTCGCGGGTACGATTACCTATAAGCAGGCTCCGATCTTGAAGCGTATCTACGAGCAGATGGCTGAACCCCGCTGGGTGATTGCCATGGGCGCTTGCGCCTGTTCCGGCGGTTTCTACGATTGCTACTGCACGGTTCCGGGTATCGACCATATTATCCCGGTGGACGTGTATATTGGTGGTTGCCCCTCCCGTCCGGAAGCGTTCTTTGACGCAATGTTCGATTTGCAGAAGAAAATCAAGGACGAGTCCTACATGAAGCAGCGTGCCGAACGCGTGAAGGACCAACTCGAAATGATCAAGGCGAAGACCGCCGAGGCGAAAGCCGCCGCCAAGGATTTTGCTCGCGAAAAAGTCGTGGACATCAAGGACTTCATGGCGTCCAAAGAGCAGGAACTCGTCAAGAAGGCCCAGTTCTGGAAGGAGTAGGAATGAATACTGTTGAAGATATCTTCTCCGTCCTGGAGGAAAAGTTTGGCGCGAAGCGCGATACGCAGGACAAGTGGGGCGTGGCCGCCATCGTGAGCGCCGCCTACCTGCACAATGCGGCCCAGTTCCTCAAGGAATCCGCCGCCATCAAGTTCGAGATGCTCGTGGACATTGCGGGTATCGACTACTTGACCTACCCGAACCACGAAGGTCCGCGCTTTGCCATCTCCTATGCGTTCAAGAGCATGTCCGTCCCGGGAGCGCGCATCCGTCTGAAGGTGCTGGTCGGGGAGGCCGATTTGAAGGTTCCGACCATCAGTGATCTTTTCGCAAACGCTAACTGGTACGAGCGCGAAGTGTTCGACCAGTTCGGGATCGTGTTCACGGGCCATCCGGACCTCCGCCGCCTGTTGAACCACGTGGAATTTGTCGGACATCCGCTGCGCAAGGACTACCCGGCCCAGAAGCGCCAGTGGCTTTCCACCAACGACTATCTGCTCCCGGCCTTGGAAAAGCGCCTGGAAGACCTCGGTTACAGGGTTGTCCAGCGTAGCAAGGAAGTCGGGACCAACGACAACGAATATCTCGAAGGGAGTATCAAAGAATGATCGTACTGGATCCTAATGGCGAAAAGCTGAACTTGATGCCCTTGAACGTGGGACCGAGCCATCCGGCGACCCACGGCTGCTTGCGTTTCTTGGCCGCCATGGACGGCGAGACGATTGTCGCGAGCGTGGAAGAAATCGGTTATCTGCACCGCGGTTTCGAGAAGATGGTCGAACGCGGCACGTGGCAGCAGGTGCTGCCCTATACCGACCGTCTCAACTACTGCTCGGCCATCATGAACAATATCGCCTACGTGCGTGCGGTGGAGACGATGTTCGGCGTGGAAATCCCGGAACGCTGCAAGGTGCTCCGCGTGATCGTGAACGAACTTAGCCGTATCAACGACCACTTTGTGTGCATCGCGGCTGCCTTCCAGGACTTGGGCGGCACGACTCCGTTCATGTATGCGTTCAACCCGCGTGAAGAAATCATGTGCATCTGGGAAAAGCTCACGGGTGCACGTCTCACGAACAGCTATGCCCGTATCGGCGGCCTCTACCGCGACAGCTACGACGGTTTCGAGCAGGATGTGCTCGCCGCCCTCGATTCGACGGAGAAGGCCTTGAAGGATTTGCATGCGTGCCTCGACCGCAACCGCATCTTCCTTGACCGTACGGTGGGCATCGGCAAGATTTCTGCCGAACGCGCCATCAGCTACGGCTGGACGGGCCCCTGCCTCCGCGCTTCGGGTGTTGCATCCGACTTGCGCAAGGACGAGCCTTATTACGATTACGAGACCTACGACTGGGAAGTTGTCGTGGGTACCCAGGGCGACTGCAACGACCGCTTGCAGGTGCGCATGGCCGAAATCGAGGAATCCGTGAAGATTGTGCGCCAGGCCCTGAAGCGTCTCGCTCCGGGCCCGGTCGACATCGTCGACCCACGCATCCGCGTGCCGGCGCACAAGCTGGCCTACCAGGACATGGAAGGCCTCATCGGCCGCTTCAAGAGCGTGTACGAAGGCATCCGCGTCCCCGAAGGCGAATTCTACTGTGGCAGCGAGTGCGCGAACGGCGAACTCGGCTTTACGATTGTTTCTGACGGCAGCGGCCATCCGTACCGCATCAAGGTGCGCCCGCCCTGCCTTACGCAGTTCGCCGCGTTCCACGAACTCGTGGAAGGGGGCATGCTTGCCGACTCCATGGCTGTACTTTCCGGCCTCAACATCATTGCTGGAGAACTTGACCGATGAGAGAACATATTCAAGGTGCTGTTCAGTTTGTCTCCAATAACCGCCTGAAGTTTGACGGACCGTCGCAGCCCATCGAGGCTCTGCCGGATCCGGCGCAGACATTCGGCCATGTTCACAAGGCCGTCCCGCAGCCCGCTCCGAAGGATGTGCTCGCGAAGCTCGACACTCCCGAAATCAAGGAACGCTGCGCCGACTTGCTCAGCCGCTACCCGGTAGGCCAGGGCGCACTCCTCGAAGTGCTGTGGCTGGTGCAGGGCGTGTTCGGCTGGGTCCCCACGGAAGGTATCCGCTGGGCGGCTAACGTTTGCGGTTGCGCTCCGGCCCATGCGCTCGGTGTCGCGACTTTCTACACCATGTACAACCACGCCCCCAAGGGCAAGTTCCTGTTGCAGTTCTGCCGCAACATCAGCTGCACCATCAAGGGCGCCCCGAGCCTGATCGCCTATGTGGAAAAGAAACTCGGCGTGAAGACCGGCGAAACCACTCCCGACGGACTCTTCACCGTGCTCCAGGTGGAATGCCTCGGCAGCTGCGGCAACGGTCCGATGATGCTTGTGAACGATGACTTCGCGACCGACGTCGTGGATGGAGAGCTCAAGATGAAGCGCGGCACGACGCTCACCGAAGCGAGCATCGACCGCATTATCGATTGGTGCAAGGCTCACGTGAACGACATGCCGAAGCATGACGTTCTCGGCGGCATTGTCAAGGGCCACGGCGGCCACCCCGGAGCCCCGGGTGCTACGGCCAAGCCGCAGGTCGCCGACTACGCTCCGCCTTCTCCGGTCTTGAACGTGAAGGCCGAGGCCGACGATGCCGGTGCCACGCTCACGTGGAAGGGCGCTCCCGAATTCACGAAGATCGTGGTCGAAAAGAAGAATGGTAACGACTGGGTCGCGGTAGGCGAGCCGGGCGTTAAGGACAAGGCGTTTGTCGATGCGAGCGGCAAGGTGGGCGATGTCTACCGCATGATTGCCACTTCCGGCGAACGCACGGCGAAACCTTCCAACGAAGCGGTGACTACCCAGAAGCCGGTTCCGGTCGAGGGGGGCAAGTAATTATGGCAGAAGTAGTGAAAGTTTGTACGCAGAATTTTGGCAAGGGCGCCCAGGACATCGAAGTCTACAAGAAGCTGGGCGGCTATGCGAACATCTCGGAACGTTTGTTCAACATGAGCCAGTTCGAGCTCATCGACTACGTGCAGCGCTCTAACTTGCGCGGCCGTGGCGGCGCAGGCTTCCCGACCGGTATGAAGTGGAGCTTCGTGCCCCGCAATTCCGGCAAGCCCGTGTACATCGTGGTGAACGCGGACGAAGGCGAAGGCGGTACGTTCAAGGACCACTTCCTGATGATGGAAGATCCGCACCGCTTGATCGAAGGCCTGATTATCGCGGCTTGGGCGCTCGGTTCCCGTGCGGCATACATCTACTGCCGTGGCGAATTCTTGCCCTGCATCGAGAGCATCAACAAGGCTTTGAACCAGGCATACGCGGCCGGTTACCTCGGCGAAAATATCATGGGCACCAAGTTCTGCTTCGATATCTTCGTGCATCGCGGCGCTGGCGCCTACATTTGCGGTGAAGAAACTGCTCTTATCAACTCGCTCGAAGGCCAGAAGGGTCAGCCCCGCCTGAAGCCGCCTTTCCCGGCGGTGAGCGGCGCCTGGAAGTCCCCGACCTGCGTGAACAACGTGGAGACCATCATGGCGCTCCCGTGGATCCTGCAGCACGACCCGAGCGAATATGCCAAGATGGGTACGCCCCGTGCCGGTGGTACGAAGGTGTTCTGCATCTCGGGCGACGTGAAAAATCCGGGCGTGTACGAGGCTCCTCTCGGAACCCCGATGATGACGATGATTAACGAATATGCCGGCGGCGTCGTGGGCGGAAAGCTCAAGGCCGTGCTGCCGGGCGGTTCCTCCTGCGCTCCCTTGACTGCCGAAGAAGCCGCTGTCGCGACGATGGATTACGAATGCCTCGCCTCGATGAAGACGATGTTTGGTTCGGGCGCCATGATCGTGATCAACGATACGCACAACATGGTCGACCTCTTGAACTGCCTCGGTAACTTCTACAGCCACGAATCTTGCGGCCAGTGCACTCCGTGCCGCGAAGGTACGGGCCTGTTGCACCGCATGTTGAACCTGATTGTCGCGGGCAAGGGCCACGACGGCGACGTGGAACTGATGCAGAGCCTCTGCGGCGGCTTTGGCGGCGTGACGATTTGCCCGCTGTCCATCTCGCTTGGCGGCCCCGTCAGCAGCTACACTGCAAAGTTCCGTGCGGACTTTGATGAGTATATCGCAAAGAATCCCGACCACGCCAAGCCGCGTGTTCAAGAAACCTATCGTCCTGGAATTTTCTGGTAATAATATGAGTAACTACTACAACATGCCGAAACTCCCGACCGAGAACAGCCCGAAGGTGGAAATCTTCGTGGACGACAAGCCGGT
>Ga0129306_1002112_pt1 | contig 18853 bp, 28 predicted proteins | sample P827metagenome_FD_94438 | JGI IMG/M metagenome (GOLD analysis project Ga0129306, IMG submission 94438) | Capybara group fecal microbial communities from Wisconsin, USA - P827 metagenome | ecosystem: Host-associated > Mammals > Digestive system > Large intestine > Fecal | place: USA: Wisconsin... | reverse complement strand
GTGTGGAATGCGGATATTTCGAGAATGCCGATACTCACAGCTCGAAGAACATTAAATTTCGCCTTACCTCGACCGTGTTAAGAGGGAACCTGCTCGTAAGAGCGGGGGATAGCGAATACAGGTCCTTCATTCCGAAAGGAAACTTGCCTAGGTGGCGAGTAAAGAAGTTCCTGGAAAAATGCCGTTGCGATGGCTTGTTCAAGCAAACCATAGAAAATCAGCAATTATCTACCACTGGTAGATTTTGTTAGATTTTTGTCAACGGTAACGAGTGGTCCGTGGATTTCTGTTTCTTGCCCATTATATGCTCCTAGAATCTGTAATCAATTGCTTGTTCAGGTAATAAGAAACCGTGAATGCCGGAAGCACACGGTTCATCACTAAAGTCGAACGGTTCGGTCGGCTTCACCACGGCGTTCTTCTTGTAGAAGAACGTATAGTCCCGGTTTGACACGACAAAGTGACGATATCCGAAACGGAACCCGATTCTGGCCTTGGTCAACTTGTGGAACTTGGTGTCGCCGCTTGTTTCCGTCTCGTCCCAGTCGAAGAATCCCACCACCTTCGCTTCCGACACGCGGAACTTACCTAAGTACGTAGAATAGACCATGTCGGCGGTCTGGGGGACTTCAAGCTTCACGATGACGCTACGCATATAATCCCCGTACGTGCGGAACCATTTGCGTGTGTACAAATGCGCCTTCTTGTACAGTACGAGCGGCTTGCGCGGAAAACCGACCGAACGTGACGAGACCACGGTAGCCGGTTCGGCGGCTTCGTCTTTATATTTACGGCAGACGGAGTCTATGCCGTTGATGACGCAACCAGTACCGCACCCAGCATATCTGGTTATGCCAGTCAATACGCTGTATTTAACGAACAAAGCCTTGACGACTGAATGAACCAACATTACATAGCTCCATACACACCGTTCGATAGATACTGCTGTGCAGTCCAGTTCGCAATTGGAGAAATCGATGGACTGGTTAACCCCGTAAAAGATCTTCAGCTTACGAGAAACTAACGTTGTGTTGTCCTTACATGCATTAAACGTAACCAATTCAGTGCACTGATATAGTACTAGCGAGGCCGGCAGCACACCTCTGGCATATACCAAACTGGCGTTAATTATGCTGCATTCTTTTACATAATCGCAAGCCGACAAATGCACATGCGGGGAGCCGACTCCATCGGAACTCACTGTAATAGATATTTGGTTTACTATATTCGCTAACGGGTTTTCGATTATTACGGCTGAATCCTTAGACGCCTTGATGATGCATTCAACTGGATTAACTCGTATTGGTCGTCTCAACCGCATTGCCCTTTGGATTAAGTATGACGAGCTCGTTAAAGAAGCCGGCGTGAAGTTTCCACGAAAGAAGAAAAAGAAGGTTCCTGTCAAAAAACAGAAACCTTCCGGTAATCAGATTCGGCAATGACCTCTATCTCGATCTGGTGAGTGCCTACCGTAGTTGTGAGTTCTGCGGTGGTCTGCAGTAAATTCTCGCGGGACTCCGTATTAGGCGCGTACTTGTTCGGCATGATGTACTTCTGTCCGTTCACATAGACGCTGCTAAGATCCTTGAACTCACGGATACGCTGGACAGCGGCCATGCCGTCCGCATTGCGGCTGTCGACCCCTTCACCGAGCGCGTTCAGGAAACGACGACGGAACAGCTGAACCCTTGTGATATCCATCGAGATGCGGAATGACTTCAGGTAATGATCGGTGTACATGATGCGGCGACTCGAGTCCCATTCCATTTCGTCGTGGTCAGTTACGAGTTTGAGGTCGACGACGGCGTTCATGTCAACCAGAACGGCGTCTCCGTTCATGAAAACAAGTTCCACTTCGGTAATGTCTTCATTTCCCATTGGAATACTCCTTGCAGACGATGTCGTACGACCTGAGGCTGAACGACCTATATGTGTACTTTTCAGTCAAGTTGGTCTTGCTTTCTATCCGTAGGCCGCGCCGGCCCCAGTCTTCGGACACTTTCGTGACCGTGTATTCAGAAAGGTCCCATTCCTTGCAGTCGTCGTTAACGCTCCATGTGGACTTGCATACGACGGCCACTTCCTTTACGCATACCGGCGGTTCCGACTTGGGCTCGTCACTTAGAGTAAATCCGTGAGCTTGCAGATACCACACCAGACCGGAAATCAACGCGATGCACCCCGCGTAAAAGCATACGCTAATCGTGGTTACCTTCCGTAATGACATGTGGCTTACTCCTTGACGGTCACGACAGAGTCGGTACATACGTTTTCCGCCCTGATGTAGTCGTTGCTCCGGTAAAAGAATATTTCGGACGGGTTGTTCTTCTTGGTTATGCGTTTCCCGTCAAACGGAGTGTAGATAGACTTAACGTCGTACTCCTTCAACGGATACGCATAGCATTCGGCCTTTCCCGATTTATGGACATGTTCTGTGCCCCAGAAACCATCCCGTTTTTGGTAGAGGCAAACCGTGAATACTTCGTTTTCGCAAACTGGTTGTGGAGTTGAATCAAAAAACCAGATTATGCCGGCCGTGATTGCTGCGCCGACCACGCATCCGAGAATCGCGTATATCCAATTATCTTCTGACATGTTATACCTTCTTGATATGGTTGACGATTTCTGCTGCGAAGTTCTTGTACGGTTCGCCCAAGTCGTATTCCGTACCGCTAAGCTTCACGAACCGGCCTCCGATTTTCTTGGCGAACTCTTCCGACTGGAGAGCGAGGCGTTCGTTGATTTCCTGGTCGCTAAGACCACGGTGGCGGAGACGGCTCATCTGGACGTCCTTATCGACCGGGATGAAGAACGTGGCCTCGGTTTTCATACGGCCGGAGAGGTTGCCGTTGGGCTCGATAGGCGGCACCTCGACGATGACTACGTCCTCGGTCTCCGTCTTGATAAGGTAGTCGGCCATCTTGGCCGCGAGGAAATTCTCAAACTCGATGTACGCTTCCTTGTACGCCGGATCGAATATACGGTTCTTGATTTTTCGGATGTCAAGCGACCCGTCGTCGGATATGACGTCGCGACCGAACGCTCCGGCGAGCTTCTTGCGCACGTCGGCCATGTTGTAAAGGACTTTCTTTGAGAGGTCGTCCGACTTGACGACCCGATAACCTTGGGAGCTGAGCTCGTTGCACACTGTAGACTTTCCGGCACCCATTTCGCCGGTAACGATATAGAACTTACTTGCCATGATACGCCTCGTAGATAGGGAATAAAACTTTGTTGTAGTTGCTCAGGTCGTCGGGAGGATACATGCCGCAAGCGGTTGTGGCCGACCAACCAAATACAAGGTTGAAATGTTCGTATGGGAAAAGCTTCGCCACCTCGCGCAGATGCGACGACGAGATGTGGTTGAAATGTTGTGCCGTGAGAAACACGGTCTCCATGTGGCGGTCCACGCCGCCGAGCATGTCGTTGTATTTCTGCTGGTCCATTTCGTAGGCGAGGTCGTTGCCGTTGCGGAGACCGCGAATGATTACGTCCGGCTTCTCGTGGATGACGTCGGATATCTTTACGAGGGGGACACCGCTAGGAAGCACGGCCACTGACACGTTCTCGATGGTCTTGGTGATTTCATTGATCCAGTTGACCCTCTGTTCGGTGGGCACCGCATATTTCTTGTCCGGGTTATCGGCGACGACAACGACGAGCCGGTCAAACAGATTGGCAGCCTTGCTGATAATCGCCAGATGGCCTATGGTAACTGGGTTGAACGAACCGGGGTATATAGCTAATTTTGACATGATTTCTTTACCAGTTCCGGGTGTTTCTTCTTGTAGTCTTCGATTTGTTCGCGGAGCGATTTCGCATTTATTAGCAGTTCGCCGGCGGCATCGAGACAATAGTCGAAGCAGCCTTTGGGCCAGTCCTCTAAGTTGCCGTTTCCGTCGATGTGGATTTTCTGACCCTTGTACACGCAGTAGAAGCCGGTGAGGTGCTGCTTGCAGATCTGTACGCGTACATTCATCAATGCGCTTTCGTTCTGGATTTCTCCTATGGGATATCCGTCCGGCGAGTACAGGGTCACTGTTGGGTCGATATTGTTGTTGATACGAACCGCCATGCGGTTGGGATTAACCACTTCCAGCTCGTAATGTGCGCGGAGCTCGTCCGTCTCGGCGACCATGTCGTCGATAAGTACGAAGCGTTCCGACCCGCCGTAAGACTTCGCGATTTCCTCGGCCACGGCCACCTTCGTGTAGCCGTACGGCGTCATCGCGCCCGGCCGGAGGAGCCATTCCTTCAGTTCTTCCACGTTCTTGGGCTCGTTGACGAGGTTCATGGTCTGGAGGTTGCCCCACAGGTCGTTGGCGATCAAGTTGACCGCATCCTCTTTGATGTATACGCCGTCGAACGAGTTCTGGTCGATGCCGCAACTCTCGAACTTGCGGTAAATCAAGTTAAGGAGGTCTTGGTTGATTTCATTGCGGTGCTTCCATCCCCACGTATAGATGACAATCTTGTATTCACCGTCTGCGGCGCGGTTCTCCATGAAACCGGCGATCTGCTTGATATTGAATTCCAGCAGCCTCTTGGTCTGCAGATTTTCGATGACCGTGCCTTCGAGGTCGAGAAGGAAGTTAAGCATCGGCGGTCTCCTTCTCGTCTTTTTTCACGAGCGGGGTGTCCGGCGTGTATTCCTTCTTGGCGATGTTCGCACCGGTCGGGTGGATTATGGGGTCTTCGTGATGCACCGGATAATCCGTCTTCGTGTCTGGCGTTGTATTCGTGTCCATTTAAACCTCTTTTTTCAGCAAATATAGCAAAATGAGGACATATTGTCAACAGGACAATTAAATATTGACATTTTAGTTTGCTTTTCCTATATTTAGCACTGAGGTACCTAATGAAAATAGATTTCCACAAATTCAATAACTCCGAACTAGAAACAGCAATGTCCTTAATCAAGGACATCAAGTCGCACGGCTACGAGGCATACGCCGTTGGCGGCTGTGTCCGTGACATGGTACGTGTCGAACTTGGTCAGACCAAGACTGCCAGTATCCACGACATCGATATCGCGACGAACATGCCCATCGACGAGCTGCAGAAGGCGTTCGACACACGCAGCAACAACGGCGAAGCTCACGGTACAATTCTTGTGCTGTATAGAGAAGGCGGTAGCTTATACGGTAATCAGTTCTCGTTCGAAGTCACGCAGTTCCGCACGGACGGTAATTACTCCGACGGTCGTCACCCTGATTCCGTCCGGTTCGCCAACACGTTCATGGAAGACGCGTCTCGTCGCGACCTCACTATCAACGCGCTCGGCATGGACTGCGACGGCGAGGTCATCGACTATTTTGGCGGCGTGAATGACATCGAACACCGGTTTATCCGCACGGTCGGCGATCCACGTGCAAGGTTCGCAGAAGACTCGCTCCGCATCATCCGAGCAATCCGTTTCGCCACGGTGTTCGGTTATTTGATCGAGGATAACACGAAACTCGTCATCAAGGAAATGGCGAGCGCGGTCGAGAGGCTGTCGCCGGAGCGTATCCGCAAGGAATTCCTCGCAGTCGTAGAGAAGAACGCCATTTTCTCGAGTTTCTTCTTCTTGTTGAAAAGTACGACGGTAGCCGAACATATTCCGGCGTTGCGCTACAATTTCCTTGACAACCTGTACGAGATGCTGCCAAAGCTTTACCGTTACAACAAGGATACCGGTGTATCGGCGTCAGTGAACTCCGAAAACTTGATACCGTTGATCGCTTTCCAGTCGGACCACACGGAGAAGACGCTGGACGGTTTCGTCGCTACACGTGAAGAACGTAGGCTTCTCAAGTATTACGAGCGATTCGCGACATATTTCACGACGACACCGATCCCGAATGCAAGGTATCCGTGGACGAAGATGGTCGAATTCGTCGAAGGCGACTACAAGAACGTACTCTGGTTCTGCATCCCGTTCCATTTTTCGGACGACTTCTACCAGCAGATCGCAGTTGCGAAGTTCTTGTCGCAGAACAAGCCGGACTTCAAGGCGATTTCCGCTCGCGTCAAGGATATGGGCATCGCCCCAGGACCCGAGTTCGGCAACGAATACAGCATCTTGGTGGAAGAGGCTTACGAAAAGAAGGCGAACATGCTTACCAAGGAACTGATCACTACCATCGGTAGAAGCACTGTCCATTACAAGCTATGCGATGTCGATTAGGAACGTCTCGGCTTCCTTGAAGGAAACGAACGGAAACTTCTCGTGAGGAAGTCCAAGGGTATTGCAGATGATGCGATGCCCTTTTCCGTTCTTGTCGACCCATTTGGTATCGATGCAACCGTGCGTATGTCCAGCTTGCCAGATGGCGGATTCCGGAAGCTGTTCTAGGAACTTGGCACCGTCAAAGCAGTACCACGCGGTCTGGTACGCGTCGACAAACTGCGGCTGCACACCCATCTGTACCGGGAAATAATGGGTTAGCACAACCTTCGGTGCGGACTTGACCACCTCGTCCATCTTCGACGCTTCGGATTTCCAGATGGCGATCGGGTCTTGCCCCATGTAGTTCCAGTGACGACCGTCATACCAGTCCTTATGCCACATAGTAAGCGTGTCATAGGGTCTTCCTTTGTAGCCATCGTATGAAAAATCGCACATCCCCATGGTACCGCCGAAACCGTCTATGACCTGTCCGTCAAGAAGGTGTACGTTTGGATATGCGGCCAACGCTATTTTAAGGTAGTCCAGCTTGTCCTCGGTCGTTTTCCACTGCATGTAACCGTCGATCTGGCCGAACGAGCCGCGTACCGTCAAGTCGTGGTTACCGAAGACCATATAGACTTGCTTGTACTTTTCCGCGATGAACTCGCAGAACGCCACGAACGTGACATCGTCGTCGGCGATGTCGCCGGCAATAGAAACCGCTTCGGCCGGTATGAAATACCGGTTATAGATATCCTCAAACGACTTACGAAGTATCCCCTTGTTTGTCGTAAGGGGACACCACGCGTCAAGGTGCAAGTCCGAGATGAAATAAGTGAGCATCGGGCCTATTTACTGTGTCTTTTCTTGTAGTCGACGTATGTGACTACGGCAATGATGGTTGTCATGGTGATATTGCTGAACAGCGTGGCACCGTCTCCGAATATGGCGGATACGCCTATGTTGATGAATATCCACATAAGTACGAAGATGACGATGAAGATAAGCCTCTGCTTTTCGGTCTTGAACATGGTTATGCAGTCTCCTTGTTAGTTTCGAACGGATGCAGATTGGTGATACCTTCCTTCAGAACCGGCTCGGCGTCGCCAAACAGCACATCGGGCAAGTTGGCGATGTGAGCAGCGAGCGGATATACCATCTGTACGAACTTGGAACGTGTGCACATCAACGTGCTATCCGGTGCCAGACGGGCTTGGTGCTTCGGTGGAAGCTTTTCGAGCTCTTCCGGAGTGTATGGACGCGTCTCCACGATACGCTTGATGTACATGCCGCGAGCGAAGCTGAGCAAGGTCTGCGTCCAGAAGTCATAACCCTTATCGGTCATCATCTTGATTTTATCGTCGCTGTTCTTGTTCAACAGTTCCTTGTCGCTGTAGAACTTACGTGCGACGTTGCTGATGGAGTTCTTGATAGCGTCGCGCTCGCGCCAGATGATGCAGTTGGCGGCCTCGTCGATGTTGGGGACGCCGAAAGTACGTGCGTCGAATGCGGGAAGATTTCCGCTATATCCGGATTTAAGCAGTGAGTCGTAGAACGCGACGGCAGCCGTCGAAGCGGCCAGCGTGGCGATCTTCTGGCACTTGCGGCCAAAGAGTTCGGCATCTTGAGGAAGCACAATCGTGATCTCGTCCGACTGCGTATAACCAAGCAACGCATGGAAGACGTCCACGAGCTTGATTGTGGCATCCTTCATGGCGTTGATGATGCGCATGTCGTACGGTTTCTCGAACTGTCTGGTGAACGTGCTGAAGCAGTGGCCGTCGACGCGGATGACCGGATAGAAGCCGTCAGGGACTTCCGTATAGCCGTTGAGGCCGAACGGCCAGCCGCCGGGTATACGGATTGCGTTGCGCTGCGGCCAGTTCGGGTACTTGCCGGGGAAGTTCTTCCCGGTGAAGAAGGACTCGTATAGCTTCATGCGGTCGCCGAGGGTCAGGTTGTCCCACGGACCAGCCGGGGCTTGGAGGGCTTCCTTTTGTTGATTTCTTGTGAATATCTTTTTGACATTGTTGATAAGTGTCTTGAAAATCATATTTAGTCCCTTGCCGCGATGGTAATCTTGATGTTGGTGTTGTAGAACACGCCTTTGATGATCTGGTTAACCACATCCCAACTGAGCATGTCTATGCCGCATGCGATTTTCGGCATGTAGAGCGTCGTGAGGCCGTTGATTTCCATGTACTTCTTCAGCGTCATCAGCGACTCGGTGAGACTTTCGTAAGTCGGCTTGTACGAGGAGAGAGCCTTTGTGATGAGGTTCACCAGCGTAATGTGGTGGCCTTCTGGCTTGACGGCGAGTATCTCGCCGACGTGCAGCTTGCTTTTAACGCCGTCTGGGTTGGTGGACGACGTGTAGCGGCACAAGTTTTCCGCATTGAGCCAGTCGCGATTGATAACGGGAGCGACACCGCTGCCCCAGTTTAGGTCAGCTGCGATGCAGTGGGCGACCACAGTGTCCGAGTTTTCCGGTGTGCTGCGGATGTCCATGCGCTGTTCCATATAGTACATAATTGATGTCCTCGTCGGTTGAATATGCGTTTCGGCGCGGTCCACGGGTTCTATGTATAAATTAATTTCAGACCCAGAGGTGCCGTCCGGTGAAATGTAGCAAAAATATAGTTTTCTGCTACCGATTTGTCAACAAAAATCGAGACGACGATACATAAACTTTAACATAGAAAATCGAACGGGAATTTCTACAATGGACTTGTCGAACTTGTCGGAGAATATTCAGCTTTATTCGGGTTTCATTATTGCTCTTTCTTCCTTCGTGGCCACACTGGTCGGCGTAGTCAGACCGCTGCGTAAGTGGTTCTTCGAGAAGTGCACCAACAAGAACGAGATGAACCGCCGGATTACCAAGATCGAGGATGACATCGGTAACATAAACCAGTTCATCACCGAGCTCAAGGAAGACCTGTATTCCAAGTTCGAGAACGACCGCATCGAGCAACGGATCATGAAGGAGGCGACAATCGCCTCGACCCGAAACGACCTCACCGCCATCTACAACAACGCCATCGAGAAAGGCTACATCAGCGACTACGACCGCGAGAACTTCGAGAAGATGTACAAGGTATACTCCGACTTGGGCGGCAATTCCTATATACACGAGATACATGACCAGATTCTGAAGATGCCGAATAAGGTCGCCGCTAATAAACATACTAGAAGGAAGGTATCTAATCGGAGGTAATACATGAGCTGCGCTTGTCATCGGCACCCGTTGCCGGCTCCGCACACGCCTCCACAATTGTCGCGCACAACGGTTACCCCGGTCGGTCCGGGATGCGGCTGTTTTCCAAGACCGCACATCAACCAGTCGCCGACTTTCCGTAAGCGACCGACCGCACCGTGCGGTCCGTTCTACTTCGTACCCAACCAGCCTCCGATACCGTATTTCGGTTGTTGCACACCGCCTCCGCCGCCGCAGAACGGCCCGTGGGAATACTTGCCGTCCAGACTCTATCCGGACCCGTTCCACCATTGCGGATGCCAGTGCCACTCTCCGTGGCCTTACTTCGTCCCTAACCAGCCGTGGGTACCGATGCCCATGCCGTTCCCGACGTACCGTTGCGCACCCGAGTACGGCCAGCTGCCGCATAGATGCTATTCGGCACCGTTCCCGATGCCTTACTGGAGGTTTTTCTGATGTCTAGGTTCAAGCCGCCTTTCGGAATCGGTCCGTGCCCCAACTGCATACCGGCACCGCCAAACTACATGAGGTACCCGTCGTGCGCACCCCATCCGGACTTGCTGCACCCGTTCCACTATCCGGGAATGGCTTGCCCACCGCCGAGAAGGGAACCCTATTACGGAACACTCAAGATTGTCGAGTCGGCACCGACCACCGACCACGAGATGACCGCCGTGCGGTACGCGGATGGCCGTTACGACATGATTGCCAACGGCTACGTAATGGAACCCGGTACGGTTACCAATAACGGTCCGCGCTGTCTGCCGTGGGACGAGGACAGGGGAAATTCCAGCAATTCGGAAGGGATGGACTGCATCAACTACGAGTTCAACAACTCGGACTGCGGTGCTACTTTCTAGTCGGTTTCGGGGCATCTCCGAACATGGAAGCGAAATCAAGGAAGCTGTCGTCGATGGCTTCCGGTTCTTTTTGGTCGGACGCCGTCTGGATAGCGTTGTACTGGCTAGGCGTGGCCATCGTGGCGGAAACGTCTTCACCGGCTTGAATCTTTTCCAGCATGCGGTAAGGGTTCTCCCCGTTGATCGTGATGGCTTCCGGTCCAAGGTCGTAGACGAACAGCGTGTCGACGAACTCGTCCAGTTCCGGGTTCGGGTCGACCGTGTACTTAGCGGCGTTCTGCCTAGAAAAGTTTGCGACCCGCGCCATGACCGGGTTCACTCCGCCGCTGTACGGATCTGACATAGTGGCCATCTGGTTGAAACGGGTCGTGGCGTCAACTCCGCTCACCCCCGGTGCCTCGCCGTAGCCGCGTCCAAAAAGTAAAACTCCCGGTGCGTCTAAGCCTTCGTGTAACGGTTTCTTGTTATTCATCTTAATCGTTCGCGTCCTTTACCGGAGTTTATAAACTACGGATAATTGAATCGGGAAGAACGATGCACAATATCGCCAACATTAGATTACATTCCGCTCTGAAAGACGCCGTGGACGCGATGATCAGCGGTACGGGACTCAAGGGCAAGGAAACCGGAAATAGAATCGACCTATTTGACCATACCGGAAACCAGTGGGGTTCGGTAGAGGAAGCCCAGCCTAATGAAGACGGTCCGCGATATCTGTACAAGTCGTCCGTATGCGGTGACGAAGTCACCGGAAATTTCGACTCGGTCACCAACCACATCCACGACGACATGGCCAACAGCTGGGAATACCATACCGTGCCGCAAGGAGAATTCGCCGACGCGCTGGAGTCGATACAGGACGAAACGCTGAAAACCGCTCTCACCGAGTCCTTCATCGTATGTCACAAGAAGGCCGCGCTTGAGAGCCAGTCTGGCAACGCGAAGAGGAAGTGGATCAACAAGATTTATGCAGCCGCCGAACCGCTGCTCAAGGGGATCAAGCGAGACAACAACTGGGAAAACGTACACCAGCTGTTCGAAACGATCAAGACCGCCGTTCCTGAAGTTCAGTTCACCGTCGGCGCGAAAGACGGCGGCTACGGAACGAACCGAGACGGCGGTAAGTTCAAGACATATACGATAGAGGGAACCACTCCGGAAGGGTTCCCCATCAAGGGTTCGCTAGTCTGTTCGTTCTGCGGAACGGTGGAAGACCCGATGTCAGCGTACGATATGTCACTGATTCTCAATTAAAAAAGGCGGTCTGATGACCGCCTTCTTTTTTCAACCCAACAACAATTACTTGGTCTTCTTGGCGGCCTTTGCGGCAGCCTTGAGGGCACTCACCGTTGCCTTGAGCTGGGCGACCTTGTCGGTAGCCTTCTTGAGCTTGTTGGCGGAAGCGGTAGCAGCCTTGGAAGCCTTGGCTTCGGCGGATGCGAGCTTCTTGGTGAGCTTGGTGTTTTCGGCAGTCAGCTTCTTGATGGAAGCGTTGAGAGCCTTGGTGTCAGCGGCACAGCCGCAGGAACAAGTGTTCTTAGTAGGCATAAGGTTTTTCCTTTATTTATGGGTTACTTGTATGTCTTTTGGAAATATAGCATTGTCCCGCAATAATGTCAATAGTTGTTCATAAAATTCTTTCGAATTTTCTGAAGGACATTGAGGCATTAAGCGGATGCCACGTTTCACATCGTATAAATTATGTCTTTTTCCGTTGTAGAAGACGACAAAGTACGCCTTGTCTAAAGAATATACGATATTCATCGCCTCGTCGTACATGTCGCAGACGTGTCCAAACGGCTGGTAGAAATCCACCAACGCCTTGGCCACGTCGCAAGCGTATATCATCTTGGAAAAGTGCAAGTTCATCCGCTTGCATATCGGGCCGACCTTCATCTCTCCGTCGCACAGCCTCATTACTTGCTTGAGCAACGTATCATAGTTCGGATATGCCCAGCTTGCGTTGATGTGGTCGATCCATTCAGTGGACGGTCTCTGTACGACGAAATCATACCATCGGACAAACACGACAAATTCGGTTCCTACTTGCCGTACTTTCGCCTGTAGGATTTCGCGGCTCTGCCTAGACTCTTCCTTAAAGATATCGCCAAATGTCACGTCTGACGGGATGTTGTCTAATGGAATACTCATACGATCGGTTCTTGGTCCGGAAAATGGTTAATTATAACTCGTTTAGTGGCCTCGATACATTCTTCGATACTCTTAGTGCCGTCGATGTACTCTATCGGGGAATCAATCAAGTGTTCGGTGTCCTTGTACGACTGTCGGATCCTTTCGAGGCGACCGGGTTCCTTCTTCAATGCGGGTTCGCGGTCGTAACAAGTTTCGAGCGGCGTTTCCATGAAGATGTACAGGTCGGGCTTCTTGAATATATTGTGGTTCATGTATAGAGCCTCGGCAAACGAGTAGATGCTCGGTGAAAATGCCTTGGCGTAGGCGATCCCAGTCCACAAATATCGGTCAAGGAGGCAAGGTTTTTTTCTGTAAAGGTTCTGCTGCGACAAACGGCTTTCAAGGAACAATACCTCGCGCTTGGCGTCTTTACCTTTGTATTCGTCGGAATTGAGTCGGTCGGCCTGTTCGGTGGAGAATACCGGCTCCTTAGTCCATGTGAACCAAGGCATAAGTTTCTGGATTTCCTTGGATATCGTCGTCTTTCCGGAATTGTCAACGCCTTCAAACACGATGAAGCGGTGTCGACGAATAATTCCATTCATGCAATCTTGTCGAACAGAGTTAACAATCGGGTACGACTTCTGAAGGAGCTGTTTGGCTGCTGTGACATAGTTGACCGCGTCTTCAATCGACATCGCATAAAAATTGTCATTGCTTACATTAATTGTTCTCGTGTTGACGCCTTGGATAAACTGCCGATTACCTAGTGAAAGATAATAATCAACGTGCCATCTTGTGTAAAACGACACCGAGTTTTTTACATTATAATTCAATCCAAGTGGAAATTCATTATATCGAAAACAAAAATTCCCATCTAGGGTTCCGTATGTTTTCACGTCGATATTTTTTAAAGCTTCGACGAACTTTTCCCATTCATCTTTGATCATAGGTACCTCAATTTTCGCATAAATATAGCAAAGGCTGCGTTTACACGCAACCTTTGCATAGAATCGGAAAATCGAGCTACTTACGGAGGAACAGACGAGTGACGGATACGCCCAGACGGTCGGGGATTCCGTGAACAGTTATGCTGAACCCGTTCGGTAGCTTGCTCGAACACACGAACGATTCAGAGACCCGGTCGATCTGGCACTGCACTGCTGGACAGATGTACTGGGTGAACGTAGACGACGTGTAGTTGGACAATCCAGACTGCATGTCGTATGTATCGGACACCTGGGTGGTCACTTCGGTTTTGACGCAGTCATGAAAATGCCCACAGAACAGAACGTTCGAACGGGACTCCTTCATCATCTTGATGATGGCATCCTTGGACGATCTGGACAGCGCATGCTTGTTCATGAACTTGTGCATCGTGTCAAATACCGGATAGTGGGTGAACACGAGCGACTGCCCCAACATCATCTTATCCTTGCACTGAAGGTCGAGCTGTCCGATGCCTACGTCTTTCCCGGCGGACGGGTCCCAGATGGTAGGTATGAGCGAAACGGGGACGCCTTCGTGATAGAATGACTCGGTATGACCGGCGAACACGTCGCGCAAGATGGCAACGTCGTCGTGGTTTCCGGGGAGCACAGCGTAACGCTGTCCGAACTTCGCCTCCACTGCGTCCTTGATGAACATGTAGTTCTTCTCGTGGTCGGTGTCAGCCAAGTCGCCCGTAATGACCAAGTACGAATCGTCCTTGGCCGAGAGGAGGACTTGACGGAAGTTCTCCATGGTGGAAAACATACCGTCATAGTCACCGCCGAGGTGGATATCAGTCAGTTGGGTGAAACGGACTTCCATCGGCTACGCCTTCTTGTAGATGGTCGGCACGACCTTGCAGAGCATGCTGTTGGCGATGACGTACGCGGCGTCGCGAGTCTTGGTATCCTTGTCTTCGAAGGATGCTGCACAAGCACCGTCAACGATTTCGATGTCTGCCATCGGGAACCATGCGCGGAAAATGACAAGCTGGCTCAAGTTGCAGATGTCGGTGCAAGTACCGACAATGCGAATACGAATCTTCTTTCCAGCCAAGATAGCGGCAACCGCATCTTGGTCGGTAGAGTCAATGCCGAAGAGAACCTTCGGCCAGTTAATGTAACCGAAGTTGTGCTTATCGACATAGATGACGTTTTTCTTCTTGTCGAGAGCGGCTTGCACCTTTGGCGTGTTCTGCCAACCCTCGGTGCCAAATTCGCAGTGAAGTGGAAGACTATGGCCTTCGACGGAATCCGCATAGGTTTCCTTGAAGTGAGTATCGCGAGTGTCAACGAGAATGCCTTCGTGAGCATCAATTTCAGCGCACACCGCGTCTTCAACGGCAACGGCGGCATCGTTCTTGAGGACACCAGTGACGAAGTCGTTCTGCCAATCCGTAACATCGAGGATGTCGTAGTCGTATTTCTTCTGTTCGGTCTGTTCGGCCATTTTTGTATCTCCTTAAAGTGGAAGTTCAATATTTTTTCCCGGTCTTGCGCGACGCTTCAAGAACGCCTCGAAGATCTTCTTGTGGTGGAATGCGAGGTTAATGTTCTTAACTTCTTCGATATCGACCCACTCGGCTTCCTTGGCGTCGTCGCCGGCCTTGGGCTGCGTAAATGCGCGTCCAGTCAAATCAACCATAAGGCCGACATCGTAACCCCAGAAGTCGTCAAACTTGGTGTCACGCGGATCCTTCGGCGTATAGATGCCGAGCTGGACAACTTCGTTCTCCGCGATGCAGTCGATGCCAGTTTCTTCCTTCACTTCGCGGAGGCCGACCTCCTCGATGGTCTCGTGCGGGTTGGAATAACCGCCGGGGAAGCACCAGTAGTCGTGATAGGGGAAATTCTTGCGACGGACAAGCAAGACCTTGTTCATATACTGAATCACCGTGGTTGCCGTAACCGACGGTTTCGGCCATTCCTTGGGTGAATAAGCTGCAAGTTCATTTGCTTCGAATTCGGCATGCTTTTCGGCATCGTCCTGATTGAGCAAGCCGAGTCGACCGAGTTCCATCGATACAACGATTGGAACATCTTTACCATCATACAGAGGATTGAATTTCATTGCACGACGGACCTCGGTCGACGAAACACAAGGCGCACTCCAGCTTACATGCTTCACACGGCCTTCGTACCGCTTTTCGTCGATGTACCCGTAACCGGCGGTGGGACGGTCTACCACGATGAACTTGCAGATGGACCGTATCCATTCCGGGTTCTGCCAACGGCAGATCGTACGGCTGTTGAGATTTTTCCACTCATCGAAACCCATTACCAAGGTAATATCGATGTCGTCATACGTGATGCCGTCATAGTCGCCGGACTTTACGGTTTCTTCAAAAAGATCCGCCAAAGTTGCCGCCATGCGCTGTTTTTGCGGCAGAATAGTTACGCGATGGCTACCTATGCACTTTTCGACTAACTGGCGACGAATATCGAACGGAAGTGCATAGTTCTTCTCGTCATTGTCGGTAACATAGACGATTGTGCTGAAATAGTCCGACTGGCTTGTCTGGTTCGCCGTTTCAGTTACATAGTCGATAAGGTGTCTGATGATGCTTTCGTGGCCGACAGTCATAGGGTCGAAGGCACCGCCATACACATAAAAATGCATTTTAGGTTTATAATTTTCCATGGCCTAAATATAGCAAAAGCCGCTTGAGTTGTCAAGCGGCCTTTTGCAAATAGTTAATTCAGTCTAGGCGGCTTGGCCGTAGACGTGAATCTGGCACTCTTCGAAGCTTAAGTCGTCGATCGAGATGATCCTGAAGGTGTCAGTGATGAGGTCGATTCTCTTCTGGCTGTGGCACATACCCTTGCCAGCAGAGTCGGACACCTTGGCCACATCGACCCAATCCATTTCTCCGTGCTTGATGCGGATTGTCTTCATGACCATGGAAATCGGGTCCTTCTTCATGCCGAGAATGGTGGCGCAGAGGAAAGTGCCAATGCCGAAGGCGATCTTGATGCGACCATTAAAGTGACGAGCGATTTCGAGTGCCTTATCCGCGTCGAGCGAGTCAGACCAGCAAGCGACCTTTGTAGTCGGGTCGATGCCGAGACGCTTGTAATGCGCGATAAGCAACTCGCCCCACTTGATCGGGTCGCCAGAGTCGTGACGAGCACCGTCGAAGAGCTTGGCGTAGTACTTGTCGAAGTCGCGCAAGAACGCGAGGAAACCGTAGTTGTCGGACAGAGCCACGCCGAGGTCGCCGTGGAATTCCTTCGCCCAGTCTTCGAGGACGCGCTGCTGCGCCATGCGGAGCGGGATGTCCTTGATACCCTGATAGGTAGCGAAGAGCTCGTGGGCGAACGTACCGATTGCCTTCGTGTCACACTTGATAGCGAGATACACGTTGGACGTGCCGACGAAAGCGGGGCAGTACTTCTTCATGGTCGTGACCATGTACTCGTTCCACTCGTCGGAAATCGAGCGGCGGATGCCGAAGTCGGACACCGTGAAGCGGAGACCCTCGCGCCATGCGGCGTTCCACTTCTCGATGACGTTGTCGAGGTTGGCCTTGGCCACATCCCAGTTGATTTCCTCGTCGTCGAAGTAGAGGTGCTGAACAATCTGGAGCACGTAAATCTCGAACCAGAACGACATGTACTGCGGTCCGCATGCGCGGATGCGGATTCCGCCTTGCTCGTTCGGGTCACGGTCAATCGTGATGTACTTGCGCTTGAGCTGGAGACCCTCGAGATGGTCGATGTAGTCCTTCGCGATCCACGGCATGCGGGTGCCGATTCCGTCGAGCTCCCACTGAGTGTAGCGCAACGTGCAGAGATGGTCGATTTCCTTCACGATGTCGTCGTAAAGGTAGCTCACGTCTATGTCCCGTGTACGGATGTGGAACTCCCATTCCGCTTGGATGGTCGGGTAGCGGTGGAAATAGAACTGTCCCATCGAATACTTGTACGCGTCCGTCTGGGTCAAGTGGTGGATGACGCGGCGGTCCGGATGGAGACGCTTGTACGGTTTATTGATGGTCAATGTCGGTGTCGACTTCGGCACCTTCTTGACCACGGTTCTGCAAGGCGTCTTCGCCTTTACGATTCGTTCCTTAGATGTTTTAACAGCCATTGTGGTATCCTCTATTTGATGATTCTGTAGTTTGTGATATGGTGATACACTTCGCCGTTGTCGCAACGGAGAGAATGCAATTCTGATGAACCCATACTATTGTAAATAGTCCCGACACAGTCGTAGCCGGGTCCGACTACGCGGACCTTATCATATTCCTTGTACGGGCTGCAGCCTTCGAGCAACAGCAGACATGCAGCCAAAAACAGAAATATATTACAGTTTTCACACACTTTAAACATATTATCAACACCTTATCAACTTGGAATATACTTTTTAAGAACATTCGTCCAGTACTTGTTCGTCCAAGCGATGACCGTATCTGCCATGTTTGGCGACATGTGAATCATTTTGAACAGGTTTCTGATGTTCTGCGCGTCCGGCTCGTACCGTGACATGTCAATGCCGCCTTTGGTGAAGAACCACCACGTACACTCAGTACCCATAGTTATCGATGGGTGATAGTAAACGCCAGGGAACGCACGCTTAAACGCTCTGACGAATTCCCTCACGTCAGCTCGGTCGGCCAATACCATCATGTCGGTCGACATGAACGGGTACGTCGTCTTATTGAGTTTCACAATGTACACCTTGCTGAAATTGTCACGGTGCCACAGCATGTTCATGAGCCCGTAGCAGCGATAGCGCAACATCTTCAAGGTGCGGCCGAAGGAGACGGCCAGTATGGAGACGATGAGGATGTACAGCGAAACTTTACGCATCTGTATTATTTGGTATCGTGCCCGAAAATTCTTCGATGCTCGTTTGGACGAAATATTCGATACGTTTTTTCTTCTCGGCCTCGGCCATCTTCAGACGGTCTATCTCGCCTTGGAAGATGCTGATCGTGTCGTTAATCTGAGTCTGCAGCTCGTCGATGCTGAACACGTGTATGTTATCGGGGACGCCTTCTATCGGGCCGATGCACGTGTCTTGGCCGATAATCTTGATGATCGCGCTAACCTTCCCCCCGGACTGGACGAAATATGTGTCGGTGGGTGCCGCGCCTTTGCCGAACTTGTCCTCGTACACGTAAGGCTTCAAGTTCGCTTGCAGAATGGGGACGTTGAACTTGAACAGTCCAGCGAAACCCTTCGGTAGGTTCTCCTCGCCGAGTGCAAGGCGGTTCTCAATCGCCTTGGCCAGTTTCTTCCCGTCGAACTTCCTGAGATGTCTCAGCTGTTCTCCGAACAGTTTGGTGAGTTCCGCCGACGTGTAAAGGGTCTTCTTTTCTTCGGTCGCCATATAATCCTCTGGGTAATCAACCGCTAACCTAAAATCTACCTAAATTTACTCAATTTTACCGAAATCGTCAAGCCTTACCTCGACCGTGTTAAGAGGGAACTTGCTCGAAAGAGCTGGGGATAGCGGATATAGGTACTTCCAGCCAAAGAGCTTGTTCAGGTGGCAAGT
>Ga0129306_1002111_pt1 | contig 18866 bp, 15 predicted proteins | sample P827metagenome_FD_94438 | JGI IMG/M metagenome (GOLD analysis project Ga0129306, IMG submission 94438) | Capybara group fecal microbial communities from Wisconsin, USA - P827 metagenome | ecosystem: Host-associated > Mammals > Digestive system > Large intestine > Fecal | place: USA: Wisconsin... | reverse complement strand
TCTCGAACGTTCTCGTCGGCGAGAACAACGGCGCGAACCTCATCCAGCCCTCGGGCATTCAGCAGAATCTGCATATCATCACCGCGGGCGACATCTCCCCGAACCCGACCGAGCTGCTCGGCTCCCGGCGTCTCGTGGGCATGCTCGACTCGCTCAAGCCCCGCTACGATTACATCGTGATCGACCTGCCCCCGGTCGGCGCGGTGGCGGACGCCCTGATCGTCTCGAAGCTGACGAGCGGCATGGTGATCGTGGTGCGGCAGAACTTCGTTGAGAAGGCGGTGCTGGAGAACACCATCACCCAGCTCCGCTACCACAAGGCCAACATCCTCGGGTTCGTCGAGAACTACGCCGAGGGCGAAGGCGGCTACTACCAGAAGCGGTATTACCGGAAGGAAGGATATTACTACTACCGGAAGGAAGACAAAGAGAAAGACAAGAGCAAAGACACGGAACAGAAAGAAAGCGAAACCTGACGACCCTTTTCGGCATACCGCGCGAGGAGACCCGCAGGAGCATTGATATCCCATGAAAGACAAGAGAAAATTCAGTGTGGGGAAGGCCATCCTCATCGCGATCCCGGTCCTGCTGATCGGCGGCGCGGCGGCTGTGATTATTCCCCTCCACCAAAACTATCAGAAAAACGCGTACGTACCGGCTCCCGTCGAGGAGGCGCCGGAGGAATTCGTGAACTTCGAAATCCCGGAATACCCGGAGCCCTCCTTTGAGGCGCCGGAGGAGCCTGTGACACAGGATCCGATCATTGTCCCGGACGTGGAGCTCGGCGTCCCCGGAACGGAGATTCCGGAGGCCGGCGAGCGCGACGCGGAAACGGAAGCATCGGCTGAAACCAAGGCCGAAACAGAGGCAAAACCGGAGACGGAAGCGGACACAGAGACCGATCCGGAAACGGAAGCCAAGACGGAGGAGCCCGAGGCCGATCCGCAGGCGGCCCAGCAGACGGCCGATCCGAACGCCGGCACGGAGCAGCAGGCTCAGCAACAGCAGCAGGAACAGCAGCAGAGCTGGCAGCCCGCCGCGGAACCGGAACAGCAGCAAACCTGGCAAGAGCAGCAGACGTGGCAGCCGCAGCAACAGCAGACACCGCAGCAAACCTGGCAGCCCGCCGAGGCGACGCCCCAAACCGTCAATACGCCCATCCAGTATGATACGAAGGCGTCCTTTGCCAACTCGAACGCCGTGAGCGTCTACGGATACACGCCGATCTACAAGGTCGCGCAGAAGGATCCGGACGTCGAGAACATCCTCGTTCTCGGGACCGACTCCCGCGACGTGACCATGTACCGCGGCAACTCGGACACCATGATCGTCTTCTCTTACAACAAGAAGAAGGGGACGGTCAAGATGGTGACCTTCATGCGCGACGCCCTCGTCCCGATCGCGGGGCACGACTGGAACCGCCTCAACTCCGCCTATCCCTATGACGGCATCGGGCTGACGGTGAACACCATCAACCAGCTCTTCGGGCTCGACATCCAGGAATTCGTCATCATCGACTTCAACGGCACGAAGGATTTCATCAGCCACATCGGCGGCATCGACGTCAACCTGACGGCGGAAGAGGCCGCGTATTACGGTGAGCTCACCGGCCGCGAATTCACGGTCGGCGCGAACCACCTCGGCGCGGCGGACGCGCTCATGCACATGCGGAACCGCAAGATCGGGTATGATTTCGCCCGCACCTCCCGGCAGCGCGACGTGCTCACCGCGGTCATACGGCAGATCATGAGCAAGCCGATCACCGAGATCTACGAGATCCTCAACTACTCCTTCTCCCTCGTGAAGACCAACATCCCGCTGACGTCCCTGACGGCGCTGGCGCTGTCCGTCTCCACGCAGGGCTCGAACCTCGCGATCAGCACGCAGCAGGTGCCGTACTCCGACGCGTACAAGAACGCGTGGTACAACGGCCTCGAGATCCTGTCCTTCGACATCGCCTCGACGGCGACGCGGATCAATCAGTTCCTTTATAACTGACGATGCAGTTCTTCATCACCTTCCTCGAAGGGATCCTCTCCTTCCTCTCCCCCTGTATGCTTCCGATGCTCCCCGTGTACCTCTCGTATTTCGCGGGATCGGCGGGCGGGGCGGAGGAAGACGGACGGCGGACGACCTTCCCGAATGCGCTGGCGTTCGTCGCGGGCTTCACCGTCGTCTTCACCGCGCTCGGTGTCTTTGCCGGGGGGATCGGAGTATTCCTCGCGCGGTACCGGACCGCGGTGCGCGTGATGGCCGGGATCGTCGTGATCCTCTTCGGGGTCTCGATGCTCGGGGCGTTTGAACTCCCGTTCTTCAAGGGGATGAAGCGCGCGCCGGAGGTGACGGGCATCCTGTCCGCTTTCCTCTTCGGCGTGGTCTATTCGGTGAGTCTGACCCCGTGCGTCGGCGCGTTTCTCGGCTCGGCGATCCTACTGGCTTCGACGGCGGGAAGCGCGGGGACCGGAGCCCTGTTGCTCTTGGCCTATTCCCTCGGGCTCGGGATCCCGTTCGTGCTCGCGGCCCTGACCGTCGGTCGGCTGAAAACCCTGTCCGGCGCGATCAAAAAGCATTATCGGATCCTGAACATCGTCTGCGGATGCTTTCTCATCCTCGTGGGCATCGCCATGGCGGCCGGGTGGATGAGCCGCCTGATCGCCGCGCTGCCCGCCATCGGATAAAAGGTCTGGGAGGATTCCATGGAACAACAGCAGCAAAAACGAACGTCGCTGATCTTCCTTTTATCCCTGCTCCTTGTCCTCGTCGGCGCGTATTTCGGCTATCGGGTGCTCTCGGAGCGGATCAGGCCTGTGTCGGTGCCGGTCTCTCCGGTGACGGAGGAAGATCCCGACACGGTTTTGTCCACGGACGCCGGATCCGCGGCCTCGGCGGACGACGGGACGGCCGCGCCGGACTTCACGGTGTACGATCGGGCGGGGAACGCGGTGACGCTCTCATCCTTTTCCGGCAAACCCGTTGTGGTGAATTTCTGGGCGACGTGGTGTCCGCCGTGCCGCTCGGAGCTGCCGTATTTTGACGCGGCTTATGCGGAATACGGCGAGGACGTCGCGTTCCTCATGGTCGACCTCACGGACGGAGATCGGGACACGGTCGAGAGCGCGGCGGCGTTTACCGAAGAGGCGGGGTACTCCTATCCCCTGTACTTCGATACGGAATTCTCGGGGGCGGCGGCCTATGCGGTGAACGCGATCCCGCTGACGGTCTTCGTCGGCGCGGACGGGCGGCTCGTCTCCACCCACCTCGGCGCAATGGACGGGGAAACCCTCGCCGCAGCGATCGAGGACTTGCTTTCCTGACATACAATCGCTGCCTCCCGGATCAGCCGGAGGGGCGGCTGCTTTGGAACGATATAGATTTGAACCGATCAAGGAGGACGAAACAATGGCAGAAATCACGATTACGGCGGCGAATTTTGAAGAAGAAGTCCTGAAGGCAGAGATCCCGGTGGTGCTCGACTTCTGGGCAACGTGGTGCGGTCCGTGCCGGATGCTTGCGCCGGTGGTGGCGAAGATCGCTGAGAAATACGACGGCAAGATCAAGGTCGGCAAGGTCGACGTAGACGAAGAGAGCGAGCTCGCGGCGAAGTTCGGCGTGGCGTCGATCCCGTTCGTCGTGAAGATGGTGGACGGCAAGGTCACGGCGACGTCCGTGGGCTATATGCCGCAGGCTTCCCTCGAAGCGGCGCTCGGACTGGAATGAACGAAAATAGAACACAAAGCCTCGGAAACGGGGCTTTTTGTTGTGCGCGCACGCACTTTTTTCCCGATTCCCTTGACTTTTCCCCCGATTTCGTGTATCATGAAACCAACCACCATTCATGATGATATAGAAGGACGCAGCCATGAAAAAACTTCTCACCCTTCTCCTCTGCCTGGCCATGCTTCTGCCCGCGTTCGCGGCGTGCTCCGAAAACGCCTCCGACGGCGGACAGGATGCGGCGCAGTCCTCCTCTACGCCTTCCGCGGAAACGCCCGCCGAAGAGGAGCCCGAAATCACCCGTGCGAACTATCCCGACACCCTCCCCGACGACCTCAATTTCGACGGCGTGACCCTCGACATCACGGCGTTCGGCCTTCCGAACAGCATCAACTATGACTGCACCGGCGAGCTCACCGGCGACGTCGTCCTCGATGCCGTCTACAACCGCAACATTGCCGTCGAGGACCGCCTCAACCTCAAGCTCAACTACGTCTTCGGCTCGGCCGACTGGGGCGGATTCCCCTCCGAGGTGATGACCATCCTGCAGGCCGGGACCGACGACTACGACCTCGTCGTCGAGGAGAGCTCCCAGCTCTTCTCCCAGTCGATCCAGGGCTTCTACTACGACTTCCTCACGCTCGACAACATCAACCTCGAGCAGCCATGGTGGTATGCCGACATGATGGCCGAGAGCCAGTTCGACAATACCAAGCGCTACTTCCTCAACGGCGACATCTGCCTGACCGTCTTCATGGGCGCGTCCGCGATGTACTTCAACAAGCCCGTGTTCATCGACTACTTCGGCGACGTGAACGCCCTCTACGACGCGGTGCTCGACGGCACGTGGACGTATGAGAAGTTCGCGGATTATTGCCGCTCCGTCTACACGGATACGAACGGCAACGGCACGGCGGACGCGGCGGACCTGATGGGCTTCCGGTTCGAGCAGTGGGGCATCCCGAACTACATGTCCATGTCGACCGGGCTGACGTATGCCCTGCGGGACGACGAGGGCTTCCCGATCCTCGACATCTACACCGAGAACGGCATCAAGTGGGGCGAGACGCTCTACCGCCTGCTCTACACCGACAACATCTCGATGCTGGGCTCGAAGCAGGAGACGTTCATCGCGGGCACCTCGCTCTTCTTCCCCGGCATGTTCGACACGGCGATGGCCCTGCGCGATGTGGATTTTGAATACGGCATCGTGCCCTATCCGAAGCTCGACGAATCGCTCGACTATCTCTGCGGCGCGGCGACGGCGAACGGCTGCGGCGTGGCGATCCCGGTTTCCGCCAACCCGGCGAAGATGAGCGCGACGACGGCGGCTCTCGAAGCCCTGTGCGCGGAGGCGTACCGGAAGGTGGTGCCGGCGTGGTACGAGACCGCCTTGAAGATCAAGTACTCCGACGCGACGATCGACGCGCAGATGGTGGACATCATCTACAACCACATCAACAGCCCGTTCATCATGATGGCGGACAAGGCGCTCGGCACGGGTTCGATCTACACCAACGCGGTGTTCGGATCCTCGAACGAAGGCGCGTTTGCGTCGTGGTGGGCGAAGAACGAGAAGCTGCTCGTGAAGAAGCTCGAAAAGGCGATCGACAGCTACAAGAACCTGCCGTAACCGGGCGGGGATGCCCCCGCGGGCGGATGACGAACTCGGCGGGCGGTGCCCGGAGACCTCGTGACCGGGCTGCGCCCGCTCACGCATGACGAACTCGCTGACGCAAGTTCGTTCACCAATATAGAAAGTGCGTATCGGCTTGGATACGCATTTTTTATATTGCGAAGCTAAAAAACAGGGGGACGGATTGCCACGTCGCAGGTCTCGGGACCTGCTCCTCGCAATGACACATTTTTATGCTTTGGAGGACGGATTATGAGACGACAGCGCATGGTTCACAAACGGTTACACCGCTGAAACCGGGTATCCGTTGCATAAACAGGTGTCACCCGCGAGGAGTGAATTTCCGCAAACGGAAACTCTTCGACGTGGCAATCCGTTCTCCTTCTCCGATTCTTTCGCACGAAAAAAGAGTTGCCGTAAGAACAGTCATAAACGAAGGGCGAGAGGTATTCACACACACCGTTAGCCGGCGTCGGCACCGCAAAACCACCGGGCGGATGTGAAAATTCCGCAATTGTGCGCCAATTCCCGCAAAACCTCTTGATTTTTATCCCCGCGGTATGGTATAATAGCATGTAATAAAATGCGATACCTGTCCGCACGGCTCGTTTTCTCCCGCGCGGATCGCGATCCAATCCGAAAGGACGGTACGCCGTGAAAAATAAATTTATCGCCGCCATCGTCGCGGCCGCCTGCCTCATCCCCTCCGGCGTCGCCTACGCCAGCTATCAGCGGACGCAGAACGCCCCCGTCGATGTCAACAACGCCGTCAGCATCTCCATCGACGACGTCAACGGCAAGAACTTCACCCTCGTCAAGGAGCGCGAAGGCGATGCCGCCGACCGCCTCATCGAGTACTTCCTCACCGTCCGGAACCGCGCGCAGGCGCTCTCCGCTCTGCCCGATTCCCTCACGGAAGAGCAGTTCTTCAAGGTGAAGATCGCCGCCCCGATCAAGGACGTCACCTACGAATACTATTTCTCCACCGATCCCACGACCTGCTATTTCGTCGCGCCGGACGGCACCTCCTACAAGATGAACGAGGAGGATGCCGAGGCCTTTATCACGACGGAATACGCCGAGAGCCTCTATCACGAGGCCGCCATGCCGACCCTCACTCTGTCCCGCACGGTCGACGTGACCCCGGACGAGGCGTCGTGGCTGTATAAGAACTACACCGGAGACTATGTCGAGGCGGACGTCTCCGAGATGGTCTACCCCAACATCGAGACCTACGACATCGAGGGCGGGCTCGACATCTCCTTCGACCTCGATCCCGACTTCTGCTCCGTGAAGATCTCCGACACGAGCGGCGGCGTGCTCTTCGACGGGCAGCTCGATACGATCTCCGAGTTCAGTCTGAACGCCACCCGCACCGTGTATGTCGAAGTCACGGCGAAGTGGTATCAGGATGCGGTGCGCTCCTTCTACGGGACGCTCACCTACGACTTCTCCTCGACCGTCACCGCGCCCGCGGAATTCTATCTCGGCATGACCGAGGTGCAGGCGGGCCGCTTCACCGCGATCACGGCGATGAACGTGCCGAAGGCGGAAAACGTCTCCTTCTCCTCGAACCTCCCGGGTTCGCCGTCCCCCGTCTTCTATCAGGAGAACGAGAACGCGGCGGTCGCGCTTCTGCCGATCGGGCTCGACACCCCGGACGGCGTCTACGAGCTGACGTTCGAGTACGGCGCGACGACGGCGCATGTGCCGCTGACGGTCATCAACTACGGCTTCGCGCCGGTCTCCTACAACGTATATGACAGCGTGGTCCAGGCGACGCGGAATTCGGCTGCGCTGACGCAGTTTGAAGCGGCGTCCGCCGAGATCATGGCGCAGGGCTCTGCGACGCGGTACTTCACCGGCTACTTCCTCGAAGGCGTGGAAGGGACGATCAAGATGGGCTTCGGGCGCGAGGTCTACCTGAACAATTCCGCCGAGCCGGTATACCGGAACAACGGCGTGGACTATGCGACGGATGCGGACGAGCCGGTGGCCGCGTGCAACAAGGGCCAGGTGGTGTACGTCGGAACGCTCGACTACGCGGGCAACATCATCGTCATCGAACACGGCTACGGACTGAAGACGTGGTATTACAACCTCGGCACGATCGCGGTCTCCGTGGGCGACATGGTGGAGCGCGGGCAGTATCTCGGGACCGCCGGGATGAGCGGGTTCATCGGGTTCAACGGCGTGCACATCGCGATGTCGGTCGGCAGTTCGTTCGTGTGCCCGTACGACACCTGGGCGGACAGCGAGATCGCCGGGAAGGTCATCATCGCGCGGATCGACGAATAAGCCGCGGTCCCGCGGATCGGAAAAAGAAGAATCGAAAGCGCGTATCGTTCGGGTACGCGCTTTTGTGATGCAGAATTTCGCACCGCAGAAAATTTCTGCGAACTTTTCCCGAACTTCCCGCCTCACACCCAAACTTCCCCCTTGACAAAACCGTCCGTTTCGGGTAAAATAGAAATGTACCAAGAATCAGAAAGGGGAACCCGACATGGCAAAGAAAGACGGACTCTTCGAGGAAGACAAGAAAAACGAAATCGAAGAAGACGAAGAGTACGATCCCGAGATATATACCCTCACCGATGAGGACGGCAACGAACTGCAGTTCGCGCTCCTCGGCGAGCTGGAGCATGAAGGGGAAGTCTATCTCGCCCTCATCCCCGTCGATGAGGACGGCGAAGAGGCCTCCGACGAATATGTCATCCTGAAGCGCAGCACCGACGAGAACGGCGAGGAGACCCTCGACACCATCGAGGACGACGACGAGTTCGACCGCATCGCCGATATCTTCGACGACGAATTCGCAGACATCTTCTACGACGAAGACTGACCCCCGATCCGCACAAGGGAAAATGCCCTGCGGTGTACGAAATAGATGCGAACGTTAAAACCCACTAAAGAGTAAAAAGGAGCCCGGACTTCCGGCCGGGGGATGCAGACCTCCCTCCGCAGCCGTGAGACGCATTCCGCGCCGCCGCAGCGAGCAGGACGCTGGGAGCACAAACCGTCGGAGAGGGCACCGTCCTTGCGTGAGCAGGGTTTCTAAATGTTCGCTTTGAAACGGCACTGCGGGGCTTTTTTGGTGTAAGAGAACAGCGAAGAGATCATATACGGTCCGGCATGGCCGGATTTCGGATGGAGAAAACGTATGCTGGATGTGTGTTTGCCGGGGACCGGCGGAACGGTGCCGCGGTTCGACCGCTTCCTCGCCTGCTGCTACATGCGGTTCGAGGGGCGCGGGCTTCTCATCGACTGCGGCGAGGGGACGCAGCTCGCCGTGAAGAAGGCGGGCTTTTCGCTCGGGAAGATCGAGTTGATCCTCCTGACGCATTTTCACGCGGATCACTGCTCGGGTCTGCCGGGGCTTCTCTTGTCCATGGGGAACGAGGGCCGGACCGATCCGCTCCTCATCTGCGGACCGAAAGGCGTGGACGAGATCGTGAAGTGCCTGACCGTCGTCGCGCAGGAGCTGCCCTTCCGCATCCGGACGCGCGCCCTCGGGGATTTCGATACGGTCGAGGCGGCCGGCTTTTCGGTGACGGCGTTTGCGCTCAAGCACTCCTGCCCGTGCCTCGGGTATGACGTGCGGATCCGGCGGGGCGGCAAGTTCGACGTGGAGAAGGCACAGCGCAACGGTGTCCCCCAGCGGCTGTGGTCGAAGCTGCAGCGCGGGGAGCGGCTCGAGGGCTTCGGCCCGGAGGATGTGCTCGGCGACGCGCGGCGCGGGATCCACGTGACCTACGCGACGGATACGCGGCCGATGGAGATTATCTCGACGATGGCGACGGACGCAGATCTGCTCGTCTGCGAGGGCATGTTCGAGCGGGACAAGGCGGACCGCGCGCGGGAATCCGCCCACTGCACGATGGAGGAGGCGGCGCGGCTGGCGCGGGATGCCGGATGCGCGAAGCTCTGGCTGACGCATTTCAGCCCGGCCCTGCCCGATCCGACGGTGTGCTTTGCCGAGGCGCAGGCGGTGTTCCCCGGAGCAGAACTCGGATACGACGGGATCGCCGAGGTGATCCGGTTTGAGGAGATATGAGAGAAAAACAGAAAAGAACGTGCGGGAGAGCTGCGCGTTCTTTTTCTCTGCCGCGCGAAAATCCTCCCGATCCTGCAAAATCCTTGCATTCTCGCCTTCGTTATGCTATAATGAAACCAAACTCCTGCGGAATCCCCGCGGACGCGCAGCGAAAGGACGCCTCCCATGCTGAAGACCAAAATCGTCTGTACCCTCGGCCCCGCTTCCAATTCGCCTGAAATGATCGAGAAGATGATCCGCGCGGGCATGAACGTCGCGCGCCTCAATTTCTCCCACGGGACCCACGAAGAACACGCCGAAGTCATCGAGCGCATCAAGGCCGCGCGCGAAAAGCTCGGCGTTCCGCTCGCCATCATGCTCGACACCAAGGGTCCCGAGATCCGGCTGGGACGCTTCCGCGGCGGCGAGGCGGAGATCGCGGCGGGCTCCACGTTTACGCTCTACACCGCGGATCCCGATTTTGAGGGCGATGCCGCGGGCGCATACATCACGTACGCCGATCTCCCGAAGCAGATCGGACCCGAAACCCGCGTCCTGCTCAACGACGGCGCGATCGAGCTGATCGTCGAGCGGACCGATCCCGTCGAGGGGACCATTGTGTGCCAGGTCGCGGCGGGCGGGACCATCAAGAGCGGGAAGGGCGTCAACGTCCCGAACGTCCACCTCGACATGCCCCACCTCTCCGCGCGCGACAAGGACGACCTCATGTTCGGCATCGAGCAGGACATCGATTTTGTCGCGGCCTCCTTCGTGCGGTGCCGGGACGACGTCGTCGGGATGCGGAAATTCCTCGATTATCACGGCGGCCACGGGATCAAGATCATCTCGAAGATCGAAAACCTCGAGGGCGTCGACAATTTCGCCGAGATCCTGCGCCACTCCGACGGCATCATGGTGGCGCGCGGGGACATGGGCGTCGAGGTCGCCTTTGAGCGCCTGCCCGGCCTCCAGAAGCGCTTCATCAAGGAGTGCTACCAGAGCGGGAAGATGGTCATCACGGCCACGCAGATGCTCGAATCCATGATTTCCAACCCGACCCCGACCCGTGCGGAGATCTCCGACGTCGCGAACGCGGTGTTCGACGGGACGAGCGCGGTCATGCTCTCCGGGGAGACCGCGGTGGGCAAGTATCCGCTCCGGGCCGTCCGCGCCATGGCGAAGATCGCGGAGCAGGCGGAGCACGACGCCGTGGCGTTCGGAGCCTATGCCGGGATGAAGTACGAGATCGACACCGACGTCACCAACGCCCTGTGCGACGCCGCGTGCATCACCGCGAACGACATCAAGGCCCGCGCCATCGTCACCCTCACCACGACGGGGAAGAGCGCGCGCCGCATGTCGAAATTCCGGCCCCTGCAGCCGATCGTCGCCGCCACGCCGCTCGAAAAGACCTTCCATCAGCTGGCCCTGTCCTGGGGCGTGTATCCGGTGCTGAGCCTGCGACAGGACACCCTCGAGCGGCTCCTGCTCCACGCGGTCGACTGCGCGAAGGCATTGGACCTCGTCACCGCGGGCGACCTCATCGTTATCGCCGCCGGCATCCCGGTCCTCACCCCGGGCAACACGAACCTCTTGAAAGTCGAAGTTGTCAAGGGCGGGGAATAAACGCCCCCGCCGCCTGTCCGCCATCCTTCATCCTTTATCCAACCATCATGAGGTGCTTATGAAAAACGTGCTCTCCCACATTCAAAAAACCGCTCCCTCCTTCGGGTCGATCCCGTTCTGGTCATGGAACGACCGTCTGGAGGACGACGAGCTCCGCCATCAGATCCGCGTGATGAAATCCCTCGGCATGTCCGGGTTCTTCATGCACGCGCGGGGCGGACTCGAAACCGAATACCTCTCCGACGAGTGGTTCCACGCCGTCGACGTGTGCGTGCGCGAGGCAGAAGAGCTCGGCATGGAGGCGTGGTCCTACGACGAGAACGGCTGGCCGTCGGGATTCGCGGGCGGCGCGCTCTTACACGACAAGAAGAACTTCGCCCTCGCGATCGAGCAGCGGACCGGAGGTTGGCCCGCCGGGGACGAGGCGGAGGACGTGATCGCCGTCTACGAAAAGAACGAAGACGGGACCTTCGCCCACGTGACCGAGGACACCGGCCGCGGGGAATACCTCATTCTCTATAAGCGGTACGACGAGAGCTATGTCGACACCCTCGACGGCTCGATCACCGAGCAGTTTCTGGAGCTCACCCACGCGGAATACAAGCGGCGTCTCCCCGCGGACAAGTGGGGCAAGGGACGCGCGATGCCGGGCTTCTTCACCGACGAGCCGCAGTATTACCGCTGGGGCAATCCGTGGTCGAACACGTTGCCGGGTGAATTCGCGCGGGCGTACGGGTATTCGATCTACGAAAAGCTCCCCGCCGTGTTCTATGATTTCGACGGCGCGGACAAGTTCCGTTTTGACTACTACTACCTCTTGCATAAGCTCTTCATCATCAATTTCATCAAGAAAATCTACGACTGGTGCGAGGAAAACGGCGCAGCGCTGACCGGACACGCGGTCGAGGAGAGCTCCCTCGGCGGGCAGATGATGTGCATCGGCGGCGTCATGCCGTTCTATGAGTACGAGACGATTCCGGGCGTCGACTATCTGGGACGCGGGATCCAGGACGACATCTCCTTCAAGCAGCTCGGCTCCGCGGCGGCGCAGCTCGGCAAGGAAAAGCGGCTGTCCGAGATGTTTGCCTGCTGCGGCTGGGACGTCAGCCCGACCGAGCTCAAGCGGATCGCCGAGGTGCAGTATGCGGGCGGCGTCAACCTCATGTGCCAGCACCTCTATCCGTACAGCGAGCGCGGTCAGCGGAAGCGTGACTACCCGCTGCACTACTCCGAGCACAATCCGTGGCAGCGCGACATGGCCGCCTTCGACCGGTTCTTCTCAAACCTCGGCGCGATTCTGGCAGAGGGCGAGGAATACGCCCCCCTGCTCGTGATCCATCCGATCCACGGCGCGTACTGCCGGTACAAGAAGGGGACGGATTCGCTTTCGGAGATCGAAGGGAAGTTCTTCGCGCTCTCCCGGTTCCTCGGGCAGAATCAGGTGCCGTATCACTGGGGCGACGAGTGGATGATGGAGCGGATAGCGTCGGTCGAGGGGAAGACCATGCGTGTCGGACGCTGCACGTACGATACGGTCATGGTCCCGTTCACGTACTCGCTGGACCGTAACACGGTCGAGCTGCTGAAAGAATTCAAAGCGAACGGGGGCCGGGTGCTCCTCTTCGACGGCATTCCCCCCTACGTCGACGGTTTGCCCGCGGACGGCGCCCTCGACTTCCTCGCGGATGCCGGCGGACGGGACGAAGCGCTCAAGCTCCGCGACGCGAAATTTGCCTCCCCCATGCCCGAGATCCGCAAGATGACCAGGATCCTGCCGAACGGCGAGCGGATCGTGTACCTCGCGAACGTCGGGACGGGAACGCACTGCCCCGTGAAGATCGATCTGCCGCGCGGACATTGGGCGGAGCTCGATCCCTCGACGCTGACCCTGGGCCCGGTGTGCTTCGATCAGACGGACGAAGGGACCACTGTGACGCTCAAATTCGGCGACGCGGAATCGCATGTGCTGGTTTGTTCCGATGAGATCGACCTGCCCGCCGCGCCCGCTCCGCAGCTCACGGAGAAGTTCATTCCGATCCCGCGGACGGTGGAGCGCGCAGCCCGTCACCCGAATATCCTCACCCTGGACACGGCGGCGCGCTCGGACGACGGCGTGCACTACGACGAGGCGCTCTCGATCTACGGCATCAAGGACAACCTGCTCCGCGAACGCATCGACGGGCGGGTGTGGCTGAAATTCACCTTCGACGCCGACTATGTGCCGGAAAACCTGCGCCTCGCTGTCGAGCCGATGTACGAGCGGATCACGGTCAACGGGACCGAAGCCGTTCCCGAGGGCGACCGGTGGTGGTTCGACAAGTCCTTCGCGACGGCGGACATCGCGGCCCTGACGCATGAGGGCCGCAACGAGATCGTGATCGAGGTGAACCACCATCAGCGGGATTACGTCTACTACGTCCTCTACTCCGGTGTGTCGGAATCCCTGCGCAACTGCCTCGTGTTCGACACGGAGATCGAGCCCTGCTATCTGCTCGGCGATTTTGCGCTGCGGTGCGACGGCGTGTTTGCGGACGGCGAGCGCAATTCCACGGTCTACGACGGCGGATTCACGCTCGTGAAGCAGCCCGACACCGTTCCCGCGCGGGATATCGTACGGGGCGGCTATCCCTTCTACTGCGGCCCGTTCGTGACGGCGTTCGCGTATGACTATCAGCCGGGCAAGCCGACGGTGCTGAAGTGCGACGGGCGGTTTGCCGTGGCGCACATCGCGGTGAACGACGAGGATGCCGGGACCATGCTCTTCGAGCGGGAGATCGACCTCGCGCCTTACCTCAAGGAGGGCGGGAACAGGATCGTTGTCGAAATCGTCAACTCCATGCGCAACGCGATGGGCCCGCATCACCGCCATGATCCGGAGCCCTACGGCGTCGGGCCGAACACGTTCTCGTTTGAGAAGGAATGGCGCGGCCGCGAATGCCGGGGCTATGTCGGCCGGTACGCGTTCGTGCGGTTCGGATTGAAGAAGTAAGAGAAGAGAGAAGAGAGAAAAGTGAAAAGTGAACAGTGGAAGTAGAAAACGCTTCGCGTTTTCATGGAAACGAATTCGCGAAGCGGGTCTTCCGAAGCTGTTCACCCTTCCCTTGTGATATAACACGATTCAAAAAGGAAATCGATACCATGTCTCACATCGTTTGTTTCGGCGAGGTGCTGCTGCGTCTCTCGCCGCCGTCTTCGATGCGGTTTGCGCAGGCGGATGGATTTGACGCGGTTTACGGCGGCGCGGAAGCCAACGTCGCGGCCGCGCTCACAGGCTTCGGGATCCCGGCGGCCGTCGTGACCAAGCTCCCGGCGCACGAGATCGGCGAAGCGTGTCTCGCTGCCCTGCGCGCCCGCGGGATCGACGTCTCGCACGTGCTGCGCGGCGGGGACCGGATCGGGATCTACTTCCTCGAAAAAGGCGCGTCCCTGCGGCCCTCCAAGGTGATCTACGACCGGCGGGGCTCTTCGATTGCCATGGCGAAGCGGGAGGAATTCGACTGGGAGGGGATCCTCTCAGGCGCCGACGGCTTCTTCTTCACCGGGATCACGCCCGCCGTCGGGGAGGAACTGCCCGCCGCGCTCGGGGATGCCCTGGCCGTGTGCCGCGCAAAGGGGATCCCGACGGCCTGCGATGTGAACTACCGCCCGACGCTCTGGGATCCGGAGAGGGCGGGGGCCGTGATGCGGGAGCTTGTACAGGGGCTCGACGTGCTGATCGTGAACGAGGAACACGCCGCGCTGCTTTTGGGCGTGGAATCCTCTCTGGCCGACGAGGACGAGCGGCTCCGGGAGATCGCGGGGATCCTCGCGGAAAAATACGCCGTCCGGCTGGTCGCCCTGACCCTGCGGCGCAGCGAATCGGCGGACGACAACCTCGTCTCGGGAGCGCTGTATGAGGCCGAATCCGGAGAATTCCGGCGCGCGCGGTGGTACCGGGTGCACATCGTCGACCGGGTCGGCGGCGGGGACGCGTTCTCGGCCGGACTGCTGTACGGGATCCGGCGGGGCATGGGTATCGCGGAGACGGTGGAATTCGCGTCGGCGGCGAACGCCTTCAAGCATTCGATCCCCGGGGACATGCTGATCGCGTCGGCAGAGGAGATCGCGCGGCTGGCGGACTCCGACGGCACGGTGAGAATGGTAAGGTGAATTCAGAATGTAGAATTCAGAATTCAGAATTCAGAATCAGGCGGAAACGCAGAAAGCCGCATCATCAAATCTCATATTGCACCATTGGTTTTCAAGAAAGCATAAAACAGAATTAAGCAAAGAGAGGATTATATAGTGAAAAAGATCGTATTTGGTTTGCTGGTATTGATGATTTCTGTCTGTTGCATTTCTTGTGGGTCAACACAAGATAACAAGCCTCCCGTAATAGAATCTATTGAAGCGCTTGATGAAACTGATGGCACCAAGCCGGCTGAAGTGTTGGACGCTGAAACTGGCGAGGTAATAGATGAGGCAAATTCAAATCAGACGGTTCAGGATGCTGAGGTCGATTTACTGACAGCAGATAATGATTTAAGTTCAGATGTAAATGACAATGAAGAAGGAGTATCGTTATCTGAGAAAACTGAAGAGTTAGTTGTCGAAGAGCCTGAAGTAACAGAAGCGACTATCGAAGCATTTGTGCTCCTCGATGAGAGTGGTGTAAAGATTACTGCGAAAGGCCTCGATACAAGCAAAAGAAATCCAGAACTCAAAATTCTTATAGAAAATCAATCGGATAAGAACCTCACAGTCCAAGCATTAGACACCTCAATCAATGGATATATGGTTGATAACGCTCTCTCGGTTGATGTGTTAGCGGGGAAAAAGGCCAATGCTACCATTCCATTCCTTGGAGCAGACCTAAAGAATGCTGGAATTGAGCAAATAGCTGAGATAGAGCTCGCTTTCGATATTTTTGATACCGAGAGTTGGGATTCCTATGTGAGAAGCAAGCCCTTAGTAATCAAGACTTCATTGGCTGAGAACTACAATTTCTTATTTGATGACAGCGGCGCGTTGATTTACAATGAAAAAGGTGTGAAAATTGTCGCAAAAGACTATTCATATAATACTGACGGACTGAAAACAGGTGTCAGATTGTATATTGAGAATAACACGGACCATAACATCATAGTTCAATCAAGCGATGTCTCTGTGAATGGCTTCATGATTGATCCGGTTCTTTCTCCTGAAATCACGAAGAATAAGCATGCCATTGCTGATATGGAGTTTTACGAGGACGAGCTGGAAGAAAATGAGATTGTTGATTTTGATGAGATTGAACTAAGATTTGCAATTATAGTCGCCGACGACATTTTTGACTACTATCTTACGGATTACTATATCTTAAAGCCAAGTTCTGATGGAATAAAGGTAGATAAGAAAACGCTATCTCAGGAGAAAACGCCACAAGAGCAAGCTGTAGCACAAGAGACAGAAGAGGATCAGACCGATCTGGAGCCTTCGGTTGAAACTATAGATTCGGAAGGAAGCAATGAACAACATGATAATGAATCGATAGGAGATACAGAAGATAATAAGGAATATAAATATTATAGAATTTTCGATCTTTTAGGTTCTACTGACAAAAATTCCGATGCATATAATCCAATAGGAGGAAAAAAGGAGTTCAAAGGGAAAAAGATCGAAACGACCGGAAGAATCTATGACGGTAAATATGATGAAGGATATATTATAATTGAAAATCTCGGAATAGAAAAGAGCAAATTTAATGAAAATAGAATTATTTGTTACATAAAGGAGGGAGATAAAGAAAGGTTAAGATTTTTATTTAATTCAAATTTCTATGGTTATGCTTATACGAATTTCGTTGTAACAGTTAAGGGAACAATAACAGAGATAAATGGTGGTCAAGCGTATGAGATGTACATGGATGATGCGTATTTCCCAATTCTTGATATACTAACTTGGGAAGGACAATCTATAGAGAGTTTACATACGAAGGGGTATTTGTGTAAATCATACGACGAAGTAAAAGACAATCCAAGAGTACCGTTGCAGTGTGATGAGGTTTTCATGGATTATGAAATAAATGGTGTGAATTATAACATATTGGCTTGGTATAAAGATGGGATATGCTGTATGATTTGGGCAATCGCTAACGAACCACGAGACACGGAGTTGGTTTTGGATGATGTAATTGCATATTATTCACAGATATATCAGTTGCTTGGCTTGACTGCAAATAATGGCCTCCTACATAGTGATTGGGTTATGAGCAAAAGCCTAAGAAGCAATGTGTATTATTCCTACGATACAAGAGGAGAAGTTGATATAGGATGGGTATCTGAAGAATTAACCATTAACATAATAGCTGGATCTCAAGCATTGTCGTTTGCTATCTTTAATTCATACGGCAATGAAATTCTCAGTTCACTTGTGCAATCACCGTGATTGTCCCTTCATGGAATTTGATCTGGATTATCGCAAAAACGATACCAGTACAGAGGAACAGAAGGAGGAACTCTATGTTTATTCTGGCATCGGATTATGACGGGACGCTGAGCCGGGGCGGGATCTCTGCCGAGGTGCGCGCTCGGATCGCCGAGTTCCGCGCGGCGGGCAATCTCTTCGGCATCGTGACGGGCCGCGACTACTGGATGTACGAGACCGTTCAGGAGGCAGAACTCGCGATCGACTTCATCCTCGCGATGAACGGAGCGATGCTCATCGCGACGGACGGGGCGGACGCCGGGCGCATCCTGCACTTCGAGCAGCAGAAGAACGACGGATGCATCCGGGGGATCGCCGAGCACGTCGGGCTCCGCTACGGCTACGAGGTGAGCACGGTCCTCTGCCGCGAGCGCGTGACCTTCCATGCGAAATACCCGGACGGTCTGGGGCCCGACGGGACGAAGAAATGGACGCCGCTCGACGAGGCGGACCGCATCCCGCTCTTCACGCAGATGAACACGCGGTGCAAAACGGACGAGGATGCCCGCCGCTGCGTCGCCGAGATCAACCGGACGTGGGGCAAAACGGTCAACGCCCTGCAGAACGGCGTGTGCATCGACATCCCGCCCGCCGGGATCGACAAGGGCGAAGGCGTTGCGCGCTATGCCGACGCGATGGGCGTGCCGCACGAAAACGTCTATTGCGCGGGCGACAACATGAACGACTACGCGATGGTGTCCCGCTTCCACGGCCTCGCCGTCGAGAACGCCGTCCCGGAGCTCAAAGCCGCCGCCGAAGGCGTGTTTGAGGACGTCGGAGAGATGATACGGAAGATCATGGGATGAGAGAAAAGAGAAGAGTGAAGAGAGAAGAGTGAAGAGTTGAGGGAGGTAGGAAAACTACGGTTTCCAATTTATGCGGTCGTGAAGCTGTATTTGACGTACAGCCGCACGACCGTATTTTTTCTTTGAAATCTGCCTCGGCAGATTTCTACCTCCACTTTTCACTTTTCACTCTTCACCCTTCACTGTTTTTTCCCCACTCCCCTTGATTTCCGCGCGCGTTTCCTGTATAATGAAAAAAGCGGGAGTCTCCCGTCCGTTTTTACCTTCATCTTCAATATCTTCTTCATAAAGGAGCATTCTCATGGCAAAATCCAGACTCATCGGCGATTATCCGGTCATCGGCATCCGCCCCACCATCGACGGTCGGCGCGGCGCCCTCAAGATCCGCGAATCCCTTGAAGACCAGACCATGAACATGGCCAAATCCGCGGCGAAGCTCTTGAAGAGAACCTCCGCTACTCCAACGGCGAACCCGTCAAGGTCGTTATCGCCGACACCACCATCGGCCGCGTGGCGGAATCCGCGGCGTGCGCCGATAAGTTCAAGAAGGCCGGCGTCGACATAACCCTCACCGTCACCCCGTGCTGGTGCTACGGCTCCGAGACGA
>Ga0129306_1002110_pt1 | contig 18885 bp, 16 predicted proteins | sample P827metagenome_FD_94438 | JGI IMG/M metagenome (GOLD analysis project Ga0129306, IMG submission 94438) | Capybara group fecal microbial communities from Wisconsin, USA - P827 metagenome | ecosystem: Host-associated > Mammals > Digestive system > Large intestine > Fecal | place: USA: Wisconsin... | reverse complement strand
GTTCGTTCCCTACACGCTGGTCCTTGTCCATTCCTTATCGCGCAGATAAATGAAGAGGTAAGAGCGATTTGCCGAGTCACCTTGCAATCGCTGCGCATAAGCGAACGCTGCCATTCGCTCGTCAGCAGGTAGTTGACTCCACGCTGCGAAAGCTTGCGACTCGTTGTTACCCGTCTTGCCGTAGGTGTGCTTCAATCGTTCGAATGACGAGGTGGGGTCGCTGGCATCGAAATCGCTATCACTCTTATTCTCCCTATCGTTCGCAGCCAAGAAAGAAGGGTCATCGGATGTCTTCTTCGCAGAATTGGCAGGGCGAGCAGCACTCTTGGTTGTCCTACACTTAGCACTCTCGCTGCACTTGCGGCTTTTCTCCTCTGCAGACGTTCGCAAAGAATCAAGGTCCTGGGCAATGAGGTCGAAGTAAGTCTCCAGACGAAGGTCGTCCATCGCAGGGCGAGTGCCATCGACAGCATACGCTATAACGGCTTTCACCAACTTGCCCACATCACTGTTGCTCATACGTGTACATGCCACGATGAGCACGTTCGCTAAAAACGGAATACGATCAAGAGTTTTCATCCTTACCTCCTTTTTCTAAACGTTCAACATCAGACAACTTATACTGGTTCTTTCCGCCCAGCTTATAACATGGAAGATAGCCGCTGACATTCCAGCGCCAGAGAGTAGCCCTGCTCTTCCGCAGACGACTAAGCACTTCCGCCTCGTCAACCATAATCTCCTTGGCAGCCTTTCGGCGTTCCTGCTCCAGTTCATCAGCCCACGCATGGAAGGCCGACTTCAGGACATCAACAGTTGTAATCACCACAGTATTGGACTGTGAATCGTCTAACAATGATATAGACTTCATATTATATTTAACAGGTTCTTTTAGCGATCCTCATGGCCAGACGTTGGCCTCGCACCTGTTGGACTTCCTCGACTGCAATGAGGCTTACAGCGATTTCGCAATGCGAAGGTACGACAAAATGAAACGATTTCTAAATTTTTTGAGTCGCTTGAGGTAGCCGACTACCAGAAACCACTACTGTTAATCGAATTTAACTAAAAGAGCACAAAAAAGCCTGTAACCGTGAGATTACAGGCCACTAATTTGCCAAAACAGAACTTTAACGTTGTCTAAAGTATGACATGAACCAGCGCCAGAAAGGCATTACCAAATTCCGCAATGACAGCGAGGTCTTAGTGAACTCAATACGCCCATCCTCTATCTTCGTATAGCCTATCCGTGTCCTTAGTGAAATGCGAATTGGCTCTTTGTGACGCTCGTAGGTATCTCCTTTCCCTGAAAACATTGCAAGTTCCTTGTTATAGGCTTTCTGGTGGATTGAGGGGAATTCATCGGTTATATCCTCAAACTTGCAGCTACTTATCAATCCCTCTTCCTTTGCCACACACATAGCCAAGGCTGCTCCTCTACCCACCTCGTCATCTGTCAAGGAATGGAGAGTTGCCAATATCTCACCGGCCCTTTCCGGGAAAAGAATATTCTTCAAGAATGGCGAGGGCTTGTATTCGGAATTTATATCTCTCCACAATTTAAGAAATGCCAGTATCATTTTAGGATTAACGCCTGGCAGAGATACTCTCAACAGTTTCTTGATTAATTCTTCTACCTCGTCATAGTGATTTCTGACTCGGATAAACAGATACTCTATGACCCGCTTATGACTTCTGTCTTTCTCACAAAACTGCTTAAATGTCAAATTCGGCCTCTCCATAATGATGATGATAACCTCTGCGACAGACCGTATAGACGGCACAGGGATATCGTCATCAACAGTTCCGTCGGGCTTCACCCGTTGCTTGATTAGCGAAACCACATATTCTATATTTTTATCTTGGGGTGATTTACCATACTCTTTATCTAAGTTCTTGTAAAACTCGTCTAAATTATCCTTTGCCATACCGTCATCCCTCCATGATGTTAAAGTTCTTATCTACATAATAAATGGGCTGTTTGTAAGCATAGCACATCAATACAAATCTATCTTTAATATCCATGTGTGTATAGTGATTAACGGCATCACTGCCCTCATGATGCAATCCGGCTGCATACATGTTTATCTGCGCCTTAGTCAGAATATCCACATGGGTCTTACGGCAGATCTTGCTGCTGGCCAATTCATACAGAGGCTCGTATTGGTTATTACCCAGTTCATCATTGAACACTGCACATTTCCGATCTATGCCGCAACACCTTATCAGTTCCTTGATTTTTACATTATAGCCACTCTTGCCACAAATATATCTTAGGACATGGAACTGAAACTTGTACTTCATAATGATGTCATAGGCAAAGCGCATCACAGGAGTCTCAATCTCCTTGCGTCCCACATTTTCTCTGAGCGTTTTCTCAGGCAAATAGTGCACATACATGACTCCTTCATCCGATACAGCAATATTTTCCATCGACAGCCGTTTGAACTCACTGATTCGGCAACCAAAAGCGCATTGCAATAGGAAAGCGTCCTTTGTTTCCTGTAAAGTCTCTGGCACCTCTGTGTCCTTCAGCTTTAGAAATTCTTCTTGCAAAAGGAAAATGGGCGGGTCATAAGACTCACGCATCATCGTACGCTTCTTGTTCTTACCCAGATGGACAAAAGGGGAAATGCTTAACTCACCTTTTTCTATCAGTTCATTAAAGAAAGCCTGGACACATTTCATCTTGGCTGCAACGGTATTCTGATCACGACGCTCAGTTGGTACATTCCTGGTCATCAGCAAATCATAGAGGCTCTTATGCTTTTTCACATATTTGTATTCATCAAACAGAAATTGACGATAATCCGTGATATCATCTGCATCAAATTCTGACGGAGTGACTTTCAACCTATGCTGGATGGTTAGGAACCGAGTAAGCTCACCTAACGAAACTTTATAGTGTCTCTGCCTGCCCTCTCCAAAATTACCATCCCTTAAGCCATCTTCAATATACTTTGAAAACCTGTCAATAAGTGTCATCTCCGTTAGTGCCTTTACGCTTTTCTGGGGATGGAGTATCATGGTGATAGCTTTCTCAAACTCATCAGTCGTTATTCGGGTTTTGTCCTTCTGTTCGCACAATTGTTTGTAGGCTGTTTCCATAGCATCAATCTCCGTATCAATGTCAAGCTTTAGCTTTTTGTTATAGACACTGACACGTGGCTTCAGTTCGCCAGTATCAGCAAACTTATCCAAATCCTTCAAGTCTGCATCAATCTCGCTCTTATGGTACAAGTCAACGCCTCTACCATCACGCAAGCGGAAACGGAGCCGGATAGTTCCTTCAGCCTTATTAGTCCTCTTTACTATCGTTAGTCCTTTCATACCTATTCTATTATTAAAGCGTGTTTCAAATGTGGTGCAAAGGTACTAATTTTGCACCACCAAGCCAAACTTTTGCACCACATTTTTGAAACGCTTTAATATATTTAACTTCATAAATACCTGATTTACAAAGCAAACCATCTCAAATTTGTTTCACAGCATTTCGAATTTTGAATCCCAACGGGATCACAAAGAGGGAGCACGATTTCAAACCGTGCTCCTTTTTTTAGCCTACCTCATACACGAGGTATGACGGTCTTCCCTATCTCTCTCTTTCATAACCGTCAACTGTCCGCTCGGCTTTGCCGCTTGGCATCGCCAAAAACTATCATCTGTCATTGTTTTCCCGAAAATTAATAATGAATAATTTTGTGTTATCATTTTTATTTGCTACTTTTGCACCTAAGACATGCGATACAGGTATATTCACATCATAGCAGCGTCGTTTCTTATCGTCGGTATGGCGGTACAGTTCGTTATGTCGTATAGGCAGGCTAAGCTTCAGATACAGGAAAACATTGACCTGAAGACGCAGATTGCCCACGAAAAGATTCTGTTCGAACTGTATGATGCCTACGAGGTAGTAGACCAGATGAAACATTATGTGGCCGACCATATATCGCAACCTAACAGTATGCTCAAGGGTACTGCCGATTTGCTTGAGCGTTATCCTAGTATATTTACTGTTTGTGTCAACTTCCCCGAGAATTTCTATCCCGAAAAGGGCAAATGGTACAGCCCATGTTCATATCGCCTTAATGTATCTAAACGGGTATAAACAACCAGGAATATCTAATACTAACTATTTGTAAAATACTCATTTTCAATAACTTTTGTTTTTTAACACTTGATGGATGGAATTTGGTAGTAACCGAATTTCAGTATATTTTTGCAACGTATTTCTACCGCGAGGAATTTACGGGGCCTGAAAATCGTCATTCTGCGGACTCAGTTGACAACGGGTTACGACGGGGTGCAAAGGGTGACAAAACAGAGCGGACAGATTCAGAGAGAGTCACGATGCGGACGGAGTTGACAACTGACGACAATGGTGCATGAAGGTTGACTCAACGGTAGGGAAAAAGAAAATGATCGTAAAACCATCAAAAGAGTGTTGAAAATGAAAGCAATTAGAAAGTGTAAGTATTGCGGTAAAGAGTTCGTGGCGAAGAGCGGAATGCAGAAGTTTTGCTGCGAGGAGTGTCAGACGAAAGCAAAAGAGGCTCGTAAGAAGCGACAGCAGGATTTCATGAATGCTGTGGAGCCTGTCATTGGGTTGCAGAATCAGGAGTACCTGACGTTTGCCAAAGCGGCGATACTTATGGGGTGTTCGCGGCAGTATGTGTATAAGTTGGTGAACGAAGGGAAACTGGCGGCATCAAGGATCAGCAGTCGTATGGCTTTTATCCGCAAAGCTGATATTGAGAAGATGCTGGCAGGGAATCCGTATCATCGGGTGTTGCCAACGAATAGGCCGAAGAAGTTCACACCCCAAACGACAAAGAAAAGTAAGGCAAATGCCATGACTGCTCAGAACAATGCCCAAGAATCAGAAGTGCTTGATTACATTTCCGGCGAGGAGGTCATGAGAATATACAAGGTCAAGAAGTCGTGGCTCTATACTTCGGCCAAGCGGAACCAAGTACCAGTTTGCCGTATAGCGGGAATAAACTACTACAGCCGCAAGCACATGGACACATTGTTTGGCAAATCGACTGAAGTGGAGCCCGTTAATGAGTGGTTGACTATGAAGGAAACTCAGGAACTCTACGGCATGAGTGCTGCGTCTGTCCGCTCCAACGCCTATCGCCATCATATTCCGACAAAGCGTGAATATGGCCAGACCTATTACTCAAAAGACCATTTTGCGCAGTTGAGACGCACCGACATCGTGAATGATGACAGCTACTACACAGCCAAGGAGGCTGCTGAGAAATATGGGATGAGCACTGCCAATGTCAGCATCATCGCCAAGAAGAATAGCATCGTCGCGGTCAAGGTGGGCGTGAAGAATCTGATACCAAAAGTGGACTTCGACAGGGTAATGGCTGAAAGACTGGCCCAATTTGGCAGCTACTCCCTTGTATGAATAACCAAGTAAATCCACGGATTATAAACAATCAGAATGGGCATTATCATGGTCAGCACCTCACCAACCAACATTATCTGTCAATTATTGACGCATTATGCGTAATAATGTTGATAATCGGGGAATAATGAGGTAATTTTGACCCCGTGAAGAAACGCTTCACCAAGAATATTCATTAAAATATAATAAGGTATATGAGTAACATTTGTAAGACCGTGACCCTCCGCACACGGAAGATAAAAGGCGGAGAACAACTGTCGTTCTATCTGGACTACTATCCGGGTTATCGCGACGAGTCAACAATGAAGGTTATGCGCCATGAGTCGCTGGGCATCTACATCTACGCCAAGCCGAAGAACCAGCGCGAGAAAGACTACAACGACCGCATGCGCGAGAAGGCCGAAGCTCTGCGCTGCCGTCGCTATGAGTCAATTGTCAACGAACGCTACGACTTCTTCGACAAGGAGAAGATGAAGGGCAGTTTTCTCGACTACTTCAAGGACAAGGCGTACAAGAAGAACACAAAGTGGGAGAATGTCTATCTCCACTTCGAGAAGTTCTGCAATGGCAAATGCCGCTTCGACGAAATCAATGTCGATTTCTGCAACAAGTTCAAGGACTACCTGATGACCGCCCACCAACTCAAGCACACGGAGTACACCTTACACATCAACAGCATCGCAGGCTACTGGTCAACCTTCCGAGCCGTGCTCCATACTGCCTACCGCGAGCACAAGATAGTCGAGAATCCCAATGGCTTCCTGGAGCGCATCGACACCATCCCCACGGAAAAGGAGCACCTGTCTCGTCAGGAACTTGTCAATCTCGCCAACACCCCTTGTTCCTCTGAGGTGCTGAAGAAAGCCTTCCTCTTTTCCTGTCTGACAGGCTTACGCAAGAGCGACATCAAGCAGCTGACTTGGAACAAGATCCAACCGTATGGCGACGGCTCCATGTACATCACCCTCCGCATGCAGAAGACGAAGGAACTGGTGAACAACCCCATCAGCAACGAGGCTCTGGAACTGATTGGCTTTAATGATGGCGATGAGAACCGCAAACCGACAGACAAGGTCTTTGTCGGCTTCAACGACAGCCTCACCCAGGCTCCGCTGAAGAACTGGCTGAAGGAGGCTGGCATCACCAAGCATATAACCTATCACTGCAGCCGCCATACACTGGGCTCGCTACAGGTTGAGGCCGGCACCAGCGTCTATACCGTCCAGCATATCCTTGGTCATAAGAACGTGGCCACGACCCAGATCTATGCCGCGATGGCAGACTCCAGCAAGCGCGAGTCCGTTGACAAAATCACGCTGAAGTCCGCGAAAATCGCCCAGATGAAGGTCGGAGAGGTTAAAAAGGCTTTATCGGACTGTTAAATTTTGAAGAATAATTTTCAAAAGCATGAATACTGATGAATATTGAGTACTTTTGCACCCAAATTGTTTCAGACGATAATAAATTTGAAGAATTATGAGAAATATTGCAAAAGTTTCAAGGGCCACGATGGATGCAACGGCGTTCATTGTGGCCATCAGTGTGTTAATGCTGCTGGTCTCATATATGGTGGCAGCGCGTCTCTATGGAATGAGCCACCTTATTCCGTATGGTGTCCTTCTCGTCTCATGCTTCCTGTTGCTGGAATCCCTGGCTGTAGGTTGCTACTCCCTGTTGTCAGGCATTGGCGACCTGTTGGTGAAGAAGCCAGCAAAGTCCGTCCTATCCAAACCAAGAGAACTAAGTACAGAAACCAGACAGGCAGAAGATGAGAAGCATCAGGAAATCTATGCCCGGAGCGTGGAGAAAAGTCTGGTCATCACCGAGGAAATCATACAGAAACGGAAGGAGGCCATACACGACTACATCTATTGGGTGATGGCTCCGATTCTGGAGGAGGAAGACATGCTGCCACTCTGGATAGAGATTGAGGACTGGATGAATGACAGGCACCACACGCCCAAGAGCCGTAACTGGAAATGGAAGCAGGGAATGAACGTCAAGTACACCGACATCAGTCACTTGATTTGGAATATAGCGAAACGTCTTGGCATGGAAAATGGTTACAATGGTAACAACTGTGCCAGTTTTATAGTGAGACTATTCCCGGATTTGTGCAAGAATGTAAAGGACACAACTATTGCCCAGAACCTGACTGCCAACGGTGACAAGGGATATATCAAGATTGACAAGCCCGAGGAGAACGACCCGACCATCTTCCACTATTCCCAAACCGCAAGGCAGGAGGAATAGTAAGCCCAACCGCGAGTAACTGTTAACGACAAAGCCGCCGCACTGACTAAATAAGATCAGTGTGGCGGCTTTGTCTCTGTGGGTTTTCCTCAACCGTCCCAATAACCATCAGCAACCATCCAACCATATCAGAATCGCTCAGTCATGTACTGGTCTTATCCCCTTTCCAACCATCAATATCAGGGTAAGCCCATTCGTATTCACCAGCATCCACATTATATCATTATTACTGATGCATTATCCATCATTACCTTGATAATCAGCTGATAATGTAGTTCCTTTGCCGCCGAGATCTAATTCTCATTCGTTTATAATGGTAAATAGCGAAATTACGTTTAATGACCTGCCAAAGGTCATTGCCGAGCTTCGGGATGAAGTCATCGGCATGAAGGTGGCCCTGCTGGACCTTCAAAAAGGACAAACACAGCACAAGATGGAAAAGTTACGTCGCACGATGAATGTCGAAGAGGCCGCAGACTATCTTCGCATGCCCCTGAACACTCTCTACATGAAGTTGCAGAAGGGCGAAGTGCCAGGTATGAAGCCCGGCAAGCGATGGGTGCTATTCTCAGATGAGTTGGACAAGTGGCTGGAGGCGAACCGCAAGAATGCCGTGCCTCTTACCGTTGATGAAGAGAACGAGGCAATCCTCAGTTCGCACAGACGGAAGCCGAACAAGTCTTCGTGGCATGATTAACCAGTTGTTGAACCTCTAAGTTTTTACGATTATGAAATCACTTGAAAGAATATCGTTTTTAACGAACGTACTCGCCGTTGCATGCCAGCGTCCGAGTACAGAAGTAGGTAAACTGGTGAAGGCATTGGTTACGTATGTCACCGATGGTACGCGAACGGAACTTAATGACATCCGTTTGGAAACTTTCTTTGATCTGATAGCCCAAGACCTCGACATGCAGCGAATGGCATCTGAGGAGAAAAGCCGCAAGTGCAGCGAGAGTGCCAAAAGCAGGACTGCAAGAAACGGCAATGTCGCTAGCAGTCCTGCGAAGAAAACGAACGCAGCAAACGCAAGCATTTCCAAGCAGAAAGCGAATGCTGATGATGCGAACGAACCTGCAACTGAAAGCGTATCGTCCTGTTCCGGCGATGCTGACGATTCCTGCGATTTCGATGCCGCTGACGTCACATCATCCTTTGAGCGGATGAAAGCTGTCTATGTAAAGGTTGGTAACAACGAATCGCAGGCTTTCGATGCTTGGAGGCAACTCTCTGATGACGAGCGGTCGGCAGCGTTCGCTCATGTACAGCGAATGCTGGGTGACCCTAATTCACGGAACTATCTCTTCGTCTATCTGCGAGACAAGGAGTGGACTAGGAATTTAGAATCTGGCAAGCAGTGACGCTGAGCGGAGGTATGGGCGTGCAGGGGGATTCAGCAATGAATCCACAACATATTAGGGGTCATAATGTCAATACTGCCATATCACCCCAATATGCCGAAGGCTCGTCAGCCCTCGGGACCCGACCAGGAGTGACCCTCTCCTGGACCTCCGCTCAGGGGCCTGCCCCTAAGAACCCTATATTAAAACAGTAGTTACTATGCAAATCTGTGACAAGCAATATCAGTCGCTGAACATATCTGCCTCCCCGTCCTTCGCTACTGCACAGGGACGGGAAAACGAGCGACGTGATTGGACTGAGGAAACCTATCTGGCCAAGAACAATCAGCCGGGCAACCGCTATGACTGGTCGAGAAAGCACCTGAACTTTGAAATAAAAAGAGGCCATACCATGATTATGAAGAACGGCCAGACGCATTACATTAAGCCTCGCATCATCCCTTTGGGCTCTCAACGGAAGACCTTAAAGCAAAGATACGAGCAGAGACTGAAAGAACTGGACTACAAACCTTGGGCAAAGGATGCGCCGAACCAGCCGAACACCTGCGTCGATTTCGTCATCAGTGGCGACCACGACCGCATGACGGAGATTGCTTTCGGCAAGCCGGTGGATCTTGACTGGCAGGAGGACAACGGTAACGTTACGCTTGCCGATGACCCGAACTGCCGCGGGCGCAAGCAGATTGAGACGATGGCTTTGGACTACTATGACTTCTTGTGCCGGAAGTTCGGAGAGGAGAATGTCATCGGCTTCGAGTGCCACCTTGACGAGACGACACCGCATTTCCATGCACTGGTGATTCCCGTTGCCGAGCGCGTGAAACGTGGAAAGGTTGGCGGCTATGAACTCAACCCGGATGTAAAGGACGACGGCAAGGAACGTCCTGAGCACATCACTACCCGACAGTTTGGCAGGCTGAGCGAGGATGAACAGAGATTCTATAAGCCAGCAAAAAAGAAGAAGGTGCTTGCGGTCAGCTACTCCCATTACTTCGGCGAGACCCGGTTTGCAGCCTCGCAGTCGTATAAGCAGTGGCACACGATGCTTCACGATGAGGTCGGTGACAAATGGGGGTTATCCCGTGGAGAGGACACTTCGCTGATGACGGCGGAGGAACGGAAGGAGCACAGAAAGAAGAACAAACGTCAGTTGGAGCGAGAAAGACTGGAGGCTCTGAAGAAAGCAGAAGAGGCAGAGAAGAAGGCTCAGGAAACTGAGAAGAAAATTGATCAGGCAGCATGGGCACTCGACAATTTTGAGTCATCACTGGCCGAGAAACGGGAAGCGTCGTCAAGACTTAACGACATGATTGACAATGCCCGTCAGGAACTGAACAGAATCAATAAGGAGAAAGAAACTGCCAGGAATGAGAAGAATGAACTGGAACTACGGGCAAGGGAACTGGCCGATGCCGTTGGCGACCCGTCGGAGTCGGTGGCATTCAATGGTTTCTGCGATGCGGTCTTTACCTATAACCCGAAAAGCAGCGGTGCCATTATCGAGAACCTGAAAGCGAAGGGCAAGACGAAGATGACGATGATGGACGTGATTATGGCGGCATTTCAGGAGGTGGATAAGGTCAGGAGCCAGAGGAAATCAGTCTTCACGAATGCCGATGAGTTCAGAAGGCAGCAGAACAATGAAATCAAGAGCATCATGACCGACATGCAGACCATTCTGCGCAGTTTCGACAGTGCCCACATAGAGGAACTGACACGCAGGAGCCGAGCCATCGTCAAGCAGGAACTGCGCCAGAATGCCATCGCCATCCGCAAGATTCAGCAGTATGATGAGATGGTGAGAATGGGCATTACCGCGGAGAACGCCGGAGAAGTCAAGGAGAAAGCCGATAAGTCCGACAGCATGCAGCGAGTTATGGAGTCCCTTTGGCCGGGAATGTGGGACGCCGTTCAGACTATTGTCAATCCGCGACTCGACAAATACGTGATGTTTGATGAGGAGAAGGAAACCATCAGGAAAGCCTTATGTAAAGAACCGGAAATCAGTCTGGCTAATGCCAGTTGGATGATAGATGCCGCCAGAACCATCCGTGAAATTGTGAATGGTACGAAAGCAGAGGTTTATGAGATAGCGGCAGAGTCGGGCGTGGACTATCTGAAAAGTCTTGGGCTTGACATTGCCGAAGATGTGGTCGAAGATGTGGATAAGGTGGCTGCAACGACTGCCTGTCTGTTCTTCGGGTACTTTGACGGGGCTACCACTATTTCTGAATCTTGTGGCGGAGGTGGCGGTAATAACGAACTGCCCAAGAAGAAGGACAACGAGGACGAACTGTCCTTTGCTCGAAGATGTCATCAGATGGCCAAGGTTATGCATACACCGAGGTACAGGCTCAGGAGAGGGTGAACGGAAGGGGTGGTATCCTTCTATTCGCCCTTTTATTCGCCCTTTCAAATATATTGATAATCAAATGCTTAGACATAAAAGACCACTACTGAAGGCCTCTCTATTCGCCCTTTTATTCGCCCTTTCCCAGGACATAATACAGATATTTGTTCTTTCCTTCTGTTTTTAGTCGTCCATCTTTTCTAAGGGCATCAAGATAACTGCGCATCTGTTTCTCAGAAACATGACTGCCGACGAGCTTTTCCAAATCTGAGATTTTTGCTTTCCCATATTTATTCAAGAAGGGTTTGATTACAGCCCAAACCTGATTTATATCCCAATCTGTGGCTAACGAATATGCTGCCACATCTCCAGCAAACTCATAGTAGCGACGGGGAAGAATGTAATGGATGGCATTTGTCTTGCCATGCTTTTCTAAGAATCCCATCTGTTCCAGCTTCTGTGCAATCAGCTTGTTAGATGGCACCTTCTTGCCATCACGTACTTCGCAGAGAGCCATCACGTCAAAGACTGTCAGTTTCTTATCTTCAGGCAATGACTGCTGTATACTCTGCACATAGATGGCGAAAGCCTTGTCTTTTACGGTTGCTGACAAGATTGCCGTCACATTGAAGTCATCACTCTCTGTATAATCAGGGTCAGGTTTACCTTCAGATAGGGTTTTCAAGAAAATCTTGTCCATACCCTGGCCAGAACGTTCCACAATACCAGTCTTTGCCAAGATGTCAGCTAAAAGTCTGTTACGCGGCATGCTCGGAGTGGTCAGCAGATTATCGATGGTCACACCTTTGGGGAATCCTCCAGCATTGATGATAACCAGTTTTGTAGGATACTGCTTGACCACAATTTCGCTATTTACCCGATAATTTCGATGTGCGAAAGCGTTATTGGCAACCTCTCTTATCACATCCTCATTGAAGAACGGAATACCAAAGATATAGGCTCCTTCCCTAATTGGCACAGAGCCATTGCGAAGATTGATGGCATCCCAGAGCTTATCGATTAAGAGAAAGAACGGTTGTCCGAACTGCATACGGTTGTCGAAATGTATCTGAGGCTCTGTAGTGCGATACTCCAGCATTACCTTAGCCTGTGGGAACACCCTATTGATGAAATCTTCCTTGCCTACAAGCAAAACGGCAGCGTTAGTGATACGATTCCCAACGATAAGATGCAAGTCGCTCAATGCCTGTTTATCGTCCAATGAAACAAAAGAAAGATTCTCCTGTTTCTTGGCATACTTCTCTTTCATTTCTTTGATTGCCTCTGGATCAAGATCATCGAAAGTTGCTTCATCGCAGAACTGCTCCGAGAAGTCCGGCTCCTGCTCCTGAATGATGGAGAGATATGTTTTGTCATCCATCGGTAACAGGTCCTCGCCGACTCTCATCAATGGCACATCCTCAAACTTATACACCTTTCCGATTGGTCTTGACGGCACTTCAATAACTACTACCCGGCCTGTCCTGTTAACTTCGTCTTCGAATAGCTCGTAAACTTCAGTACGAATATCTGAATCCCTATAGATATTACTCTCCAGTTCACCCAATGCGTTCTCGTTCTGTTTGGTGCCTGTTACTTGATGAGGATGCTTGTCGTGCATACCGATAACCATCCTGCCACCACCCTCATTACAGAGTGCAGTAACATAGCCCAAGATGCATTTACGCCTGTCTTTGGGCCTTTCCTTGCCGCCTCCGTTATACGAGACGTTGCCGTATTCGCCTTTTTTGAACTCAACGTGGTCTTCCGACTCACGCATCTGTTGCAGTTGAGCTATAGTATATCTCTTCATTCCTATAATTCTATTCTTCGATTTGGATGCAAAGATACAAAACTTTTTCATTAATTTGTCCACATTTAACGAAAAAACGTTCAAAAACCAATTCTATTGGCAAGGGTTTCAGCAAATCCATGCCGTTTAGTGGATAAAAGCTTCGTTTAGCATTTTATTTTCCATTGCTCAACAATTCTTACGATTTTTGCACCAGAGTTTTTACTCATCTTATTAACATTATATTTTTTTATTTATGGCAAATAATGAACAAAACCTTCAAGGAGTGAACATCTATGATGATTCATTGGTGAACAAAACCGGCCTTGGCTGCGGTTGTGATGTTACTCAAGTAATCGGAGAAGAAGCTTGTAAAACGCAAATCCTCGACTTCGATCTGTTGGCAAATTGGCAGGGCGTGGAGTATGAAAACAGCAGGAAACTCGTCAAAAAGGACGAAACAGCCTCGAACTACAGCAGTATGACCAGCAAATTAAACACAACTTTAGTTGGTTCGGTTAAAGCCGCTTTGTTAGAGTTGGCATTCGGCAGAACTTTAGACTCGCATGTTGGCTCCACTACAAATCATAGTGATGACTATGAGTATGGAGTTAGCATCATTTACCAAAAACTCTATTCTTTGAACATTAAGCCTTCACTTTTCCCAGAATTGAGTAAGTTCGTTGGACCTTTGGCTTGGAGCGAAATCAACGCAACAGGCAAAGCCAATCGTACCGACAAGAATGAGATTAAAAGTCTCTTTAAAAAGTATGGAACACATCTGACAACTCGTGCCGTTTATGGTTGTTTGAGCACAAAATTCTTTGTGAGAGAACAAAACAAATGGGAGAGTGGCATGGATGTTATGATTTCCATTGAAAATTCTGGTGGGGGAAAGATTGAAGACATTGATATTGACGGTAGCATCAACGTGAGTTTTTCTGCTGACGACAAACAATGCTTCGATTACTCATGCAAAGTCACCTCAGAGAAGAGAATTGGAGGTGCAAGCGCTTCTTCCGACATTGACACTTGGCTTGAATCGTGCAAAATCGATGACCCAAAATCTGTTGCTTTGCTAGGCTACAACATCAATGGCTCTGATTCCTCAGATAGTGGCTTGATTCCACTTTATGAGTTGTTATCTTCTGATGATACTCGTTATTATGCAATGAAAGAGGCATTGGATGAATATATCAATGAGAACTCTATAAAACTTTCAAAACACAAAAAAGTAATTCTTGACATCTATGCTAAGCGATTTGATAAGGGCCAAACGGCTCCATCATACTGCTATGGTATTGATGGAAATCCAAGTAATCATAACAAGTATTTTCGTCTTGAAGAAAACGTCTTTGACCATGTAACAGGAGCTAAAAAGGGTTGTCTCTATTTCTACTATGCATTGGGGCACGCAACGGGAAATGCAGTTGTTGACGTTCGTTTCGATGAGAAAGGTGACTTTGACGGAGATTGGCAAATCCGTGGAAGCAACTCTAACGAAGGCGTAACAGGTTGTCTTAAAGACAGGTATGTAGGTGTCAAAATCAAGAATGTCAACAATGGCGTATCCCAGGATGATTTCGTTACTGGTTTTGGTTTGGAAATCGATAAGAAGCTGAAAGTTGTTTCGTTAGGTACAGATACTGGCTTCCCATGGCAGAGTGATTCTAATTGTGAAAGTTGGTATTCATCAGGTCTCATTCATGATGATGTTTATTGTAAGTACACAAAGAAAGAACTGAACGAATTCTAATTGAGATGGAGAGATGGTATAATAAATCTCTCCATTTCATTTCATGAAACAAAAAGCCCCCAAATACTTATGTTTTCCCCTAAATAATCCTAAAAGATGGGCTTCAGAGTACTGGATATTTTGATAATTTAACAAAAATGAGTACCTTTGCAGCCGTTTATTATATAATAGGTACGCAAAGAATGTTTTCGCAAACAGAACTAATATATAGCATAGCCTGCACGGTGTATGTGGTGACTTGTCTGATGTTCGCAGCCGTACGGTGGTTTCACGTCTGTCCGGGTGCGAAGGAGAATAAAAGTTACTACCATCCCGACCGCAAGATAATCACCTTGCTATATGCTGTCCCTGTCATCCTCTTTCCCTACATATTCAATCCTGCCAGTCATGGATCATGGCTGCTGGTGAAAGGCTATTACCCGCTGACGCATCTCTTCTACTGTGCCGTACTGCTGTTCAACTACTTCGGAAAGGTCAAGCAATGGGAACGGTGGCACCTGTCGGGTATCATCTCATCCGTACTGGTTTTTGCTTCTGTCATTTTGCTATTTGCTGTTGCTCTTTGGCCAGGCTTGCAAATCAGCACCGCTATGGAGGAATTGCTGACCATCATTATCTTCTCCGTCGGACTGCTGATGACTGCCTACTGCGGTTTTGCCATGTGGCAGGTGTGGCAATGGATTCATGAGTACAGTACGGATAATTTCTCCAATACAGAAGATTTCCCGCTCACATACGCCCGTAGTGTGCTTATCATTCCTGTCATACATGCCCTGCTGGTTTGGCCGATGGTGCTACTCGACAGCCCCACATGGTTGGCTGCAATGCAAATTATGCTTTCGGTGTTTAATGCTATCTTCCTTATATCCATACTACCATCAAAACGCAAGGGCAATCCTTTAGAACAGATGATAGAAGACAACCGTGAGGCTGACATTGAGGAAGCCTTAGAACAGAAACTGCCGACTGAAGAAGAGAACAAAAACTGCCCCCCCCCAACCGGGCTACACGCCCTCCAAAGAGCAGCCTGATACTACGCCGGAAACGTCTAATATCGAAAAGTCTGCAAAGGCAGAGCGCAAGCTTAAAGAGATTCCCGAACAGACTCGCCAAAAGATAGCCGATGGTATAGAGAAGGCACTTGTAAAGCAACGTCTCTATCTGAATCCGAACCTTGGTTTGAAGGAAGTCGTTGAGGTCTGCGGATATAGTCAGGCATACGTTTCGAGAGTCCTGCGAGAGCAATACGGCGGTTTCTTCGACTATGTGAATTTGCTTCGCTGTCGCCACGTCGAGAATTATGCCAAACAACATCCCGAAGTTACTAAGGAGGAATCCATCATCAAGTCCGGATTTAAAGACCGTCAGACCTACTATCGCATCAAAAAACATCTCTTCCCGAATGACAGCCAAGCGGATTAGTCGTTATCCGCTTGGATTTATAACCAGTTACGACAATTTATAACCAGTTACGACAAAGTTATAATCAGTTACGACAAAGTTATAACCAGTGTGACACCCTTTATGCCTGATTCTGAGTAACTTTGCACTCGAAAATTGTATAATCAAAAATAAACAATAACAATGAGTATTAAGAAAAACATTTTCGCGCCCTTGGCCTTGGGGCTGGGCGCAACGCGACGGGCAGCGATGCTGCTGCTTGTGATGATGCTCACGACTGCAACGGCATGGGCGACGGACAAAACGCTTTCGGGCAGCGAGAGCTACACGGCAAATGACGGCGACGTGCTGACAGGCTCGACATCGGGCACGGTGACGATTGCCGAAGATGCAAAGATTACGCTTAGCGATGTGACCATCACCGGTGGCATCGTCTGCGCAGGAACAGCGGAGATTACCCTTGTCGGCACGAACAGTGTGACGGGAGCAACTAACAAGGCCGGCATACAGATTGGCGGCAGCGGCACCACGCTCACCATCAAGGGCAACGGCTCGCTGACAGCAAACGGCGGCGACCAATCCGCAGGCATCGGTCTGAGCCGTGCTTGGAAACCTGCCAATGACGTTATCGGTGGCGATATTATCATCGAGGGCGGAAACATCACGGCAAACGGCAGCGTCAATGGTCAGTGGGGTGCAGGCATCGGCACAGGCGTTATCTACTATGGTAACGGCAGCGCAAAGACCGCACGAATCGGCAATATCACCATCAAGGGCGGCTCAGTAAAGGCAACAGGCGGCTCGGAAGCTGACGGCATCGGAACTGGATATACCTACTACGGCTGCACCAACACCATCGGCACGGTGACCATTTACGTCGGCATCGACAAGGTGGATGCATCGAGCATCAGGGACTTCGGCAGCGTGGTATATAAGCACGACGAGACCGACGTGACCGCTAACAAGTCTGACTACTTCGCCATCACCGAGGACGGCAACCGCCGTGTTATTGAACCGAAGGATGATACCGACTACACCATTACCATTGCCAATGGCATCGAGCACGGTACGCTAGAGGGCGCTGCTACGGCTAAGTATATGGAGAAGGTGACGATAACTGCCACACCAGCTTTCGGATACAGATTCAGCCGCCTTGTTGTGAAGGACGCTCAGAACAACGACGTGGCTTCCACGGACAACAGTTTCTTCATGCCAAAGAGCAACGTGACGGTAAGTGCAGTGTTTGAGCAAGGCGTTCATGGCACGACGGAGTTTGCGTGGGGATATATTGAATCAGGTGTTTTTGTGACGGAAGCCACCATCTACGACGGCGTGACCACAGTAAATCTTCAGCAGGGCAAAGAATACTCTATTGGTAAAGATTATCAAGAGAGTCCCGAACCGGGAATGGGGTATTACGAAAATACATTCCGTTTGGATGAAGACCCGTATACAGAAGGCAGAAACATTCCGTATTCAGGCGGAACGGGTTCATTTATGATGGGCGGCAACGGCAAATTCAGGCTTAATGGCGATGCTGGCTACTACGACATCACGATGACCGATGTAGGCAATGGTAAGTGGAATGTATCTATTCTGAAAACCGCCGGTCAGATGGATGTCGTGCCCGACCAGACCTACACAGGCAGTGCCATTACTCCAGAGCCGCTCGTCATAGCCGGTTCGCTCAACCTCACCAAAGGCACGGACTATGTATATTCCTACACAAATAATACGAATGTCGGCACGGCTAAGGTGAGAGCCACCTTCCAAGGCGACTATGCGTCGCTGGGCTATGTGGAGAAGGAGTTCACCATTCTGCCATCGACCGTCATAGTCAATGTGACGGGCAACGGCACGGTGACATACAATGACAAGGTCGCAACAAACGGAGAAGTGATTGGTGTAGTGGCTGATAAGGGTACTGATGTTACGCTGACCCTTGCACCTGAGAATGGCTATGCCGTGAGCGTAGCATACGGATATACTAAGAACAGTGGTACGACTGCGATCGGGCTCAAATTGCCCATCAGCGGCACTACCGCCACACTCACCGTGCCCAACGACCTGAAGGACGGCACGTACGTCAACCTCACCGTTACCTTCGTTTCTGCCCTTGCAGGCGGTGCTGACGAGGCATCGGCTGTAGCACTGACAGATAATACACTGACCGACCTTGCCGGAGGCTGGTATAAGGTGGAGAGCGACATCTCCTTCGACCACACGCTCAACCTCCTTGGCGATACTCATCTCATCATTGGCGAGGGTAAGACGATGACCGTCAACACCGCAACGGACAAAGGTATCGACAGCGATTACACGCTCACCGTCAGCGGCGCGGGTGCGCTCAGCGTCACGGCAAGCGGCAGTTATCAGATTGCCGTCCGCGTCGGCAACTATGTGCAGACCGGCGCAACGGTCACGGCAAGCGGATATATTGGAATTCGTTGTATGGATAATTTCGAAGAATTCAACGTCACTAATGATTTTACCTTCAGCGGCGGTCAGCTCACCGTGACAGGCACGAACGACGGCATCTGGGCGGATAACACCATC
>Ga0129306_1002108_pt1 | contig 18902 bp, 16 predicted proteins | sample P827metagenome_FD_94438 | JGI IMG/M metagenome (GOLD analysis project Ga0129306, IMG submission 94438) | Capybara group fecal microbial communities from Wisconsin, USA - P827 metagenome | ecosystem: Host-associated > Mammals > Digestive system > Large intestine > Fecal | place: USA: Wisconsin... | reverse complement strand
TAAGACTTCAACCGAAAGACATCGCTTCACTGACAGCTCACTCGAAGGAGAGCATCGCATCGACCAGAAGCCGTCTCTACCAAAAGGTGTTCGGCAAGAAAGGTTCGACCAAAGACTGGGACGATTTCATTCTCTCGATTTAACGATATAACGAAATAACGACTAAAATTGAACGAATATGATTGAGTATTTCTTAGCAAACATGTGGCAGGTATGGGCCATCATCGCCGTACTGTGCCTTATTCTGGAACTATCGTCGGGTGACTTCTTCATCATCTGCTTCTCCATTGGCGCTGTCTTTGCCATCATATCGGCAGCTTTGGGACTGAGCATCTACTGGCAACTGGCTATCTTTGCATTGTTCTCACTACTGAGTGTTATCTTCATCAGACCGGTGGCTTTGCGGTACCTACACAAGAACGATCCTAACAAACCTAGCAATGCAGATGCCTTATTAGGACGTACGGGACGCGTAACCGAATCTATTAAGGCTGATGGGAACGGCTATGTACAGATAGACGGTGACATGTGGAAGGCCGTAAGTAATGAAGACATTGCCGTAGGAACAACCGTTAGGGTGATAGGACGTGAAAGCACTATCATCACCGTAGAAACATTGTAATATCAGTTATTAAATTTTAAATATCAAAAATTATGGACATTATGAGTTATGTACTTATTGCCATCGTTGTATTGGTAGTTATCTTCGCCAAGATGGCTCTCGTGATCATTCCCCAGTCGGAAACCAGAATCATTGAACGTCTGGGACGTTACTACGCTACGCTGAATCCTGGTATCAACATCATCATCCCCTTCATCGACCGAGCCAAGGAGATTGTGGTGCTCACTCGTGGACGCTATGCTTACTCTAACAGCATCGACCTGCGCGAACAGGTTTACGACTTCCCCTCGCAGAACGTGATTACCAAGGATAATATCCAGATGGAGATCAACGCCCTACTCTACTTCCAGATTGTAGACCCCTTCAAGGCAGTCTATGAGATTCAGAACCTGCCCAACGCCATCGAGAAACTGACACAGACAACCCTGCGTAACATCATCGGCGAACTGGAGTTGGATGAGACACTGACCTCGCGCGACACCATCAACACCAAGCTGCGTGCTGTGCTCGACGATGCTACCGACAAATGGGGTGTAAAAGTAAACCGCGTCGAACTGCAGGACATTATTCCACCATCAACCGTATTGAACGCGATGGAGAAGCAGATGCAGGCAGAGCGTAACAAGCGTGCTCAGATTCTAACTTCAGAGGGTGAGAAGGCCGCAGAGATTCTGGCTTCAGAAGGTGAGAAGACCGCTATCATCAACCGTGCTGACGCTCAGAAGCAGCAAGCCATCCTACATGCCGAGGGTGAAGCCCAAGCTCGCATCCGCAAGGCAGAAGCTGAAGCCAAGGCTATCGAACTGATTACAGAAGCTGTGGGCAAGTCGACGAACCCAGCCAACTACCTGCTTGCTCAGAAGTATATCCAGATGATGCAGGAACTGGCCCAAGGCGACAAGACAAAGACGGTCTACCTGCCTTACGAAGCTACCAACCTGTTAGGTTCGATAGGTGGTATCAAGGATCTGTTCAAGACAGAATAAAAAAAAAGAGGCTCAGGCCTCTTTTTTTAATGGTATTGTGAATGAGAAAGTAGAACCCTCGCCTTCGACTGATTCCACATAGGCATCGCCACCGTTCTTGCGGGCAAAGTCCTGACAGAGTTGCAAGCCCAGACCAGAGCCTTCCTCACCTCCCGTTCCGTAGGTTGTCTCTCCCTTATGGAAAATGGAGCCTACACGATCGGCTGCAATACCTACACCATGGTCGCGGACACTAATCCGAACGAAGTCTCCCTCACGCTGATAGAACACCTCGATGGATTTGCCTTCAGGTGTAAACTTGACTGCATTGGAAAGGAAGTTACGAATAACCGTCTTAATCATGTCGTTGTCGGCATGCACGGTAATCTTTTCGCTGGCAGGCAGATACTCCAACTTGATCTTCTTCATTTCGGCAATCATACGGAAAATATCGACAACACCGGGCACCACATCGTCGAGTTCTATATCCTGGTAGACCACATTGAGACGTCCCGTTTGACTCTTCGTCCATTTCAGCAGATTATCCAACAGGTCGTGGGTCTCTTCCGACTCACGGTTAGCCTTGTCTATCAGTTCAAAAATCTCTTGACCTACAACATCGGGCGAAATCACATTCACGGCCAGGTTAAGCACCATACGGATGGAGGCCATAGGCGAACGCAAGTCGTGGGCAATCACAGAGTACATCTTGTCACGATTGGAAATGGTTCGCCTCAGCTCTTCATTTTGGCGCACGATAATACGCTTAGCTGCAACCAGCTGTATCTGGTGCATCACACGCATGACAAGCTCTTCCTTGTTGAAAGGCTTGGTTAGAAAATCATTTGCACCTACCTGGAAACCATGAACGAGGTCAGAAGGATTGTTGAGCGCTGTGAGGAAGATGATAGGAATATCCTGAGTCTCAGGATCTTTCTTCAAAATGACTGCGGTGTCAAATCCGTTGATATCAGGCATCATCACATCCAACAGAATCAGGTCGGGCTTTTCAGCTTTGGCCTGCTCTATGCACATATTACCACAATTGGCTGTGCAAACCTGAAATTTCTCATTCGTCAAGAGGATTTTCAGCAAAAGCACATTGCTGACCACATCGTCAACAATAAGTATTTTATAGTCACTTCGGTTTATCTGCGACTCAAAAGTATCGTTCAACTCCATGCTGTACAATTTAGTTGATTGGGTTTCAATGTGCAAAAATAGCAAATATTTGGCACTTGGCCAAATATTTGCCTGCTTTTTTACTTATATTCACTCCACGACTTAATACCAATCTTGTCTAAGGGGATCGTACAGAACGCCTGAATGAAAGCCGATGCAAGACGGGCGTTGGTTATCAAAGGCACATTGAGATCGATAGCTGCACGACGTATTTTATAGCCGTTCGTCAGCTCGTGGGTGGTTAGGTCCTTCGGGATGTTTACCACCATATCAATCTTGTGCTGGTGCAGCAAGTCAAGAGCCTGAGGCTGTCCCTGGTCGGATGGCCAATGAACTAACGTATTGGCTATACCATTGTCAGTCAGGTATTTAGAAGTACCCCCCGTAGCATACAGTTCGTAGCCATGAGCCACCAGCATGCGGGCTGCATCCAGCATTTCAGTTTTCTGCTTGGCACCACCCGTAGAGAGCAGTACGGTTTTCTTGGGAATACGCTGTCCCACACTAAGCATTGCTTTGAGCAGTGCCGTATTGGTGTTATCACCAATACAGCCCACCTCACCCGTAGAGGCCATATCGACACCCAGCACGGGGTCGGCCTTCTGCAGTCGATTGAACGAGAACTGACTGGCCTTGATACCTACATAGTCAAGATCGAAGAGGTTCTTGGAAGGTTTCTCGACGGGCAATCCCAGCATCACCTTCGTAGCCAACTCAATGAGGTTGAGCTTCAACACTTTCGATACAAAGGGGAATGAACGTGAGGCACGCAGATTGCACTCAATGACGAGAATATCATTTTCGCGGGCCATATACTGGATATTGAACGGGCCGTTGATATGCAGGGCCTTGGCTATCTGACGAGAGATACGTTTGATACGGCGAACAGTCTCAACATACAGTTTCTGCGGTGGGAACTGGATGGTAGCATCACCCGAATGCACACCAGCAAATTCGATGTGCTCACTGATAGCATAGGCCAGTATCTCGCCATCCTTGGCCACAGCGTCCATCTCTATCTCTTTGGCATGTTCGATAAACTTCGAAACAACAACGGGATGGTCTTCGCTGACGTTGGCGGCCAACTGGAGGAAACGTTCCAGCTCCTCCTTGTTCGAGCAGACATTCATCGCAGCACCGCTAAGCACATAAGAAGGACGTACCAGCACTGGAAATCCTACCCGATCGACAAAGGCATCGATATCCTGCATCGAGGTCAGCGCACTCCATTCGGGCTGGTTGACGCCCAACTCATTCAGCATCTGGGAGAATTTTGCACGATCTTCTGCCCCGTCGATATCCTGAGCTGAAGTTCCAAGAATGGGCACGTGCTGCTCATCCAGATATACAGCCAGATTGTTGGGAATCTGTCCTCCTGTAGAGACGATCACACCATGAGGCTGCTCCATATCAATAATGTCGAGTACACGCTCAAACGTCAGTTCATCAAAATAGAGGCGGTCACACATATCGTAGTCCGTTGAAACAGTCTCCGGGTTGTAGTTGATCATGACAGAGCGCCAACCCTCTTTGCGAATGGTATTCAGCGCCTGCACACCACACCAGTCGAACTCCACCGAAGAACCTATGCGATAGGCTCCAGAACCCAAAACAATAATACTCTTTTTGTCGTTCTCGTACTGGATGTCACTCTTCTCACCGGAGTAAGTGACATACAGGTAGTTGGTCTGAGCAGGATATTCAGCTGCCAAGGTATCTATCTGCTTGACAACAGGCATAATGCCCAACTGCTTGCGACGATTGCGAACCACCATCATGGCCTTGTGCATATTGTCAAACTCATTCTCCAGTCCGATAGCACGGGCAATCTGGAAGTCGGTGAAGCCATATACCTTTGCCTGGCGCAACAAATCTGTTTCGAGGGTATTGATGTGTTGTTTCTTCAGAGCCTCATCAATATCAATAATGTGTTTCAACTTATAGAGGAACCACTTGTCAATCTTGGTCAGCTCATGAATCTTATCGATGGTATATTCGGGTAGATGCATGGCCTTGGAGATGATGAACACGCGCTTATCTGTCGGTTCGCGCAGCGCAGCGTCGATATCGGGAATCTGCAACTCCTTGTTCTCCACAAAACCGTGCATCCCCTGCCCTATCATGCGAAGTCCCTTCTGAATGGCCTCCTCGAAATTGCGGCCAACAGCCATCACCTCACCAACACTCTTCATTGAAGAGCCCAGTTCTTTGTCTACACCATGGAACTTAGACAAATCCCAACGGGGTATCTTGCAGACCACATAGTCAAGGGCTGGTTCGAAGAAAGCACTGGTGGTCTTGGTAACAGAGTTTTTCAGTTCGAAGAGTCCATAGCCCATACCCAGCTTAGCAGCGACAAAGGCCAGAGGATAACCAGTAGCCTTAGAAGCCAAAGCCGACGAACGGCTCAAGCGGGCATTGACCTCTATCACGCGGTAATCCTCCGACTGTGGGTCGAAGGCATATTGCACGTTACACTCACCTACAATACCGATATGGCGGATAATCTTGATGGCAAGGGCGCGCAACTTGTGGTATTCTGAGTTGGTCAGCGTCTGTGAGGGGGCGATTACAATACTCTCGCCCGTATGGATGCCCAGCGGGTCGAAGTTCTCCATATTGCAGACCGTGATACAGTTATCATAACGGTCGCGCACCACCTCATACTCAATTTCTTTCCAGCCCTTCAGCGATTTTTCCACCAGCACCTGCGGAGAGAAAGCAAAGGCCTTCTCAGCGAGTTTATCCAACTCAGCTTCATTGTCGCAAAAGCCACTGCCCAGTCCGCCAAGGGCGTAAGCTGCGCGAAGGATGACGGGATATCCCAACTCTTTGGCTGCCTGACGGGCATCTTCTATATTGTCGCATGCCTGACTCTTGATGGTCTTCACATCGATCTCGTCCAGCTTCTTCACAAAGAGCTCACGGTCTTCTGTATCCATGATAGCCTGAACGGGCGTACCTAACACCTTCACCCCGTATTTCTCCAGCACACCGCTCTGATAGAGTTCCACACCACAGTTAAGTGCCGTCTGTCCGCCGAAAGCCAACAGAATACCGTCTGGGCGTTCCTTCTCAATAACACGTTCTACGAAGTAAGGCTGCACAGGCAGGAAGTAGATTTCATCGGCCACACCCTCCGAGGTTTGTACCGTCGCGATATTCGGATTGATGAGCACCGTCTTGACACCCTCTTCGCGCAAAGCTTTCAGAGCCTGCGAACCAGAATAATCGAACTCGCCGGCCTCACCTATTTTCAATGCTCCTGAACCAAGCAACAGGACTTTCTTGATATTTTCGTATTTCATCTTCTTATAATGCTTCTATAAAACGGTCAAACATAAACTCTGTGTCTACTGGTCCCGAACAAGCCTCGGGATGGAATTGGGAAGAGAACCAAGGATTGGTCTGATGACGGATACCCTCATTGGATCCGTCGTTCATATTCACAAACAGTTCGCGCCAGTCAGCTCCAAGCGTAGAGGCGTCAACTGCATAGCCATGATTCTGAGAGGTGACATAACAGCGGTTGGTACCGACCTCGCGAACGGGTTGGTTGTGAGAGCGGTGACCATACTTCAGTTTATAGATGGTAGCACCAGCCGCTTTAGCCAACAACTGATTACCCATACAGATACCACAAATGGGCTTTCGAGATTGTGACATCTGTTTCTTCAAGATGTCAACAGCAGCACCACACTTATCAGGGTCACCAGGACCATTGGCCAGGAACAGAGCATCAAACTGAATGTCCGTATAGTCGTAGTTCCAAGGAACTCGGATCACTTCTACCCCACGATTGATCAGGCAGCGGATAATATTGGCTTTCACGCCACAATCCACCAGCACGACCTTTTTGCCTGCTCCTTCGTTATAGCGGATGATATCCTTGCAGGAGACACGTTCTACCCAGTTGACATCGCCGTAGTCCTCGTGTTCGATGGTCTCGTTTGCTGCGATAGTATCGCAGCCTACTGAACCAGAGAACTCCAACCAGCCCATCATGACACCATGCTCACGCAGCACCTTCGTCAACTGACGCGTGTCGATACCTGTCACACCAGGCACTTGCTCACGCTTCAACCAGTCAGCCAGACTCTCCGCAGCATTCCAGTGACTATACTGTTCAGAATAGTCGCTCACAATAAGGGCTTTCGCATAGATGCGGTCACTCTCCATAAACGTAGGGAGTCCGTTTGCCTCCATGCTAAAACGGGGTACTCCGTAATTGCCCACTAAGGGGAAAGTCATGGTCAACAATTGCCCGGCATAGCTGGGGTCGGTCAGACTCTCGGGATAACCCATCATAGCGGTGTTGAATACTACCTCTCCGGCTACTGGTTTTTCGTAGCCGAAGGATTGTCCATCAAACTTGGTTCCGTCTTCCAAGACGAGTGTTACTTTCTTTTTCTCTTCCATCATTATTTATAAAAAAGGGGACGGTCGTCAACGACACATCCCCTATTGTTCATTCAACAGTTACGCTCTTTGCCAAATTTCTTGGCTGGTCAACATTCTTGCCTTTACATACAGCAACATGGTATGCCAATAGCTGTAAGGGAATGGTAGCCACCAGTGGTTCCAGACATTCCAGAACATCCGGCAATTCAATCGTCTCATCAGCAATCTTCGAAATGGTATCGTCACCTTTCGAGACGAGAGCAATGACCCTACCCCGACGAGCCTTGATTTCCTGAATATTACTCAGCACCTTCTCATACATGGCATTGTGAGTGGCAATGACGACAACTGGCATATCAGAGTCAATCAGCGCAATCGGACCGTGCTTCATTTCTGCAGCCGGATAGCCTTCCGCGTGGATATAGGATATCTCCTTCAGTTTCAGCGCACCTTCCAAAGCTACGGGATAGGAGAATCCTCGTCCCAGATAGAGGAAGTTGTGGGCGTATGTAAAGGTACGTTCCAAGTCGGCCACCTTATCGTTGGTTTTCAATACCTCACGAATCATGTCTGGAATCTCACTCAGTCCTTTCACAATCTTCAGGTATTCATCACGGCTGATAGTACCTTTGGCTTCACCCATAGCCAATGCTATCATGGTGAGCACAGTCACCTGACCAGTAAAGGCTTTCGTAGAAGCCACACCAATCTCAGGACCTACGTGTATATACGTACCCGTGTCTGTTGCTCGGGGAATGCTGCTGCCGATGGCATTGCAGACGCCATAGATGAATGCACCCTTATCCTTCGCCAACTGCACAGCAGCCAGCGTATCGGCAGTCTCACCACTTTGAGAGATGGCGATGACAGCATCGTCTTTTCCCACTACTGGATTACGGTATCTGAATTCCGAGGCATATTCCACCTCACAGGGTATGCGGCAGAACGTCTCTATCAGTTGTTTGCCGATGAGTCCTGCATGCCAGGAAGTACCACAAGCCACAATGATGACACGCTTGGCTTCCAGCATCTGGCGACGATAGTCTATCAGCGCTGACAGCGTCACGTGGTCGGCTTCCACATTGATACGTCCTCGCATACAGTTGGTCAGGCATTCGGGCTGCTCGAAGATTTCCTTCAGCATGAAATGAGGATAGCCACCCTTTTCTATCTGACCCAGGTCGATGTCAACCGTCTTCACGGCCAGGTCTTGCTCCTCACCTAAGATGCTGACAACCTTCAGCTCCTCGCCCAAACGAATCACAGCGATGTTGCCATCTTCCAGATAAACCACCTTATCGGTATATTCGATGATGGGGCTGGCATCACTTCCGAGGAAGAACTCGTCCTCCCCGATACCTACCACCAGCGGACTCTGCTTGCGAGCAGCGATAATCTGGTTGGGATCGCGCTTATCGATAATGGCAATGGCATAGGCTCCTATCACCTGGAACAAAGCCACCTGAACGGCTTCCAACAGCGAGAGGTTTTTCTTCACCATGATATACTCCACCAACTGTACCAGCACTTCCGTGTCCGTATCCGACTGGAAGTGTATACCTTTGGCCATGAGCTTGGCTTTGATGTCGGCATAGTTCTCGATAATACCATTGTGGATAATAGCCAGATTATGCGACTCGGAATAGTGAGGGTGAGCATTGCGGCTCGATGGTTCACCATGAGTAGCCCAGCGGGTATGTGCTATACCTACGCTTCCACTCACATTCTTGTCGTTGCAGTATTCTACCAGATTGTCAACCTTTCCTTTCGTCTTGTAAACATTCAAGGCGCTATCATTATTAATCAGTGCAACGCCTGCCGAGTCGTAACCACGATACTCCAGTCGGCGAAGTCCTTTAATCAGAATAGGAAAAGCCTCTTGTTTTCCTATATATCCTACTATTCCGCACATATTTTTACTCTCTCGTTTCTGTGTCTATTTTAATTTTCGGCTGCAAAGGTACAAAAAATATGGCTATCCCAAGCAGGATAGCCATATTTTTTATTAATAGAACTTGAAATATCTACGAGCGTTGTTGTAAGAGATGTCTTCAACCATCTTGCCCAACAGTTCACGATCGTCAGGCAGCAAGCCCTTCTCTACGTCGTTGCCCAACATATTGCAGAGGATGCGACGGAAATACTCATGACGTGGATAGCTCAGGAACGAACGGCTGTCGGTCAGCATTCCGACGAAGCGGCTCAGCAGACCCAATACTGACAGGGCGTTCATCTGGCGCTCCATACCGTCCTTCTGATCGTTGAACCACCAGCCAGAACCAAACTGGATCTTTCCGGGCTCACCACCCTGGAAGTTACCCAGCATCGTAGCGATTACCTCATTGGCGCAGGGGTTCAATGTATATAATATGGTACGCGTGAGCTTGTCCTCCATATTCAGCTTGTTCAGGAACTTCGACATAGCTTTGGCTGTATTGAACTCACCGATAGAGTCGAAACCGGTGTCAGGACCCAGCTGGTTGAGCATCTTCGTATTGTTGTTACGGATAGCACCATAGTGGAACTGCTGTGTCCAGTCGGCATCAGCATCCATCTCTGCCATCACGGTCAGGAAGCAGTGCTTATACTGACGGGTCTCCAATACAGAGAGCTGCTGGCCACGCATAGCCTTCTCGAAGATGGTCTCAATCTGTGAATCGGTGTAGTCCTCATCATAGAACTCCTCAATACCATGGTCAGAGAGTTTGCAACCCTGCTCCTGGAAGAAGTCATGACGCTTCTGCAGCGCATCCACCATATCAGCAAACTTCGTGATGGTCACACCACTTACCTGCTCCAGCTGGTGAACATAAGCAGAGAACTCAGGAGCCTCGATGTTCATGGCCTTGTCAGGGCGCCATGCAGGAATCATCATAGGATCGTCGGCAGCCTTGTGCTTGGCATACTCAATATGGTTGTGCAGGTCATCAACGGGATCGTCGGTGGTGCACACACACTCTACGTTGTAGTGCTTCATCAGACCACGAGCAGAGAACTCGGGCTGCTTCAGCTTCTCGTTACACTCATCGAAAATCTCACGGGCTGTCTTGGGGCTCAACAGCTTCTCGATACCGAAAGCGGTCTTCAGCTCCAGGTGTGTCCAGTGATACAGCGGATTACGCAGGGTGTAAGGAACGGTCTCAGCCCACTTCTCGAATTTCTCCCAGTCTGTGGTATCCTTACCGGTGCAGTATCTCTCGTCTACACCATTGGTACGCATAGCGCGCCACTTATAATGGTCGCCGCCCAGCCACAGCTCGGTGATGCTCTTAAACTTGTGGTCGTTAGCCACCATCTCAGGAATCAGATGACAGTGATAGTCAATGATTGGCATCTTAGCCGCATGGTTGTGGAACAAGTCCTGTGCTACCTCATTGTCGAGCACGAAGTTTTTGTCATTGAATTGCTTCATAAAATTTGTCTTTATAAGTTTTTAAGTTTTATTTTTCTGCAAAGATAACACTTTTCTGCGAAACTTTGTGTATCTTTGCAAATAAATTAACGCAAACGATGACGTACAATACAAAAGTCATGCTCATTTACACTGGCGGAACCATCGGAATGAACCGTAACCCGCAAACAGGAGCCCTGGAGCCATTCGACTTCGAGCACCTTTTATATAATGTGCCCGAACTTAAACAGTTCGACATTCAGATTGCTACTTACCAGTTCAATCCGCCCATCGACTCCAGTGATATGTCGCCAAGTCTATGGACCGATTTGTCGCATGTCATTGCCGACCACTACGACCAGTACGATGGTTTCGTGGTGCTCCACGGTACCGACACGATGGCCTACACGGCCTCTGCCCTCTCCTATATGCTGGAGAATCTGACCAAACCGGTCATTTTTACGGGTTCACAGCTGCCCATCGGACAGTTGCGCACCGACGGCAAGGAGAACTTGATAACCTCCATAGAGATTGCCGCTGCAAAAGATGAAAAGGGACATGCCCGCGTGCCTGAGGTGGGCATCTATTTCGGAGGCCATCTGTTGCGAGGCAACCGTACGACCAAACAGAGTGCTGAGGAGTTTAACGCCTTTGAGTCGTTCAACTATCCTCATTTGGTCGAGGCCGGCGTCAACATCATCTATCACGACGAGCTCATCTTGAAGCCCGACTTCACGAAACCCATGAAGCCCCACTTCCGACTGGACAACAACGTGATTATCTTCTCGCTGTTTCCGGGAGTTCGCGAAGATCTGATACGCCACATCATCCACACCCCCAACCTGAAGAGTATCGTCATGCGAACGTTTGGTTCAGGCAATGCCCCACAGAACCACTGGTTGCTGAATGCACTGAAGGAAGGTACGCGCAATGGCAAGGTCATCGTCAACATCAGCCAATGTATGCAGGGGGCGGTAGAGATGAGTCGCTACGATACAGGCTATCACTTGCAGGAAGCAGGTGTGGTCAGCGGTTACGACTCTACAGTAGAGAGTGCCGTCACCAAGCTGATGTTCCTCCAGTCACACTATGATGATCCCGACAAGGTGCGTGAGATGATGAATCGCAATATCCGAGGTGAAATATCCCTATTATAAACTAAACAAATACGAACTATGAAAGAATTGAAAGGAACAAAAACCGAAAAGAACCTGCAGGAAGCATTTGCAGGTGAGTCGATGGCCCGCAACAAGTATAGCTACTGGGCTTCAAAGGCAAAGAAAGACGGTTTCGTACAGATTGCCGCTATCTTCGAGGAGACGGCAGCTAACGAGAAGGAACATGCCAAGATGTGGTTCAAGCTCCTAGAGGGTGGTGCTATCAAGGATACTGCCAGCAATCTGGAGGCCGCTGCAGGTGGCGAGAACTTCGAGTGGACTGACATGTATGCCCGCATGGCCCGTGAGGCCCGCGAAGAGGGCTTCCCCGAGATTGCCGAGAAGTTTGAGGGTGTTGCTGCTATCGAGAAGGCACACGAGGAGCGTTATCGCAAGCTGCTCGACAATGTGCAGAAAGAACGTGTGTTCTCTAAGGAGGGCGATGTCATCTGGCAGTGCTCTAACTGTGGCCACATCGTCATTGGCAAGAAAGCTCCCGATGTATGCCCCGTCTGCGACCATCCACAGGCCTATTTCCAAGTGAAGGCTGAGAATTACTAAAAAGGATGGCTCCTCGATAGTGAGGAGCCACTTTTCTTGTGGTTTTCATTTTTTGATTACCTTTGCCATCTGAATGACAAAACAAATGAAATAACAGATCCTATACCTTATAACTATATGTATCACCATGCTCGTTTTCTGGAGTTGTGGTGACAGCAAGTCTCTGAGACACCTGCCACATTTGGGTGATACGCCCTACCAGCAGGACTCCATTCTGATGGCCTATGCCACTAACCCTGAGCGGGCACTCACGCTGCTCGACTCGACGCTGTTGCTGGGTAACATCAGCGAGTATCGCGGCCAGTTCATCCGAGCCAAGATCTATTGCAAGTCACTCGAGGAGCTGCGGTTGGACTCTGCCATCATCATATGCCAGGCGTTGCTCAACCACGACTCCGTGCGCAACGAACCGACGGAGCAGGAGAACATCCTCGACATGCTCATCGCTACTGCCCGTGCCAAGCACGACAACGAGGCGTATCTGCGCTGGGCTACGCAGAAGACCGAACTCTGTCAGAAGCAGGGCCAGGAGAATGAACGCTGGCGTACCGAAGCTGACATAGGCTATGTGATGACCTGTCTGGGACAGGTGGACAAGGGACTTCAGAAGCTCGACGAGGCCATCGGCCATCTTGACAGCCCCGGCAGTATCGACCGCATGGATGCTTTCATCGTTGCCTGCAAGCGTAAGATCAATGCACTCATCGACCTGAAGCGCTTCGACGAGGTCATCCCCTTGGGCCAACGCATCCTCGACCGTCTGGACCACTACGAGAGGCATGCCAAGGACTATGCCGAGGACAGCTACCGACTCTCGTGGAGCGACCACCCCAGCGACCGCGACCGCTATCTGGACTTCTACCGTGCACAGACGTGGGGATTCTTAGCGCATGGCTATGCCATGATAAGTGAAAAGGGAAAAGTGAAGAGTGAAAAATCGGCTGCCGTACTAAAAGCGCGGGAGTATCTTAGGTTTTTTGATAACAGCCAGTATGGTAAGACCTTTTCCGCCCGCCGCATGATTGCCCCCGCGCAAATGGCCTTGGGCATGTACGACGAGGCATTGGCCACCTACGACGAAGTGGAGCGCCGCATGGCGGGCGACACGCTCAATGAGGACTACGCCGTCATCCTTCGTTCCCGAGCCATCGCAGCCCGTGAAAAGAAACATTACGCGGAAGCTTACAACTACCAGACTCGTAACGCTGAGCTCTCAAAAGTGCTCAGCGACAGCCTCATGAAGGGCGAGGCCCACGACTACGCCGCCCGCTACCACGCACAGGAGCAGCAACTCGAGATTCAGGAGAAGGAGGCCGAGGCCCAACGCTCGCACATCATCAACATCGCGCTGGCTGCAGGACTGTTGATTGTCCTCGTGGCTGCCGTCTATATCTTCTACCAGAAGCGCATCGTCAACGAGAAGAACCGCGGCCTGGTACGCCTCATCGATGAGGCTGTCGAGTATAAGGAGCGTTTCGTGCAACTGCAAAACGCCATTCGCCGTCCGTCGGCCAAGACCCCGTCTGCCGCACCTACCGAATGGAAGTCCCTGTCGGACGAAGTACTTTTCCAGCGATTGTTCGACGATATACGCGAGAATAAGCTCTATCTCGACCCGATGTTCGACCGTCAGGCCGTCTGCGATCGCTACAATCTGAGTGCCGTGCAGGTGGGCAGTGCCTTCGCCCAGGGCAGCGACTACAGTTCTGTGGCCGACTTCATCCGCGACTGCCGTCTGGAGCATGCCCGCATCTTGCTCAAGACGACCGATATGAAGGTAACCGACGTGGCTACAGCCTCTGGTTTTAGCCGCGCCACTACCTTCAATCACGACTTCAAGGCGCGCTTCAACCTTTCGCCTACCGAATACCGGAAGCAGTAATTGCTTCTTGCTGGATTGTCAATCCGTTACAAACATTGCTTATTTGTTTGTAACGGATTGCTCATTTATTTTGCCTATTGCAGGTGCGGGAAATTTTGGCTAACTTTGAAGTCAAAATAAACGACAAAGCGATGGACTATCTTCTCATCATCACCAGTTTCGTGCTGGTCGCTTTAGTGGCGACCCTGGCTATTGCTTACTTGCTGCGCAAGCAGCGGGATGCAGCCATGCAGGAAGTGGCGACGATTGCCCAACGGCTGACGGACGTTGAGAAGCAACTTGAGATGGGGAGAATCAACAACGCGGAGACAAGGGCTCAAGAAGAACATAAGGTGGCGGACATACAGGAAGACCTGAGTGGGATGACCGACGAAGAAATGTTCCTATATATTACTAAGGTGATCCGTGAGCAGGAGCTGTACCGCTGGCCCGACCTCAACCGTGCTGCCGTCATGCAGCATTTCTCGTTGTCAGCAGCCCGCGTGGGATCAGCCTTTGCCCAAGGCGGTGGCCAGTCGCTGCCCGAGTTTGTGCGTAACTGTCGCCTCGACCACGCCTGCCGTCTGATGGTGGAGCATCCCTCTATGCCGTTTGTCGAGGTGGGTGAGTCCTCCGGCTACCAGCGCACCACCACTTTCTACCACGACTTCAAAGCCCGCTTCGACATGACGCCGGCGGAATATAGGAAGTTAAAAGTGAAAAGTGAAAAGTGAAAAGTGAAAAATTAAAAGATATAATATGTACGCGCAAGAGAGTTTACACGACAGTCTATTCATGATGCTCTACGGATGCATAGCCATGCTGGCCGTAGTGGCAGGACTGTATCTGTGGCTGAGGCGCGACAACTTCATCCTGCCCGACATCACGCCACCAAGGGCGCTTCGCCGATGGACGGCAGCCTTCTTTCTGATGGCGGCACTGAGCCACGCTTGGTGGTACGTGCTGGGTGTCTATTGGCTGACGGACGACCGGCTGGTGCGCAACATCGTGGCAGTTACGCTCGACCATGTCCTGCTCGTTCCGCTCGTCATGGCCATGCTGCTGCGACTGTTGCAGGACCGCCACCGCCGACTCTGGCCGTGGGTGTTGACGCAAGTGCCTATCCTCGTGTTCGCTGCCGTGGGCATAGCCCGCCACAGCGAGTTCTACGGCTTCGAACTGACCACCTATTGGCAGGTGGCTGTCATGATGGTTTTTGTCGTCTATTATGCCTACGCCCTGATACAGTACGGTCGCTGGCTGCGCCAGAACTATGCCGACCTGGAGCACAAGGAGGTGTGGCAGAGCCTCACGTTCGCCGTCGGCCTCTTCGTGGTCTATGAGGTTTACACCAGCAACGGCGGCGAACTCCTGCGCGAGTATCTCTCGCAGGTCGTCACGCTCGTCATCATCGCCTTCCTCGTGTGGAGGGTGGAGACGCTGGAGGAACTGGAGGGGAGTGAAGAATGAAGAGTGAAGAATATAATAAAACACAATACAAAGTAATGACGACAATCAAATGCCCGAAATGCAGGAGGGAGACCTCCTTCGAGATGCCTCGCGACGCGATCGATGAGGACGGCGAGATATATCGCTGCCAGCACTGCAGCTGGCCGTTCCACTATAAATAATTAGGTGGAAGAAAAAATCGTTCTTTGAGGCTTCGCCTCGAAGAGCACTACGCTCGAAAGAGCCTGTAAACGAGTTTACGCTCTTTACTCGCTCAACGTGCTCTTTGACATACTGAGACAAACGGATATTATTTTTCGGCACAACCATGCGAAGTGTCGGGAAAAAGTTGTATCTTTGCAGCCGTAATCACAAAACGCAAAAAGATATGGCAGAAAAGAAATACAGCCTTTCGCTGGAGCAGTTGAACAATCTGGTGAGCGATGCCGTGGCAACGGCCATCAGGAAACTGGACAACGTGGAGATCATCGACGACACCGCAGCCGAACTCGAAACGGGCAAGACGGCGATTGAGGTGGGCGAGATGGACAGCAAACAGTATCAAGAGGCCATGGACACGATGGCACGCAACCGCGGTGCGGGCGACGAGCCGAAGGTGGGCATCTTCTGGTACAACGCTACCCGCAAGGAGCTTTTCGGCGTGGTGACGCACAAGCGCACCGACTACCTGAAGCCGAATGCGGGCGGCGGACTGATTACCTGCAGCGAGATGCACGAGGACGTGTGGAAGAAGGAGCTGCGCCGCCAGAAGTACCACGGCGACGGCACCGGCCCATTCAAGGGCGAATACCAGATGAAGCCCCGCGGCCGCGTGTTCTACCAGCCTGCCGACGACCAGTACATCATCGCCGTCGGCACGTGGATTGACCAGAGCCCCGAGGCCATCGAGCAGATCATCGACGAGTTCGACCTGCCTCGCGAGAAGACCATCGTCAAGAAGGCCTCGCACTGGGACATCGGCCAGACCTGGAACAACTGACACATCCCTTACCGAAAGAAATAATATCCGCCGAGATTCTCTGACCAGAGAGCCTCGGCGTTTTTTTTGTGTCCGTCACCGTCTCAGTGTCGTCTTGGGCATTGTCGTTCGCCCTGTCTTTTGTGTTGTTTATCTATTTTTCCGTTTTCACCCTCCCCCAGACGGCCGTTTTTACACCCCCTCAGTTTTGCCCGAATTCATCTCTTTTTTATAACTTTGCACGTCTTTCCTGTTCTTTATAACAGAAGAGCAGGACTGATGAGACGAAAAATCGATCTTTGACATACTGAGACAAACGGATATTAAAAATCTGATGGATTCTGCGATTATCTCGCAGAAAAGTTGTATCTTTGCAGCCAGAAAGCCGCGATTAAGCGAGAGAAGAGCCGAAAAAATTCGAGCTATTCCGAGCGTGAGCGGCTTCGAACGAAGTTCAAACTGATAAAATATTAGGATTATGACGAAGGAAGAAGCTATGACCCGCTTTATGGCGGCCAAGGAAAAGAAACGCCAATGCGTGGAACGCCTGGAAGAGAAGATGAAGCATACCTACGAGAAGCGGACCGGCAAGCCTGCCAACTACACTTTTGTACTATGAAGCGTCTGGACATAAAACTCATCAACGCTCAGTCGCCATACAAAGTGGAAGCAGCCGACGAGGAGAATTTCTTCGAGTTCTTCACAGAACACGATGTACATTACTCTGTGGGTTTCATGCCAGACGACAGCCTGATGCAAAGCGAGGCCTACCACCTGATTATCGTCAACGTGGACAACCGGCCGTCGCCCAGCGACCGAAAGGTGAAGGACACGGTACTGGCCATCGTCGCTGAGTTCTTCGACAAGAACAACACCACACTGCTTTACATCTGCGACACTGGCGACGGCAAGCAGCGGTTGCGCAGCCGGCTATTCGAGCGCTGGTTTTCTGTCTATGACAAGAAAGCACTCTACACATCGGTCACATCATCGGTAGTCGATGAGGAAGGCATCACAAATTATGCCACCATCATCGTCCGAAATGACAATCCGCGCTTAGTGGAAATAATTGCAGAATTCACCTCGACAATCAGTCTTTTGAACCAAAAGCCTTAAAAGGTTCATACTCAGAAGAAAATTTCCGCCGAGACATCCGCAAGGATGCCTCTTTTTTTTATACTTTGAGGAGTACCACTTATTTGGTAAGGCTGTGCACGCATTTGGTTCGATTAACATATATTAAGGTGGGAAATGAGGGGTTATTAGGGAAAATTCGCTATTTTTGTAGGCAGAATTACTCCAAAAACGCTTAACGATATGTACGAACAGATACTGGAAGATGCGATATTTGGGATGCTTTATGCCGTCGTCACAGTGCTGGCGGCGCTGGGCTGTGTTTACCTGCTGTTCCGGCGGGGCAACGCCTTTGCCGCCGACGTCACGCCGCCATTGCGGCTCAGACGCTGGGCGGCTGCGTTCCTGGCGGTCATCGCCTTGGGCCACGTGTGGTACCTGCCGGGAACCATGATGGCCGATGGCGAGGCTGTTGAACGGTGGACGCTCATCGGCGGACTGCTCGACTGTCTGCTGACCATCCCCGTGGCCCTTGTCGTCATGCTCTGCATGTTGCAAGACAAACGCCGGCCGCTGTGGCCCGTGTGGCTAGCTATGGTGCCGATGGTCATTATGATGGGGGTGAACATTGCTAACCGCAGCGTAGCCCTGTTGCCGTGGATGCAGGGCTATTTCCTGCTGGCGGTCATCGTTTTTACGGTGTATATGGTGCGCGAGGTGCGACAGTACGGCCGCTGGCTGCGCGACAACTATGCCGACCTGGAGCACAAGGAGGTGTGGCTGAGCCTGCTGGTATTGGCGGTCATCATGTTCCTGATCGTCTATTACGTGACGGGCTACGGCAGCATCACCTACCAATACATCATTCAGGTGAGCAGCCTCTTGCTCATCGGTCATCTGCTGTGGCGCGTGGAGACGCTACAGGACCTAAATCTGCCCATTTCATCGGAGAATATCGTCGTCGCAGACGCTACACCCATCGATGATAGCGATGCGATGGATACGATGATCGCTACGGAAGAGACGGAAGAGGCTGACACCTCGCTGTCCGTTCGCAATAACATCGGGCCGTTGCTCAGGCAGCATTGCGAGGAGCCGCAGCTCTATCTGCAGTACGACCTCACCCTCACGCAGCTGGCCACGCTGATTGGCGTCAACCGCTCGTACCTGAGCAAGCACTTCGCCCTGCAGGGCATCACTTACAACGCTTATATCAACGACCTGCGTATCCGCCACTTCGTCAGTCTCTGCCAGGAGCGT
>Ga0129306_1002105_pt1 | contig 18914 bp, 16 predicted proteins | sample P827metagenome_FD_94438 | JGI IMG/M metagenome (GOLD analysis project Ga0129306, IMG submission 94438) | Capybara group fecal microbial communities from Wisconsin, USA - P827 metagenome | ecosystem: Host-associated > Mammals > Digestive system > Large intestine > Fecal | place: USA: Wisconsin... | reverse complement strand
TCCGCCACCAAACACTTTCCCTCGATCTTCGTTAAACTGTGTAGCACCACGGCCATAATCACAATATGGCTTAATGAGGATTTCTTCGTATTTCTTCTCCCAGTTCGGGTTTCTTTTTGCCCAAAGCTGCATCAATGTTTCTGTAGCCATATCTAGTTCTTTCTAACGGTAACGGTTGTTTTAATAGTTTCAAGAGCGCCACGTGCGAAGCCGGCGTCTTTCTTAAGCCGATATACTCTGCAGGTTAACTTATCGAGAGCCTTCTCATTCAAATCTCCATTGGGCAGTACAAAATCTTTTGTCGTAATAATACACTGCTTGTCTAACGAATCCACCACATTATAGAACGATTCGATTTTCGTTGAATCAAAAGTAGAAGTCGGCGCATCAAAGAACAAGGGATAGTTCTCTTTTCTTTCTTTCGTTGTTAATTCTGAGATTGCGAATAAAACAGACATGTACATAGTCGTCTCCTGAGAACCGGAAGGATGATGTACAATTGAGCCGTCCTCACTTCTTAATTCAATTGCAGCGACAACTTCGCCGTTAGAATTGACAGATTGACGCAAATGAACTACTCCGTGGAAATCCTCAAGATTAAGTTTGTCAAGATAAGCGTTAGCTACAGTTTCCAGATCAGCTAAGAACTGAGTAAGATTTGCTTCCTTTGCTCCCTTAAACGCGTTAAAAATCTTCTCAAAACATTGGTTAACCCGATTATACACTTCAACCATACCAGTCCCCGGTAGTTCAGCAAGTTGCTTCTTTAAATCTGCAAGTTTATCAGTCTCGCGCTTTAAGTCGTCTTCGGCATCGTGTAGATTGTCCAAGGCTTGTTTATAGAGCTTGTTGAAGCCCATATAATCATTAAAATTCTTCTCCAGTGTATCTTCGGATTGCCCATTTGATTGCGTGACGATGCGCGATCTCTCAGCGTCAAGCTCTTCAATCTGCTTTTCCAAATCAACGATAATACCATCTAATTTCACTTCCAGTTCGAGGCGTTCAGTGATATCGCTGGATTTTCGGCTGACAGCTTGAGCTTCAAGCCCATCCATTCGAATTGACATCGTATGCAATTCCGGGACGAATGAGTTCTCAAAACAGGATTCCTCCTTTTGTGATTCTGGTTCTATAGGTGATATTTTCTTCTTGTACTCCTCTAGCCTTTGAACCATATAATTGTATTCATCAGAGCCCACGGGTGCAGGATGACCACAGACCCAGCAACGCTTCGCCTCAATCATTTGCTCCATTGTTTGGCGATCAGGAATATCCCAGCGCAATTCTCCATGATGAGTGATAGCTTTTATCTCGGCAAGAGTTTCCTTTTTAACTCTCTCAGCAGTTTTCTTTTTGATCCACTCCTTCTCAACCAGGCGCTCTTGTTGGTCATAGTCAGCACACTTTTTCTGGAAATCAGATAGTATATCAGGAAACGCGCAAAGTATCCACATCTTATCGAGAAGGCTCGTGTTTAGGTTAACTGAATAACGAAGGTCCTTATGCATAGATAGTTTCTTTCGAAGGTTGTCAATTCGGGAGTTGACATCACGCAGTTTTTCACTTGACTCTTGATTCTTCTCCAAGCTATCAAGTCTTTTCTTGTACTGCTGCGCACTATCAGAATACCTTTTAACATCGCTCCTAAACTGAGCCGCCTTATCTTCGGCATTTTTAATCTCTCCGCCAATTCTTTTCGCCTCTGCTGCAGTTTTAGAATCGTTCTCACGTTCCTGCTTAAGAGCGCGGAAGGATTTTTTACTAAAATCTTCAGTATAAGATACAAAAGTCTCAAAATCTTTCAAGTTAGAGAACTCCTCAATAAGTCGTTTAAAAGAAGTCTCATCATTTAAAACATCTAATTGCGATTCGCCTTGGAACATACTAAATTTCTGCATAAAGGCGTCATAACAACGATTAATTAGTTCATCTCCTGGTCGTTTAATACGGTCAGTACCAACTGTTTCCTTACCAATATAGGAAAACTCAGACACACTAAAATCATCTGGCCCTTTACCCGTGCGAGTTATCTTAAACGATTTTTCGACACTCTTTTCTCCATTATGCTCAAATGCCATAGATACCGAGAGGACGTCTGACTCACCAATTGCGAGTTCCTTCTTCCTCATGGCGGAGAATAAATCTAACCTAGCCCTTGTGTTTTGAGTGTTTAGCAGCCATTTTAAAGCATCGAAAAATGTGGTCTTCCCATCACCGTTATCGCCTATCAGTAATGTTAAACCGTCCGCAAGGAGAAATGTATTCTCACCGTAATAGCAGAGAAAATTACGGATTGTAACGCTGGTAATTAACATATTAGATATTATTCTTTAAATATTCACTTACTTCGTTATACACTTCGCGCATTGAAGCATTTTCGTTAATGCGCTCAATAATAACGCCTACTGCATGGATTGTATGATTATTGGAAACGACAGCTTCATCTACTGTCATATCTTTAATCTCGGATAGTTCATACTCTCCGAATCTTTGCAAACTAGGGTCTGCGAGTACAGCCTGTAGCATCTTGTCCGCTACTTTACTTCTGGTTGCCATGTTAGTTATCGAATATTGAAATGTTGTAATAATCTAATACTGAGTCCAATTCGTTAATCGCATCATTCGCATTCATTGACAGAAGAGCGAAATTCCTTACGCGCCGAATTTCTCCCGCCAATAGGCTTCTTTCCATACGATAATTATCTTCACCTTCCATTATCTCAGGAACGGCTACTAAGTCATGAATGATAGCGTACTTCTTATCGGGGTGCTTTCTCAAAATACGGCCTCTCCGTTGTATAAACTGTCGAGGATTACCTGTGCTGGCACAGAATATCGCCAATTCACTTCGAGGGACATCAACGCCTTCATCAAGACACTTCATACTTGTGAGAACCTCCAAATCACCAGATGCAAAATCAGACAACATCATATCTCGTTCAGAAGACTCACTCGTAAATTTACGAACCGTTATAGCAGGGTCTGCATTTCGAATAATCGCAGTATATGCTTCAATTAACTTTCCAGTATCAACATCCTCAGAGATACAGTCTTTATCTGTAAAGCAATCCGCATCCCAGGAATCCGGGATAGTCCCCTCTGGTGCGTATACCAAAGTATATTTCAGATTACCTTTTTCCTTTAGTCTCGCATCAATTATTTCCTTAAAAACCCCTAGTTTATTCGTTGCTTTGTGAATAATACGCTTCCTCTTCAGAAGCAACCTCTTTACATATTCATCCTGTTCGGGGAGCGAACCTGTTTCCTTATTAAACATTTTAGCTAACTGGTCCGATATCCGTTTATACTCAATCATTTCTTCAGGTGTTAAACGGACTACATGAGGATAATACTCGTACTTACAAAGCGCCTTACCGATAGCTTGCTCCATCGTATACTCAAATGTAAAACGTTCTTCTGCATGGAAGAAGGCTCTAATAGCTTTATTCCCGCCCTCATCAAATTGACGATCGGGCGTTGCACTCAAGCCAAGGCGCCTTTTATAGGGAATGGAATCTATGATTTTGAGCATTGACTCAGACCCCATATTGTGAGCTTCGTCAGCAATAAGAAGTACCCTCGAGTGAGATAACTCAGATAGTGTCTCAAATACCTTACGCTTAACAAATGAAGCATAAGTGCAAATAACGATGTAATTAACTCGCTTATTCTCTTTTTCAATACGCTCTGCCAAAATAAGGCTTTCAACCTCATTCGACCAATTGCTATTCTTCGAACTAACCGCAATAATATTCCTGAAGTTAAACCCTTTACACTCGTCTGTCCATTGTTCCACAAGTGTTATCGTAGGCACTAAAATAATGGCCTTATAATACCCCAACTTCAGATAAATCTCAAGAAGACAATTTAATGAGGTGATTGTTTTGCCGGTTCCAGTAGCCATATTGAAAAGCCCACGCTGCTTATTATCTTTCCAATTCTGAAAGGCGGTTATTTGATAATCCCTTGGGCCTGTAGCATACGGAAATCTTGGTTCCGAGTCACCATTTAAGGTCAAGCGTTCTCCTTGTCTAGACTCATTCTGCTTTTTAAGATTGCTAATTGCAGACTTGACTCTTTCTTTTGCTTTATTTAGTGAGGCTACAACAGAAGCAGGCGTTTTTTTACCAACACCTTTTGTTTCATCCTCGAGAATCTCATATTCATCTGTTAGAAGCTGAATAAGATCTTTATCCTTTATGTATGACGGCATCCGAGTCTTTATTTCTTCCGCAGGCAAATAGCGAACACTATCATCTCTCCCTTCAAAAGTTTTCAAGAACTCTTGCTCAATGTCTATAATTTTTTCTCTTTCAAGTTCGTTATCCCAACTGCAGAACGCGGTCAGCCCCTCTTTATTTTGGACGAGAGCAGAAAGAGAAAAATTGACAGAACCATCAAATGCCACTTTTGAGACTCCATCACAAAAGACCCCACACTTTGTATGCGCGACGCCTTCACCTGTAACAGGAGAAACAACTTTTAACTCAAGTCGATTGTTTCGAATGAGCCATGACAGACACTCAAAAAAATGTTGATCTCGTTCTGATAAAGTTGAGACTGTATTCTCTAAATCGCTCAGGTCAAAAACAGGTAAAGGGCTACCATCATTGGCGGCTACAATAGCTTGCTTATCAGAATCAGTCAAAATGTCATTGATGACAAGACGCATTTGTCCGCCATTATAAAGAAATGCGGCAAATCCATCCGCCAGAACAGAAATCGCTGAAGAAGAGAAAAAGCCCAACATGATATCGAAAGAAGTGGAGTTACATAGGCAGTCAGAGAAAAAGCCTGCAGGCTCCCATTCGCTTCTTGATTTATATCTTCGGCTTTTAGGCCATATGATTCCGTCTTTAAGCATATCATCAATTAAATGAAGCAATTTGCGCAAAACGCGTCGTTATCGTCATCCAGGTTGTCAATGAGCCGGCAACTGGCACCGGCACGCTTGGCTTCCTGTTTCTTTATGGCATCAAGTTTTATCTGCCGCACACGTTCGGGCTGGCAGAGTTCAGCAAGGCTTTCGTTCTGGTTCCAGGTATAGCCATCCTTCTCGAATTCCATCGCCTTTGCGTAAAGGTCTGGATGCTGCTCATAGAGCCACACCCACTCAATCTTCTGCTGAAAGAAGCAGAAATAGCAGCCGGAGCGACTCCGGTTATAGGTACCTTTCTTCCCGTCCACTTCAAAGACAATCGGCTTGTAGTAAGCAGGAACGCCAACGCCGCTGTCTTCAAGTATTTGGAAGATGTCGTCTTTCACAAGTACATCATCGTTGTCCACTAGCGGGAATTCATCAAGCTGTCCTACAGGATAGTCTGTGGTTTTCAAGAAGGCGAATACGACTTTATTGAAAACTTTTACGTCCAGATCCAGTAAGGCGTTCAACTTCTTGGAATAGAAGAAAGTCTTGGAGAGAGGTGTATCAACGATTTTCAATGCCTCCTGGCGGATGTCATCGGGACAAATCGTTTCATAGTACTCATGGATTTGGGCGATGTTGTCATTGCTCAGTGCCTTATTGATGACATCAAGGCTCCAGATGTTCTTCCTGAACGGGAATATGGCCTGGATATTCGGCTTTGTGGAGATATAACCTTCACGGTCTTCATCGCCGCGGATACCCACATAGGAAATGGCCGGTTCATCACCAACGAACTTCTCCATCTCCGCCAGTTTCATCTTCTGGGTACACCAGCGGGCCTGAGGTGAAGGCAGAAAATTGCCGCTGGCCTTGAGGAAATGGTGGAAAGGAGTCGGCTCGGGACTGCCCTCGGCTGCTCTCAATATCTTGATACCGCCAAGGTAAGAATCCAAACGAGCGATGAGCAATTCCGTCTCAGCCAACTCACATCCCGTGTCAGAATTGTAGTACTCGACCTTGAGGTCCGGGTACTTATTCTTCATGTAGATGGCGAGGGCTGCGCTATCCTTACCGCCAGATATGCCGAGTATATGTCTTACCATAATGTCATTTCTTAATCTTGTCAGCCAGCATTTCAAGAAGGATGCATACGTCCAAGTTGGAATCGCCGGAAAGGAGTTTCTCCAACTCCGCCTTTCTTCTCCGGACCTCCGCCTGCTTGGGCTTAGGCAAACGATAGGTTTTCTGCTGCTCGTTAACGCCGTTTGTGTTCAACAGGCCAAAACTATACAGCGTGTCATCGGATTCCGCATCTGCCACCTCGGAAATGCCGATATAGCGGTCAAGTTCATAGAAGAGGAAGATGATGTTGTCCAAAAGTGCTTCCTCTTCCTTATCCCTCAACTTATATAACTGCTTATCAAGGACAACGCTGGAAATCCTTTCGATAAACTCCTTGTTGGTTTCCGCCGGAGCCAATACTCTGTCGAGGAACGACCTTGCTTTCTGGGTGAGAAGGTGCTTCTTGACATTGGCATACCTCGTGGTTAAGACAGCCTTGTATGACTCATAATCGGCAGGAAGACCAAGTTTCTCGACGAGCCGGTCTTCAATCCTCTTGATAAGTTCCGGATAGCAGGCGTTCAGTTCCCGAACAGCAGCACGTATCTTTTCCAGATAGTCCTGGATGAAGTCATCGTCCAATGCATCTCCGCGATAGCCGAGTGATTCCGGAAGCAGTTCAAAGAACACCTTCTCGGGATCTACTGCATTAGCAAGCACGTCACGGAACTTCGCTACATTAGGATTGCTGAATTTATAAGTGTGCTGGGCGTATTCGTTGAGGTTCTTGAAGAAATACAAGAACGGTTTGAATGTGTTGGCAAAAGAGTCTTTGCTCAGCGCAATCTCATCATCCTTCTTTAAGAACTGCCGGTACTTTCTGAAGAACTCCAGTTTCACCCCGCTGACACTGAATGCCTTGATGGTATACTCGCTTGGATGCTTCCAGAGCAGGTCAATGACTTCGCGGTTAATGTTCATGACATAGGTGCCACTTGCATTGTACATGGCGAAATCCTGCTGCTTGATATAGAGATAAATGGGTATCCAGAAATCGATGAAGCCCTGCTTCAGTTTGAAGGGACGTGACATCAATATCTTGATGAGTTCACTGACCTTTCTGGGGCGGTCAACGGTCTTAGCAACAAATGCCTCGCAGGCGTTCCAGAATTCCAGTACCTTCTCATCAAAAGGAGCGCCGAACACATATGCCCCGTCTTCGTCCTGGCGGTGAATGCCGGTGTTTTTGAGGAGGGTGATGTATATTGTCTTCTCAGGAGGGAACTCGTTCTCTCCAAAGCCCAGGTCCGGCTGGTCCGGATACGCAAGAATCCTATCCAGTAGATTGGACTTGGCCAAGGATATAGCAGAGCTGAGTTTCTGCTTGTTGAACAGTTCGTTTTGAATTGCCGGCGTCCCGGAATAGACCTCGAAACAAACAGACGAAAGCAGCTTGTTGAAGTCCTTCTTGGAACGAATCTGGCATTCCTGCCCCTTGAATATCCATGTGACATTTCCGCTGCCATCGAACAAGTAGTCATTCAAGGCAGAGTTCAGGCAATTCTTCTCAAACTCTTGTATATTTGAAATCTCCCGCTTCGCCACCTGGTCATCAACGGCTACCTTTTCGGCGATATACTGGAGTTTCTTGATTTCGTGGAGGTGCTTTACAATGTCAGAGACATTATTGAACACCGCAAAGAGCAGCGCTTCCTCGCTGGAGGCCGATATTGCCTTGACCTGACCCATGCAACCTTCCTCAAGCGGAAAGATGAGTTCGCAGAATCCATCAATATCGCCATCGGGAACCTTTGCTTCTGGTTCATTAAGTACAATGAACGAGAAATAACGAGGCGTTCCTTTGGCATAGAAAGCAGCGGATGCAGAAGCAATACGCGGCTTGATGTAATCCCGAAGTTCATCTACCGTGGCAGATGGTGTGGGAACCATTGTGGCGGCGCGTAGAAGTTCCGCCTCGATGTTGATGTCAGTACCCTCAAAGAGAATGTACTGGGACTTGTATGTGGCGTATCTGATTACCTTGACTCTTTCCAGTTCCCGGATGACTTCTCCAGCGTTTTCTATTCCAAGAGCGCACTGACAGTACTTTTCAAGAGCTTCACGGTTGAGGGAAGTTTCGGAAGAGCCAAAGATACTAAGCAGGCCAATAGACTTGACCACCTTCTGTGCATCGGCAATAAACTCATCGGCAAGGATGCCACTTTCTATGCGCCCGAGGGCGACCTTTATAGCTGACCAGCCTGAGGATTCCAGATTTACCTGGGATATTTCCGAATAGAAGTTGTAGATGGCGTAGTCATAAACGTCAGCCAGGTTATAGGTCTGGTGCGATTTCCCGACATAGTTGAGTATCGAATACTGCCCAGTGGTCGTGAGGAACGAGAAGAGCGACCGCTCATTCTGCCCGTACTTCTGTATAGCCAACGTGAGACAAGAAGCAGCGAGGGGATCAATGGGATTCAGTTTGCGGGCGGTTTCTTCTGAGAAACTGTCTGAGATAAAGCGGCACTGCTTAGCAAGGGCATATACAGTGGCGAAATCAGTTTCATCAGCCTTCTGCTCTGGGGCAAGAGTCAGCTGTTCAGCGGCCAGATAAAGGAGTTGTTCTACCGGCTCACTGAAAACAACCTCTTTGAAACGTCCCTTCACCTTCTGCCATTCTTTCCGCTGGGATTCGGTCAGTTTGGAAGCGTATGAACTGAAGTTTTGATGGAGAGTGGAAAGCAGGATTGCTTTGCGGCGATGGTCATTAACCAACTCGCAAAGTTGCTGGATGAAGTACAGTTCTTCTTCCGGGTTATTCTTGGCTGCATGCTCGAGGACCTTACCGAATTCGTCGATTACGATAATGACTGCCTTGTTCTTGTCTTCTGCTTTTTTGCAGAACTGCTTGAGAGAATCCAGTGCGTTCCGGTTTTCGACCTTTAGTTTGCGGGCAAGAAGGCCCTGCAGGGAATCATATTCGCCGACGATGTTGAATATCTCAAAGGACTCCAGGCCAAAGAAAACAGCCCTCTTCTTGATAAGAGCATCGTCTTTACCCAGCAGGCCCCTTTCGAGAGCCATAATGAAACTTGATTTACCGGTACCGTATGTGCCGATAACTGAGAAGGAATGAACGCCGGTAGATACGCTGGAAACAATATCACCAAGGACACGCTGAACATTGGGCGTTACGATATACTGGAAATCCTCTTGGACACCAATCTCGATATTCACTGATGCGTTGTATCTCATGCCTCCGTGTAATAATGGTTAAGAACGGCGGCTGCATCAATGTCGTGAATGAACTGCAGGTTCTTCACTCCGCTGTTATCTGTGTAAGATAAGTCTTCCGGATGCTGTGCTACAATCTCACGAACTAATTCAGTGAGATTTGTAAGCGAAAGACCAAAAATAAGAGCGACTTCCTGCATTCCGTCCAGAGAGATGGTGTTGTCTTCTCCTTTATAGTCTAACAAGGCATAAAGAAGAATATCTGGATGGATATGGGATGGTTCGGTATCGTTAAATGAATAACGGTCTGCCCCGATTGAATTGATGAGGCCCAAATCGAGGAAGATAGCAGAGAAATCCTCGTTACTCTTTAACTCAGAAGGAGTAACGTAATTGTGAAGAAGAACGCCAATATCTTTCTTAACAGTATTCTCATTAAACACGTTCTTCTGCTCGGGAACATTACACTTTCTTCTAACAAATGCTAGAAGCTGATTACGATCAAACTCTCTTTTTTCTCTTTGAAAATCAAGGAACGTCAAGTGATATAGGCTGGCCACTCGCTTCGTTAGAAGAAAAGAGTGTAACAACCAAAGAGTTCCCTCGTCTTCAAGATACGGGTCAAACCCACGCTCGGTATCAAACACCGCTTCGGCGAAAGGTGAAGGAATATCGTTTTCGCTTAATCCGAAAGCACGTAGCCAATAACGAATTGACGCAACCATATTTTTCCCGACGCCAAGAGTGGCAACGGATGTCGGAGAGGTGAAATCACCTCCAGAACTAATAAAATCAAACCCTTTCTTCAGCCACAAAGACTTACAAAAGAAAGACTCGTGGCCTGAGAATGAATATCTCGGCATATGTATATATTGTGTTATCTTACAAATTTAATCAAAAACTTTCTTATATCAGTTATTTATGTTTTTTTCACCCCTATACCCTCTCTTTCAAATACTCCCTCCTATACCAATTCCTAAAACTCTCCCGGTCCGTGGGAATCCCTCCCCAGTGATTATACCGGTTCCAGAGCAGGGCCTTCAACGAAATTGGCACGCCATCTCCCATATTGAAAAACTCCTGCCCATAAGCTACATATTCATCAATCAAACTCCGGATAAACTCACCATCCACAATCTGGCTACGGACCCACACCTGCTCATATTCGGCATATAGCTTATCACTTGCATTCTCAACATTCACCCCGTCATAGTACCGGCAATACGGCAGGAACGGGTCCGCCAAATGAGCACGAACCTCCATCAGCACCTGCCCCAGCAAATTCTCGCCCCAGCGCTCCTCCGGAATCCTCGGCGCCTCATCCTCGGCGTAACCAATGCCCCATACACGGTCATACGGACTGGCTTCCACCAGAACCGCATTCCCCGTCTCATACAGGAACTTCCGAAGGAACGGATTACTGCGGAACTTCTCCGTATTGGCCTTCAGGGCCACCTCCTTCCGCTTGGCCACCCAGACATCGTCCACATATCCCTTTACGTCCCTCCCCAGCTTCTTAATCTCCTTCGGGTCCTGCGTCTGCCAGATCTTCTGCAGCGTCTCCTGGTCCCCGAAGAGACGGGCCTTTTCGGCCATCAAGTACTGCTCCACATTCCAGTAGTGTTGCCCGTCGATGACCATATACGACGGATACCACTGGCTCAGGCAGGCCTTGGTGACCTTATCACCCTTCTCGGTGTGCCCCCAGAAGAATATGTATTTCTCTTCCATTGGCTGTTAATTATACATTTTCACCATCTTCGCGGCCTCTTCCAGTATCCACGTTCTAAGGCCATCTCCTTCCTCCAGGGATATCTCCCGATGAAGTCCCATCACAAACCTTCCGATACCTTCATACGCATTCACATCCCCTTCCCAGTACCAGCACCTCTGTCCTTTGGATACCTGTCTGGATGTCACCGGGAACTCTTCCACCAGCAAATTCTTGGCACGTGTGGTCATCTTTAGCTTCACGTGCTCTATGGGATGCCCGTCCCCACTCATCCGGAAAGCATCAATAGTCTTTGCCTCGTGCTTATCCTCATACACCCAGTCCCCCAACAGCGTCACCTCTTCCATTCTGGTCAGTTTGAACATCTTGTTCGCTTTTGCATTTAGGTCATACGCCCACACATCGGCGTACTCCAAGGTGAAAGCAAAAGGCTCAATCACGTAATCCTTGGCCTTGTTTGAGTTGGAAGAGGAATAATGCGTCAACTTCACCTGCTTATGCCCTTTGATTGCCTGCTCCAGCGTACCTATGATGGAAGAATAACTGCGGGACGACATATAGTCGGCCAGCGAAGTGCAATCCACAACGGCTGCCAACTTCTTTTTCAGGCTTCCCTTCATGGAATTGGTATTATTCAGATTCTCAATCAACCTGGCCAATACAATGGATTCTTCTTCTGTGAAATATACCAAATTCTCAAGGTCCGGGGCGTTTGAGGGGTGGGAAGTCATCTGATAGATGCTCTCACCTACGCGTGTAATGGTGAAGCCGGCTTTCTTGAATGTGTCGAAGTAACGGAAAATAGTTCTTTTGGACATACCCAGGTCCTTGGCCATCTGATCCATGGTCTGGGTAGTATTGCCGGAAAGATACTGCATAAGACGCAGCATGCGCTCCATTTTTGGTTGGTCCATAGTAGTGTTGCAGGGTGTAATTCACACAAATATGCGCATAAAAATTCATAAAAGCAAGCCAAAAAGAAAAAGTGTCATAACCTGACACTTTTACCTTGCCAAAACTCTTTTTTTAGAAAATTTTGCTATATTTTTGTCGTCAAACCAAAAGTTTGACAAACATGAAAGCGAAAAGACACACACCCTTCCTTGTGAAGATCCTGTTCCTCCCCTTCTTCCTCATTCTTGGCTGGCAGCGTCAGCTCTAGAGAACTTCTCGGCCGCATCGGCACAGGCAGTGGCAACATACTGTCGGAGGGCTTCCCCTTCGACGATCTCGATGTCGGCCGCCAGTCCCATAACAAAGCGGCCTATCCCCTTCAGGTCACGAACTTCCCCATCGAAGAACCACTTTCCCTCCTCGTAGAACAGGGATTTCTCACTCATCGGATACTCCTCTATCATCAGATTCCTTGCCCTCCAGCTGAGTGCCAGGCGCACGTGTGTCGCGTTTCCACTCATTCGGAAAGCATCCAGGACCGGGACCTGATGCTCTTTGTGACATGTCCAATCCGTATCCAATAGCTCAACCTCTCCTATCCTGGCCAACTTGAATGTCTTATTGACGGAGCAAGCAACGTCATATCCAATTACCGTAACAAAGTTTACATCCAGTTTATACGGCTCAATCAGATAATCCTTACGAGCATCGGAGCTGGCCGAGCAATACCCTTTGAGCGTTACCTGCTTCTTCTTTTTTATGGCCTCCTGGAGCCGTTGGACAGTCATCTCCATCTCTTTTTTCACGAATACCTCACACAGATTGGCGCAATCATAGATGGCAGACAACTTCACCAGCAGCGTGTGCTTTAACTGGTTGTCGTCCGTCATACAGCCAATCAAACGTCCCAGAATGGACGCTTCCTCAGGAGTGAATCGAAGCAGCTCCTGCTGATTGGGGACACGTTCATCCATTGTCACTAGCCTGTGGATTTGACCAGGCATAGTAACCATCCCGAAGCGTGCTTCCCGGAAGGACCTGCAGTAGCGGCGGACCGTTCTGTCGGAAATGGTTAACTTGTCCGCAATCTCGGGATCGGTGTAGAACGTAGTGGATGACAGGTACTGCATAAGCTGCAGAAGACGATCAATCTTGGCGTGACTCATATTTATGGTTTGTTTTAGACGCGCAAAGTTACCGCAATATTCGCGCAAATTCGCTCAAATGACGTGTTTACATGCCAAGCGTTAAGTCCTGCATACCTTTGTCACGCAGCGCAAATCAATGTGCACTGCCCATTGCGTATGAAAACAATCACTTTTTTCTCCGTCAAAGGCGGAACCGGAAAAACCACCTTCAATCTTCTTTTAGCCTCCTGGCTCAATTATCAATGCGGAAAACGAGTAGCCGTATTGGACCTTGATGGTCCAGAGTACAGTCTTTTCAACACACGCGAGCGTGAGCTCGGTTACCTGAAAGAACAGGGCTCTATGCTTCCCAAAGGCTGGCTCTATCCCGTCTATCGTTTCCCGGAACAAGCCCTTCTGGATGCAGCCAAAGAGAAGATGGAAGAGCTTAGAGCCGACACGGACTATCTGATTATTGACTTCGGCGGTTCCTTCAAAATCACCGATCCCATTTGTCGTTTTGTACGGGAAAGACTACTGGACCTGGTGGTAATACCCGTCGAATTGGACGGGATGATTATCGCATCGGCTAAGTCTCTCTCCAGTATCCTGAAACAAATGGGCCAGGATAGTCTCCTTTTCTTCAACATGGTACACGCCTGAGAGAAAGCAGCCCTGTTTGATGACCTGGTTGACTATTTCGACAAACACGGGCTGAAAGTGTCCCAGAACCGCATTAAGACCACCATTAAGCTCCAGCGGGACTGCGACAGGGGAACCAATTTCTTGCGCTCTACAGTAGGATTTCCCCAGAAGGATATGGAGAAGGTGAATCCCGCCATGATTGAACTCTTCAAGGAGGTATCGGGCTATGGAGGCGAATAACCAGGAACCGGATTTAAGGGAGATCATTCCACGCATCCATTTGACCCCCATCGTTGTCCCTAAAAGGTTACGTTCCCCGAACACTAAGGATGGCATTCCTGCATTTGAAACCGATCTGGATGCTGTCCGGGAGGTGGAGAGCATATTTAAGAAGCACACCAAGAAAAACAAAACTAAACATGAGAATCTTCAAGAAAAATGAAATCGCCGGCATGGCCACAGTGCTGTTCTGTGCCCTGCCGCTGGACGCGATGGCCCAGGATGCCATCAGCTTCCTGAACGAAGCCAACACGCAGGTGCGTAGCGCCGGCAGCATCATCTACCAGCTGGTGATTGCCGTGCTGGCCATCGTTGCCATTGTGTCCCTGATTACCGTGGGCATCAAGATGTACTCCGGAGACCAGGAATCCGCCAACAAGGCCCTGGGCTGGTGTGGAGGCATGGTTTTCTGCATCATCGCCGCCCTGGTTCTGAAAAACTTCATCGGCCTATGAAAGCGCAGGTTTACCGCAATCTGGACCGGCCGTTTACCCTCTTCGGAATCCGGGGCCGGTACATTGTCATTGCCGGCGTTACCTTGCTGGGCGTGCTGGTGATTTCCCTCATTGTGGGGAGCGCCTGCAATGCTTTTGTGGGGCTGGCCACAGCGATGATCCTGACCGTGGCGGCTTATCTGACGCTGCTGGAAGTGCAGCAGCGTTTCCCTGAAAAGGCCCTCGGCCGCAGGCTGGCCGCTATGAATCTTCCAAAGTTTGTTTTAGTACGCAGCAAGGTATGGAAAAGATAGATATACGGGCCAATTTCCCCGTTATGAACGGCGGTGACGGCATCATCCTTTCGAAGCGCGGCGATGTCTGCGTAGGATTCGAACTCACCCTCCCCCCGGCCTTCCGCTGCAATGAGGAAAAATACGACTCTCTGCTGGCCTCCTTCCGCGGTGCCATTACCCTGCTGCCGGACTATACGGTGATTCACAAGCAGGACATATATATGCGCAAGCGCTATGTGGCTGAGCCTGCGTCCGGTCTCCTGCAGGAGGCTTATGAGCGGCATTTTGACGGCCGGGAGTACCTTGACCACAAGTGCCGCCTTTGGCTTTGCTTCAGTTCTAAGAAGAACGTCCTGGGCGGCTCCAGCGGGCTGCTTGGCATTTCAAGCAGCAGTATGCCTGATAAAGAACAGATTATCCGCTGTGTGGCTGCGGCAGAGCTGTTCGGCTCCATGCTGAAGGACAATCCCCTGCTCTCCATCCGCAGGCTGACGGAGGAGGAAATCTTTGGAGGGAACGTCGGCATCCTACAGGACTACCTGAACTTTACGGACGGCGGTGAGGATATCCTAAGCGATATCCAGGTGGCGCCGGATGCGATGACCGTGGGTGAAAAGAAACTGGGATGTTGCCTGTTGGCGGATTTGGACCAGCTTCCCGGAGAGGTGGGCAGCTGTTGCCGTCAAGCAGACCTCTCCACGGAGAACTCCGACGTTGTGCTCTCCTTTTTCAACGATATCGGCCAGTCCCTTGACTGCGAGCACGTGGTGAACTGGTTCTGCGTGAAAGAACCCCTGAAGGACATCCACGGCAGCCTGGACACCAAACGCCGCCAGATGCAGAGCATGAGTGCCCGTAATGCAGAGAACCGCAAATACTCCGAGGAAATCAATGAATACCTGGAGAAAGCCGCCAAGGAGCAGATGTACACCGTGCGCTGCCACGTAAACGTGATTTACGCGGGCGAGCTGGACAAGGTGGTGACGGCCATTACCAAGATGGGCATTACGCCCGTGATGGACAGCTACAATATGCCCGTCCAGTTCTGGAGCAGCATCCCCGGTAATGAGGCCGGACTGGCTTTCAGTGAGTATATGACCATCGAACTGTCGGCAGCCCTGTGCCTGGGTATTTACGAAGGATTCGACCCGGGGATTCCCGGCGGTGTGCTCAAGATGAGCGACCGGCAGCGGCTGACTCCCCTACGCTTCGACATTCAGGAGAAGGCAATGGACCTGGGGCTGATTGAGAACTACAACGTGTTCATCCTGGGCCCTTCCGGCGCCGGTAAATCCTTTTTCACCAACAAGTACCTGAAGAGCTGTTACGATGCCCACCAGCAGGTTTTCCTGATAGACCAGGGCGCCAGTTATCGGGCACTGTGCCACATTATTCACGAGGAATCCGGCGGCAAAGACGGGACATACTACACCTTTGAGAAGGGGCACCCCCTTTCCTTCAATCCTTTCCGCAATTACAAACGCTTCAGCGAAGAAGACACCGAGGCGCTGGATTTCCTGTTCACGCTGATGGCAACCCTGTGGAAGAACAATGAAGAGCCGATATCGACGACGGCGATGAAGTTCCTGAAGGAGAGCATCCTCACCTTCCTGTCCCAGTGGCAAGGTCCAGAAGACCCCATCTTCGACGATTACTATCTGTACCTGCGGGACGTTTTTGGCCAGATGCTGCACGACGCAGAGGTAAAGAAGGAATACTTCGACTACGAAGGTTATCTGATAGCCCTTGAGCAGTTCGAGAGCAAAGGCGCTTACGGTTACCTGCTGAATTCCCGCGAGAGCATCGACATCCTGCACGACCGCTTTGTGGTCTTTGAGATTGATGCCATCAAAGGTGACAAGATTATCTATCCCATCACCACGCTGGTGATTATGGATGCCTTCGGCGAGAAGATGCGGGCCACGACCGACTTCAAGGTAATGGTGATTGAAGAGGCCTGGAAGGCCATTATGGGCACCCAGATGGCAACGTATATGCTGGAGCTGTGGAAGACGGCACGAAAGCACCGCACTTCGGCTGTTGTGGTCACCCAGGAGCTCAAGGATATCACTTCCTCCCCCATCATTAAGGACACCATCGTGGAGAACTCCGGCGTGAAGATCTTGCTGGACCAGACCAAGTACGTGAACCGGTTCGAGGAGCTGGCATCGGCCCTGTCCCTTTCCGAAGATGACAAGGCCATGGTTCTGTCCCTGAACAGGCTCCGCATGCCCGGCACATCTGGCCGTGAGGTGTTCTTCAATCTGGGCAACCGCAAGAGCTTTGTGATGAGGCTGGAGGTTTCGCCAGAAGAGCGCTGGGCATTCTCATCGGCCAAGGCCGATAAACTGCGCCTTGCGGCTGCCGTTGAAAAGTGCGGCGGAAGCTATATCAAGGCTATAAAGAAGCTCGTGAAATGAAACGGATAACTATCATACTTACAAGCATTTTCCTGCTGGTTTTCTTGCCGCAGCGGGCGTCTGCCCAATGGGCCACATTCGATGCTTCGAATCTGGCTCAAGCGGTGCTTTCATTCCTGCAGGACGGAGACAATATGGTGCTTAATACCGAGCAGTTTCTGGAGAATCTTGGCGTGGCCAAGGAGCAACTGGAGTTCCTGCAGGAGATGGACAAACGATACAAGGAAGTTCGCTCCGACATTTACAAAGCGCAGGATGTGATTCGCATTGCCAACAACTATGAGCAGATGGCCCGGATGTTTACACGCTATGTGGAGCGGCTCCGGAAAGTAGACTCCAACACGATGAACTACTATCAGACGCGCTCGTTGGTGAACGAAGGCTTCCAATACCTTCTTTTCGCATCCCGGGAGGTTAAGCGCGCCCGTGAATTCCTGGATAAGAAGTCCCAGATTAGCGAAGAGGAGCGGCTCAAAGGCCTGCACGAATGCAGCAAGGAAGTGAGCCGTGCCAATGCGGCTATGTATTCCCATTTCAAAGGTTCCTACGAGACTATTGATGCGGCCGAAGAGATTGTCGGGACGCTGGATGGTCTGGAAGAGGCCTTCACTATCAAATACGACAAGCCATGAAATTGAACTACCCCGACATGCTCCAGAACATCAAGATGAGCATCTTTACCGGCGACCATAGCGGAGTATATTCTTTGGCCTGCGCCATTGCCTGCATCGCCGCCATGATTTCCCTTCTCTGGTGGTACAACAAGATGCTAAACGACCCGTACGGGCGCTTGGATGTTCGCTCCATCATCCGGACGGGCATCATTCTCTTTCTCACCTGCAATTTCTACAGCTTCGTACTGGTTCCATTTGACGGTTTGACGCACTGGGTTACCAAGGCCATCACGGCGTCAGTGGATAAAGACAAAGCCGGTCTGTTCGGCAAAATCAACGACGCCTTGGCAGAAAGCGAGCGCAACGACCGCGAGCAGTCCCTTACCGGACAGCTGGAGGAAGAGATGAACGGAAGCCTTTCATCCGCATCAGATGATAGCGGCGCAACGGGTGAGACTTCGTTTGTACTGGAGTCGCTCACCGAGGATAAGGTGGACAAACGGGAGAAGCCCAACTGGTTCAAACGCACTTGGGAAAGTATTAAGATGGCTGCCAGTATGAAGATAGGAGCCGTAGTCGATAACTTCTCTACACTACTATCCTGGCTAATGTCTATGCTGGTGAAAATCGTCCAGTGGATCCTCTTAGCGCTAAGTAGCGTTTACCTGATTGTGCTGGGATTCATCGGCCCGTTTGTCTTCGCTTTTTCCCTGATTCCGGGCTTTGGGAACAATATATCCATCTGGATAGCACGCTACATCCAGATATCATTCTGGGTGCCGATGGCGGCCATTGTGGACTTCGTGAACTTCCATGTGAAGGACGCTTTAATAGCGGAGTTTTGGCGGGCTGGCTTCGGTGCTCGAATGGCATTTCCTATCCATATGATTCTGATTGACGCTGTGCTGCTGCTTTGTCTTCTGGCTATACCTACCCTGAGTGCTTGGATTATTAACTCATCAGGCGCGTCTGAGGTGAACAACTCGCTGGAAGGAGCCGCCACGCAGGCTTTTATGCTCAAAGGACTTAAAAAGTAACTGATTATGAATAAGATTTTAGGTATTACAAAAGACATCGAGAGCTCGTTCAAGCGGCTCTCTTCACTTACGCTTGTATCTGTGGCCGGGTCGCTGATTTTCGCCCTTATAGTGGGCCTGTACGCCCTTTCCTTTGCCGATAAGCAGCGACAGAAAATCTATGTGCTGGACCAGGGGAAGAGCTTGCTGCTGGCCCTGCAGACCGACGCCATTATGTCCAAGGACGTGGAAATCCGCGACCATGTGACCCGTTTCCACGAGCTTCTT
>Ga0129306_1002103_pt1 | contig 18918 bp, 20 predicted proteins | sample P827metagenome_FD_94438 | JGI IMG/M metagenome (GOLD analysis project Ga0129306, IMG submission 94438) | Capybara group fecal microbial communities from Wisconsin, USA - P827 metagenome | ecosystem: Host-associated > Mammals > Digestive system > Large intestine > Fecal | place: USA: Wisconsin... | reverse complement strand
TATTCCGAAGTAGAGCGTGACTGGATCAGGTTGAATATCTTTTTCTCGGTGGTGGCCGGATCGTTAAAAAAAGAAGTCTTTCCGGTGTAGCAGTCTGTGGATATCTCTTCATTGATCCGGATGAGTCTGCGCAGTGTGGCTCTGTCGGATATGGATCTGGCATAGCTGACGGCGCTGCTTGATACCGAATCGGCGTTGATGAGGGAAGAGATGAACTCCATGGTGGCTGCTTCCGGGGGGACATCCATCTCGGAGAGCTTGTTATGAAGTGTGACGGGATCTACGGGCTGTCCGCTGTTATACAGGCTTACAATGGCAGAATAGGCCGCTGCGTACTGCCTGTTATAGAAATCCTGCTCGGTAACATACTCACTTGCTGCAGGAATACGCTCCTGATCCATCAGGAACGCGCCAAGAAGCGCACGCTCGGTCTCATCGTCGTGAGGCATTATTCTCTTGATCAGATTCTCGTCCATGTCGGGCATCTGTTACTTAACCTCGTTTATTTTGACTCTGAGCTTTGCCTGAACTTCGGGGTGCAGCTTGATCATTACTTCTGCATATCCGGGAGTCTTAAGAGGCTCGGGGAGTATGATCTTCTTTTTGTCGATACTAAGTCCGTGCTGGGATTTAAGACCGTCGGCGATCTCTTTTGAGGATACGGATCCGAAACTTCTGCCTCCTTCGCCGGTCTTGATGGATGTAACAACTTCCAGTTCTTCGATCCTGGCTGCCAGAGCCTGTGCATCAGCCAGATTCTCTGCAGCGATCTTCTCCTGGTTGGCTTTCTGGAGCTTCAGATTATTCAGATTAGCTGCGGTGGCTTCCACGCCCAGCTTGCCGGGAATGATCTTGTTGCGTGCATATCCGTCACTTACATCTATGATCTCGCCTTTCTTACCCAGGCTCTTAACGTTTTGTAAAAGGATTATTTTCATATATCTATCTCTCCGTCTGATATCATTGCGTCAAGTGTTGACTTGAGGGCTCCTATAGCTTCCTCGAGAGGTACGTTCAACTGGCAGGCGGCCATGTTCATATGTCCGCCGCCACCCATCTTCTCCATGATGATCTGTACATTGACCTCATCGATGCTTCGTGCAGAGATGTTGATCATGTTGCCGGTCTCGGTCAGAACGAAGCTGGCCTTGATGCCTCTTATATTGAGGAGCTCATTAGCTGCCTGAGCACCTATTACCAGAGGATTATCGGCATCCTCATCCGCGTAGGTGGATATTGCAAAGTACTCATGATATATCTCTGCCTGGCTGACGATATCGGCTCTTGCCTTATATACTTCCGCGTCATCTCTGAACAGTTTGCGGACTCTGACGACATCAGCTCCGTTTCTGCGCAGGTATGCAGCCGCTTCGAATGTTCTTACACCTGTCTTGGAGGTGAAGTTGTTGGTATCGATCACCATACCGGCGTACATACAGTCTGCCTCTTCGGGACGGATGCGGGTATTACCGCCGGTGTACTGGAGTATCTCACTGACGAGCTCGCAGGCGCTGGATGCGTAAGCCTCAACATATGAGAGTGTGGCATTCTCCACGGTCTCCTGTCCCTGACGATGATGATCGAGAACGACGATTGATTTGCAATACTTGATCAAATCGGGACATTCCGTAATGGAGGGCTTGTTAACGTCTACGATGATAAGGGCGGCATTGGAACCTACCCACTCCAGTGCGTGAGTGCCGGAGATGATCGTTCCGTCCTCGTACTCGGGATTCTGCATGAACAGATCTACGAGCGGCTGGAGCGATGCGGATACTTCGTTGAGGACTATGTGAACAGGCTTGTCCATGTTCTTGACTATACGATACATGCCGACAGCAGCACCGAAGGAATCTTCATCGGGATTACGGTGTCCCATGATGAATACTTCATCACGAACAGAAATGATCTCCATCAGTGCCTGCGCCTTGACACGGGCTTTTACTCTGGTGGATTTCTCAATCTGCTGGCTCTTTCCTCCATAGTAGTTGAGAGCATCGGGGGTCTTGACTACGGCCTGGTCTCCGCCGCGGCCGAGTGCCATATCAATGGCGTTTCTGGCGAATTCATAGTTCTGTGCGTAGCTGAGCCCGTCCAGACCAACACCCATGGAAAGTGTTACGGCCATCTCGTTACCGATGTTTACGGTCTTGACGTCCTGAAGCAGATCGAACTTGTTCTCACGAAGAGTCTCGAGTGCTTTTTTGCGCATGATAACGAGGAACTTGTCCTTCTCGATCTTCTTACATATACCGTCGAGAGCTGAGATACACTTGTTGATCTTACGGTCTATGAGAGCGATCAGAAGGCTTCTGCGGACCTCCTCAACGCTTTCGAGTGCTTCATCATAGTTATCCAGATATATCAGCCCCACAGCAACGCTCTGGTCGTCGATCTCCTGAAGGGCAATCTTGAGGGCAGTGTCATCATAGAAGAAGCAGGCCATCAGGTATCCGGAATATGAATCCGAAGGATCTACGACATCGCTGTTGGATACCATGTCGGACATGGATATGCGGCGCATGTTGATCCGGTAATTGCGTCCGTCATACTCAACGGATACGGTAGATTCCACGTCTCCGTCATCATCGGTCGGAAGATCTTCGTTTTTAACAGCCGGGAACAGGGACGACAGTGATTTCTTGAAATCTCTGTCCACTCCAAAGGCTTCCTTGAAAGCATCATTGGTCCATACTACACGTCCGGACTCATCGAGGAGTGCATAGGGAAGCTTCAGGTCTCTGAGGAGCCGCCGCTGAACCTGGCCATACTGAGTCGCGAAACTGACCATCTCGTTTAAGAGAATGCTCTGGTTCCTGACAACTGTATAAATAACAGTAGCTATGTAAACGGCGGTAAAGATGAGTAATACAAGTGCAGCCTTGCGGTCGATGAATGCGATCACCACATTGATGATCACGAGTACCGCAGCCAGAATATATAGCATCAGAAAGAAGCGTCTGATGCCGCCTTTGTATTTCAGATTGCTGTTTTTAGACATAGTATGATTATACCACCCGTCCTATACGTGGTCAAAAAACCGGCCGGGATGATCCCGACCGGTTAAGATCCATTATTATTCCTGGATGTAAGGCATCAGAGCGATGTGACGTGCTCTCTTGATAGCTGTTGTCAGCGCTCTCTGATGTCTGGCGCAATTGCCGGTGATCCTGCGGGGAAGTATCTTGCCTCTCTCGGATACGTATCTCTTAAGCTTAGCTACGTCCTTGTAATCGATCTCGCCTTCCTTGCCACAGAAAACACATACTTTCTTTCTACGACGGATGCCGCCCTTACGTCTCATGGGTGCATCAGCTTTGTCGGTCTTATTGTAAGCCATTATAAGCCTCCTATCTGAATCACGGTAAATCATTTAATTACGTGGAAACCAGGATGGTTTCCGACATGTCTGAATATACACGGATGTATATTCATGTCTACTTGAATGGCAGGGCCTCATCGATCCCTTCGGGGATGTTCATGAAATCGCTGCCCGGATCTGCACCGCCTGAAACGGGTGCTTCATACGCGCCGCCTGCGCCTTCCGAAGAAGCTCCGCGGCTCTCACAGAACTCATGTCTGTCTACGATAACATCTGTAGTGTATACTCTCTGACCGTCTTTGTTGGTATAGCTGCCTGTCTGGATACGACCCTCGACAGCGATCTTGGTGCCTTTCTTAAGATACTTCTCAACAAACTCGGCGGTTCTGCCGAATGCCACGCAACTGATAAAATCTGCTGTAGGCTGATCATCACCTGCATTACGGCTGACATTTCTGTCTACGGCAAGTGTATATCTTGCATTTGATATAGTGCCTTCGCCCTGTGAATAACGTACATCGGGGTCTCTGGTGAGACGTCCCATTAATATGACTCTGTTCATCTTATACCTCTCTAAATCATTCTTCCTCGTCTGCTCGAACGATCAAGTATCTGATGACATTGTCCATGATGCGGATACGACTCTCAATCTCAGCAGGAGCGTTAGCCTCTGCATCGAACTGAATGAAATAGTAGAAACCTTCATTCATCTTCTGGATCTCGTAGGCAAGTCTCTTCTTACCCCAGTCGTCCACATTTGTGATCTGGCCGCCGAATCTCTCAATCAATGCTTTTACCTTATCAAGAGAAGCGACCTTGTCATCTTCTTCAAGCTTCGCATTGAGCACAACGGCTAATTCATACTTGTGCATTTTTCTTCCTCCTTTTGGTCTCTGGCCCCCTCTCGGGAGCAAGGATAGTTTATATCACGAGCCTTTATAATATCACTCCTTATTGCTTAAATCAAGCATAAATATGCGAAATGGCGGAAGTCACACAAAAAAGTCTTGACGCCCGGTGACCGAGCGTATATGATTAGTCCCACAGATGTATCCGGCCAGACCGTATCGGAAGGGAGGCAGGATAGTAATAGTAAGGTGATTCATTTACCACTCTGTTTTTTAGTTTAGCATCATGTGGGATTTCTTCTGAGATCCCCGTTTCCTGCAGAAAACTGCAGGATGTCATTCAAGCTCAATCTGACGTGCTTGTCTGAATCAATCCAACGCCTATTAATTTAATACGTAACATTCAGTTTTGATTTGTTTTCAATTACACCAGTTTATCATGGGGTCGTATACGCATTTGCACGTGTATCCGTTCCCGACAGATACAGCCGGTACATCTGTGATCCGATGCAGACATTTCCTCGTTGTCTACATGGTTTATATCACGAATACTTCCTCCGTGACGCTCCTGTCTGGATCACGGTGGGTAATAAGATGAGTTAATGTCCGAGGGAAGCCCCCTGAGCATCTTGCCCGTGACGATGGAGGGAATGTCTGCTATTATATGTTGTATGAGTAAAAAGAAAAAGAACAAGAATAAGAATATGAACCACAGTTTTGCCAAAGCAATACCGCCGATCATCGCTATCCTTCTCATCCTTATAATAGGAGGTATATACGGATCAACGATTATTAGGGAGCATTTTGCATATTCTCATGAGAGGATGGATCTGAGCGAGTACTACGGGATTACGTCTCCTGATGAGGTGGCGGTCATCATCGGTGATGAGATACAGGATTTCAAGGCCCGATATATGGACGGATACTGCTATATGGACATCGGTACCGTAAGAGCGTTATTCAACCAGCGCTTCTATGTGGATGAGGCAGAGGGACTCATAATCTATGTGGAACCTCTGACGATCACAACCGCACATATCTCGGAGCAGGGATATTACATAGACGGAGAGATGCACAGCACACCGTATGTTCCCGCACGGTATGACGGAGACACACTGTATCTGGCCTGCGATTTCGTTCAGCTGTATACGAATTATGAGTATACATACTATGAGGATCCGCGCAGGATGCAGATCTATACTGACTGGTCGCCCAGAGATATTGCTTCTATTAAAAAGGATACCCAGGTCAGATATCGGGGAGGCAATAAGAGCGATATCCTTGTGGATGTTGCCGAGGGAGACACAGTCTACATTCTCGATCCCATGGAAGAGTGGACAGGAGTCAGAACACGTGACGGCGTGATCGGATATGTCGAGAACAAGCGTCTCGATAACTATGATACGGAGACTCCAATACCCGTTACCACATATACGGAGCCGGAGTTTACATCCATATCTCTGGATGAAAAGATCAATCTGACATGGCATTCGATCGCGGGCCCTGCGGGCAATGATACGTTATCCGCGTTTATGGCCAATGCTCATGATATAAACGTAGTATCCCCCACCTGGTTCGGACTTGCGGATAACCAGGGCGGAATATCAGATTACGGATCGGCGGCTTATGTACAGACGCTCCATGATAAGGGTATACAGGTCTGGGGTCTGGTGAGCAACTTCGTCAGCACCGATATAGACACATATACGATATTGAGTTCCACCACCACACGAAGAACACTGATCAACAACCTGATGGGCGTGGCTTCGAGCTATGGTCTGGATGGTATCAATATCGACTTTGAAGGGCTTACTCCCGAATGCGGAGTTCATTTCATACAGTTCATAAGGGAACTGTCGGTTGAGTGCCGTAAGGCACAGGTGATCCTGTCCGTGGACAATTACGTGCCCATAGGCAATACAGACTTCTATAACCGTGCGGAGCAGGGAGTATATGCCGACTATGTGATCATCATGGGCTATGATGAGCACTACGCAGGTTCGGAGGAAGCCGGATCCGTGGCCAGCATAGGCTATGTTACACAGGGACTGGAGAACACCATCAGCGAGGTGGATCCTTCCAAGGTTATCAACGGCATACCTTTTTATACAAGAATATGGGATACGGCCGGAACGGACGTATCATCACAGGCCGTGGATATGGCTACCGCGGCTGCTTATGTTGCCGATCATAATATCGCGACCGAGTGGGACAAAACCACGTGTCAGAACTACGGAGAGTATACATCCGGCGGAGTGCTGCATCAGGTATGGCTGGAGGACGCCGAGTCCATCAAGGTCAAGCTGAGTGTAATGAATGCTCACAACATAGCCGGAGTCGCTTCCTGGAGGATCGGAATGGAAACGCCCGACATCTGGGATGTGATAGCAGATTATCTTCACGAATAAACAGACCGATATGGATACGATCATTGCCGGAATAGATCCGGAGCATCCCGATCCGGAGATCATAAACCGGGCGGGGGATATCATCAGGTCAGGCGGACTGGTTGCCTTTCCTACAGAGACGGTGTACGGACTGGGCGGAGATGCTCTGTCGGCCGCTTCTGCTGCTGCCATATATTCAGCCAAGGGAAGACCGTCCGACAATCCGCTCATCGTGCACATATCCGATCTGGATTCTATCAAGAGGATCGTTCGCGGAATGCCGGATGCGGCATACAGGCTTGCGGAAAGATTCTGGCCCGGACCGCTTACAATGATCCTGGAGAAGTCGGATGAAGTTCCGTCAGCTACCACCGGAGGTCTGGATACGGTCGCGGTCAGATTTCCTTCGGACCCGGTTGCACAGGCTTTCATACAGGCTGCGGGCGGATATGTAGCTGCTCCGAGCGCCAATCTGTCGGGCAAACCGTCGCCCACTTCCTCAAAATATGTAATACAGGATATGGATGGCAGGATCGATATGATCCTTTGCGGAGATGATTCCCGTATCGGACTGGAGTCTACGATAGTGGATCTGACAGAGGAACGACCGGTGATACTAAGACCCGGGTACGTGACACTGGATATGATCAGGGAGGTGCTCCCTGATACGGTCGTGGATTCGGCCCTGATCAGGGATGATTCAGACCTCAGGCCCAAAGCCCCCGGCATGAAGTACAGGCACTATGCCCCGCAGGGAGAGCTTGTTGTGGTAAAAGGTGCACCCGACAGGGTGATATCTTATATTAGTGAAAAAACAGCCGAAGACAGTTCCTCGGGACATCGTACGGGAGTGATAGCCCCGGATTCCGATCTTGCACGGTACATGGCTGATGTTAAGCTGGGTACCGGAGATGCCGGTGACAGTGAGGCATGTGCGCACAGGCTGTTTGATCTGCTCAGACGCATGGACGATGAGTCGGTTGACAGGATATATGCAGTCGGTCTTGCGGGAGGAGGTCTGGATGATGCGATCATGAACCGGTTGCTCAAAGCAGCCGGACATCACATAGTCAATGTATGATCTCATACGGAAAGGATATGGATATGATAGCAATTGGAAGTGACCACGGCGGATTTGATCTGAAGACCAGGGTGATCGAACACTTAAAGAACGCAGGTTATGAGGTTAAAGATTTCGGGTGTTATGATAAGTCCTCATGTGATTACCCGGAGTACGGAAGAGCCGCAGCATTGGCGGTAGCATCGGGCGAATGCGATCGCGGTATCGTGATATGTACTACCGGTATAGGTATATCGATAACAGCTAACAAGGTCAGGGGAATACGCTGTGCGCTGTGTACGGACACCTATCTGGCCAAGATGACCAGGCTTCATAATGACGCCAACATGCTTGCACTCGGTGCGGCAGATATAGGTGAAGGTCTGGCGATGGATATCGTGGATATGTTCCTGAACACGGAGTTCTCCGGTGAGGAAAAGCACGTGCGCCGCATATCCAAGATAGAGGCGGACTGACAGACTCATCGGATCTTAAACTGCATGAACGGATCACGTGACAAAATCGCATATGCAATGTGCGCGGTCATGATGGCGGGAAGTCTCTTCATGACCACGGCGGAGCCTGCATATGCGGCCAAATCCACTCAGGGACAGCTGGATGAAGCACGTGATGCTTATGAAGACACCAAGGATAAGATCGAGGAAACCTCCGACAGGATAGATGAACTGACCGGTGAGCAGGCAAGCCTGCAGGAGTCGCTGGACGAACTTAATACAAAACTGGAAACCGCTGCCGATATCATGGAGAGGCTGGAAGCCCAGATCAACACCAAGAAGTATGAGATAGATGTTACCTGGGGCAGGATCGAGGAACTGGCTACTCAGACAGATATACTGAAGGATAAGGCGGACGAGCAGTATGAGCTCGCCAAATCCCAGATCAAGTATATATATGAAAGCGGAGACTCCATGTATCTGGCCATCCTGCGGGGAGGCGGTACATATTCGGATTACATCAACAGAAACAGTTATATGGAGATGTTCGCCGAATACAGCCAGAATAATATCAATAATCTGATCGAGACCGGCAAGGCGCTCAAGGAGACACAGTCCGAATACGAAAAGGAACTGATCGAACTCGAGAAGGAAAAAGAAGAACTCGATGAGTATGAGGAAGCTGTTGCGGCTCAGCAGGCAGAGATACAGTCCATGGTCGACGAAACTGCCGAAAAGGTGCGCGGATACAGTGATGAGATAGAAAACGCCGAAGCCAGACTCGAGGAATACGAGGCCGATCTGGCCAGGCACGAGGATGATATAGAAGTTCTGGAAGCCAAGCTGGCCGAGGAACGTAAGATCACCGAGCAGGCGGCCAACTCCGAGTGGAGAGACATATCCGGAGTCGGGTATTCGGACGGCGACAGAAAGCTGCTGGCCAATCTGATATGGTGTGAGGCCGGTAACGAAGAATATGTAGGACAGGTTGCGGTCGGAGCCGTGGTCATGAACCGTGTCATGAGCTCCGTCTTTCCGGATACAATAGTGGGCGTTATCTATCAGCGCGGACAGTTTACTCCCGCATCGAGCGGAAGGCTGGCCCTTGCACTGTCACTTGATTCGGCCACCGAGAGCTGTTACAAGGCAGCCGATGCAGCCATGAGCGGCGTAAACAACATAGGCAGCTGCCTGTATTTCAGGACACCTACCAGCCGCGTTTCGCCCAAATATGTCATAGGCGGGCACTATTTCTATTGATCTTTATATTTGTCCAGGGGAGAGGTGAGCTGATCCAGCTCGCCTTTATATATGCGTGAAAGCAACGCATTTAAGTTGATAAGACAGGTGTTTAACTCTTCACCGGTCATCAGACCTTCGCGGACAGCCTGAGCAAGTTCATCCAGATCCACGACCTTGACGAATCCGTCCGGATAGATGATGACATCGGCGAGCAGATCAGTGACGTTCATGGAATCGGACTCTTTGTCAAAACTGAATGATACTATATCGCAGTAGGTATACATCACAGATGAATCTTCGCGCCTGAACCGGCTGATCTTCCAACCTTCATTAATATAGTAGACACTCTCTCCGTGATGGAGTTCTTTTTTGGGACGGATCGTATTCCACGAAGTAACTATCATATCGGAATCCCAGTGGTGTATTACATCACCGTCAAGAAGTATGCACTCCGATGGGATAAGCCTTTTTCGATAGATGTGTGGATAGGACATGCCCGGAACCTCCGCTTACGCGTTCAGAACTGTTTTCTAATAAATTACGCTTATGGGAGATGTAAGTCAAGCGTAGACATTATGCGGATAAAAAGGTATAATGTAATAGTTGTTATGAAAGCACTTATAACGATCACCCAGTTCGGTATAGATATGATCGTTCCCATATTCCTGTGTTCCATGCTGGGACGATGGCTGGACGGCAGATTCGGGACATCATGGATATTCATTCTGATGTTTTTTGTGGGAGCGGCAGCAGGCGCGAGCAATGTGTATCGTCTGGCGCGCAAGCTCATGAAAGAGAGCGGAGATGTCAGAAACCGCGATCTTGCCGATGATACATCCCGGGAGAGTGAAGCCGCAGATGACAGAGACTGAGCACAGCAGGATACAGGTCCCCGCCATAGTGATAGAACTGTGCGTCGGGATCATTGTTTTTTCTGCGGTGTGTGAACTCGTCGGAGTATGGTTTGTACAGGATAAAGCGGCATTTTCGATAGGATTGTGGCTGGGGTGCGTGCTTTCGTGCCTATGTTCATATCATATCTGGGCTCTGCTCGATAGGTCGCTCGATCTGAATGACGAGAAGACAGCCGCCAGAAAAGTCGGTACCGGATATGTGATCAGATATATCGCACTGATCTTACTTATAGTTGTTCTTTACTTTACCCGGATAGGCAGTCCATTCGCAGCATTTCTGGGATATATAGGGATGAAGCCTGCGGCATATATACAGCCGGCAGTACACAAGATTTCAGACAGACTTTTGCATCGGAGGTGAGAATATGGGGCAGGGAATTCTGCTCACCGCAGACAATCTGGATTTCATGATCCACGGAGTATTTTCATACACTCTCTTCGGTCAGACCGTATGGATCACGACATCACACGTATGTATCCTGATCATTTTCCTGGTGCTTATCGGGTTCTTTATCGCTGCCAGAGTCACTATGGCTAAGGCTACAGAGGTTCCCGGCACATTCCAGAACATCATTGAGCTGATAGTAGAGAAACTGGACGGAATGGTTGAGGGTGTCATGGGCAAGTGGTCCCCCAAGTTCCGCAATTATATTGGCACGATATTCCTCTTCATTCTGCTCAGCAATATCTCCGGTCTTTTCGGGTTGAGACCTCCCACAGCGGATTATGGTACAACGCTGGCGCTCGGTCTTATCACGTTTACCCTGATTCATTATAACGAGTTCAAACACCAGAAGGTTAAGGGCGTTATCAAGGGACTCTGCGATCCATGGCCGATATGGGCACCGATCAATATCATCGGAGAATGCGCAGTTCCCATATCGCTTTCGCTCCGTCTCTTTGCCAATGTGCTTTCGGGACTGGTAATGACGACCCTGATCTATGGCCTTTTGGGTAAGATAGCAGTCATCTGGCCCGCAGCGCTCCATGTATATCTGGATCTGTTCTCGGGAGCAATACAGACATATGTATTCTGTATGCTGACGATGACATATATCACCAATGCGTGCACTACCGACTGACGGTTCATATATTTTTTCTACGGAGGAAAACAAAATGGATTTTAACGAAAACTTTATCTTAGGTTGTTCTGCGATAGGCGCCGGCCTTGCTGTTATCGCCGGTATCGGACCCGGTGTAGGCCAGGGTATTGCCGCAGGTCATGCAGCAGCTGCTGTAGGACGTAATCCCGGAGCCAAGTCTGATGTAACATCTACGATGCTTCTCGGACAGGCAGTTGCCGAGACCACAGGTCTTTATGGTCTGCTTGTTGCCATGCTGCTCATGTTCGTTAAGCCTCTTGTATAAGTAGCCTCTATTTATTTTACGAAAGGAGGCAATGACCCATGACAAGATTATTCGATCTGGACATGCAGCTGTTAGCTGATGCCGGGCTTATGATCATAGCTGTCTTCGTGCTGTTCCTGTTAGCCAGCTACCTGTTCTTCAATCCTGTCAGAGATATGCTCAGGAAGCGTCAGGAGAAGATCCAGGGAGAACTGGATGATGCCGCTGCCGATATGGAGCAGGCTCAGGCAATGAAGGCGGAGTATGAGGAGAAGCTGACCAAGGTCGACAGAGAAGCCGAGGGGATACTTGCCGAGGCCCGTAAGAAAGCTCTCGATAATGAGAAGCATATTCTGGACGAGGCCCGTGCTGAAGCCGCCGCTATCATAGAGAGAGCCCGGGGAGAAGCCGAGCTTGAGAAGAAGAAGGCGGCCGATGACGTCAAGAAAGAGATGGTCGTTCTGGCATCCATGATGGCTGGAAAGGTTGTAAGTCAGAATATCGACACGACTGTGCAGGATCAGATCATCGAAGATACCCTTGATCAGATGGGACAGTCCACATGGCTAAATTAATATCATCCACATATGCCGATGCCTTGTTTGAACTCGCCATCGAACAGAACAAGACCGGTGAATGGAAAGAAGAGATAGAAGCCATTAAGACTATCCTGCATGATAATCCGCAGTTCGGCGAGCTTATGTCTCATCCCCGTGTACTTAAGGAAGAGAAACTTAAACTGGCCGAAGAAGCTTTTGCAGGCAAGGCAGATCCTGAGATAGTAGGTCTGATCCGCATCATAATAGAGAAGGACAGATATACACAGATAGATGCCATTTTTGATGATTTCATCGATTCCGTCAAGGAATACGAAGGAATCGGGGTGGCATGGGTTACTACCGCAACGGAACTGACTCAGACGCAGAAAGATGCTGTGGAGAAGAAGCTGTTAGACACCACCGATTATAAGACCATGGAGATGCATTATCTCACGGACGCTTCCGTGATCGCCGGTATGACGATCAGGATCGGTGACAGAGTGGTTGATTCCACGGTTCGAACCAGACTTAATGAACTTACCAGGAGTCTCCTGCAGGCACAGGTATAACAGATAGGATTAAAAAGAAAGGTGCGTACGGATCTATGAATTTGAGACCGGAAGAAATTAGTTCTGTTATCAAAGAACAGATAAGCAGATATTCGGCTACGCTGGAAGTGTCCGAAGTCGGTACGGTCATCCAGGTGGCAGACGGTATCGCTCGTGTGCATGGACTGAACAAGGCTATGCAGGGTGAACTCCTCGAGTTCCCCGGAGAAGTATACGGCATGGTCATGAACCTTGAGGAAGATAATGTCGGTGCGGTTCTTCTCGGAAGCGCCGGTAATATCAGCGAGGGTGACACGGTTAAGACGACCGGACGAGTTGTTGAGGTTCCGGCCGGTGACTGCATGCTCGGACGAGTAGTCAATGCACTCGGACAGCCTATAGACGGCAAGGGTCCGATCCAGACAGACACATATCGTAAGATAGAACGTGTGGCTTCGGGCGTTATCACACGTAAATCAGTAGATACTCCTCTTCAGACCGGTATTAAGGCTATCGACTCGATGGTTCCGATCGGAAGAGGCCAGAGAGAGCTGATCATCGGTGACAGACAGACAGGTAAGACTGCTGTGGCCATCGATACGATCATCAATCAGAAGGGACAGGGCGTTAACTGTATATATGTAGCCATAGGTCAGAAAGCGTCTACGGTTGCCAATATAGTTAAGACTCTTGAAGAATACGGTGCCATGGATTACACGTCCGTTGTAGCCGCTACGGCATCCGAGATGGCTCCCCTTCAGTATATCGCTCCTTATTCGGGTTGTGCTATCGGTGAAGAGTGGATGGAAAAGGGCAAGGATGTTCTGGTCATCTATGATGACTTAAGTAAGCATGCGGTTGCCTACAGAACGCTCTCACTGCTCCTTAAGCGTCCCCCGGGACGTGAGGCATACCCCGGTGATGTATTCTATCTGCACTCAAGACTGCTCGAGAGAGCTGCCCGCATGAGTGAAGAGTACGGCGGAGGTTCACTTACCGCGCTGCCCATTATAGAGACACAGGCCGGAGATGTATCGGCTTACATTCCTACGAACGTTATCTCGATTACAGACGGACAGATCTATCTGGAGACCGAGATGTTCAATTCCGGATTCCGTCCTGCTATTAACGCAGGCCTGTCGGTTTCCCGTGTCGGCGGTGCAGCACAGATCAAGGCTATGAAGAAGATCGCAGCTCCTATCCGTGTGGAGCTGGCTCAGTACAGAGAGCTTGCAGCATTCGCACAGTTCGGTTCGGAGCTGGATGACGATACCAGAGAGAAGCTGGCACAGGGCGAGAGGATCAAGGAGATCCTGAAGCAGCCTCAGTATCAGCCCATGCCGGTACAGTATCAGGTTCTTATCATCTTTGTAGCTACCAACAAGCTGCTGCTTGATGTGCCTACTGCGGATGTAACGAGATTCGAGAAGGAATTCTTTGAGTTCATCGATACCAAGTATCCTGAGATCCCGAGAGAGATCGCAGACAGCAAGGTTATATCCGATGAGCTGGATCCCAAGATCCGCAAGGCTGTTGATGAGTTCAAGAGCCAGTTCAAGTAAGTACTGACACGTAAAGGGACAGGTAAACGCTATGGCCTCAATGAGAGACATAAAAAGGCGTAAAGGCAGTATACAGAGTACCCAGCAGATTACCAAGGCGATGAAGCTCGTGTCTACGGTAAAGCTTCAGCGCGCCAAGGGAAGAGCAGAGAGTGCGAAGCCGTATTTTGATGCCGTATACCAGACCATTACCTCAGTTCTGTCCAAGACCAGCGGGATAGAGCATCCCTATCTGGACGGTAATGATTCGGATCGTACCGGAATCATAGTTCTGACATCGAACAGAGGTCTGGCCGGAGGATATAATTCCAATATCGTACGTTTGGTGCGTGATGCCGGATTCGATCCCTCCAAGACAGATATCTACAACATAGGTAAAAAGGGACGTGACGGTCTTAACCGCGGAGGATTCAATATAGTACAGGATTACTCCGATGCGATAGAGGCACCCGCTTATCCCGATGCCATGAGCATAGGTCAGCAGGTGCTCAGAGACTATGTTGACGGTAAGATCGGCGCGGTATATCTGGCTTATACGAGATTCAAGAATACGGTTGTACATCAGCCTACATTGCTGAAACTACTGCCTGTTGAGGAAGTTGAAAGAGAAGAATCCGATCTTGTTAATAATACGGAAGTATCGGAAGCCGTGGATGAGATGAATGGTGCTGTTATGAATTTTGAGCCCAATGAGGACGAAGCACTTGAACTCATCGTTCCGAAGTATATCCACAGTCTGATATACGGTGCGATGATAGAAGCGGTTGCCAGCGAGAACGGTGCCAGAATGCAGGCTATGGATTCCGCAACAAGCAACGCCGAAGATATGATCAATAAACTGTCGCTGCAGTATAACAGAGCTAGACAGGGTGCTATAACACAAGAGTTAACAGAGATAATAGCAGGTGCCAACGCTATATCGTAATGAAAGGAAAGAACATGGCAGAGACGAGTAATAAGGAAAGCAGGGGCAAGATCACACAGATAATCAGTGCTGTCCTGGACATCAAATTCCCTGAGGGAGCGCTTCCTGAGATCAATGATGCTATCAAGATCCCGCTTAATGACGGGGGAGAACTGGTAGTTGAGGTAGCTCAGCATCTGGGAGATGATACAGTCAGATGTATAGCACTGGGACCTACGGACGGACTGGTTCGCGGTATGGAAGCGATCAGTACAGGAGGCCCCATATCAGTACCGGTAGGTGAGAAGACTCTGGGACGTATATTCAACGTACTGGGTCAGCCTATAGATAATAAGCCTGCTCCCGAAGTCGATGAGTATGATCCCATCCACAGAGCGGCTCCCGAGTATGTCGATCAGGCAACCGATACAGAGCTTCTGGAGACAGGTATCAAGGTTGTTGACCTGCTCTGTCCTTATCAGAAGGGTGGTAAGATCGGACTGTTCGGAGGTGCCGGTGTAGGTAAGACGGTCCTCATACAGGAGCTCATACGTAACATAGCTACAGAGCACGGCGGATATTCCGTATTCACGGGTGTTGGAGAGCGTACCAGAGAGGGTAACGATCTCTATCACGAGATGCAGGAATCCGGCGTTATCGATAAGACAACGATGGTGTTCGGCCAGATGAACGAGCCCCCCGGAGCAAGAATGAGAGTCGGACTTACCGGACTTACAATGGCCGAGTATTTCCGTGACAAGGGTGGCAAGGATGTCCTCCTGTTCATAGATAACATCTTCCGATTCACACAGGCAGGTTCCGAGGTGTCCGCACTGCTGGGCCGTGTGCCTTCAGCCGTTGGTTACCAGCCTACTCTTCAGACAGAGATGGGTGTTCTGCAGGAGCGTATAACCTCTACGAGGAACGGATCCATCACATCCGTTCAGGCTGTATATGTGCCCGCCGATGACCTTACAGACCCCGCACCTGCTACAACATTTGCACATCTGGATGCAACCACGGTTCTTTCCAGACAGATAGTTGAGCTTGGTATCTATCCTGCCGTTGATCCTCTTGAGTCAACATCCAGGATCCTGGATCCCAGAGTTGTAGGTCAGGATCATTATCTGGTAGCCAGAGGTGTTCAGGAGGTTCTCCAGAAGTATAAGGAACTCCAGGATATCATCGCCATCCTCGGTATGGATGAGCTCTCCGAAGAGGAGAAGCTGGTCGTTAACCGTGCACGTAAGATCCAGAGATTCCTGTCACAGCCGTTCTTCGTTGCCGGACAGTTCACCGGTCTGGAAGGTAAGTATGTCCCGATCAGTGAGACGATCAGAGGCTTCAAGGAAATCCTTGAAGGTAAGCATGATGATATACCTGAGGGCTACTTCCTCAACAAGGGTACCATTGATGATGTACTCGCCAGCGTAAAGTGATTTAAGCCCACCCAAGAGTAATCTTTGGAGGATATATGGCCGACGGAAATAAATTCAATCTAAAGATCATAACCCCGGATCGCGAGTTCTATGATGGCGATGTGGACATGGTCGAGTTCAATACCATAGAGGGTGAAGTAGGTATCTACAAGGGACATATTCCGATATCCATGATCATCGCCCCCGGAGTCCTGACCATAACCGCTGACGGTGAATCCAAAAACGCCGCTCTTCATGCCGGATTCGTGGAAGTGCTTCCTGAGAGGGTGACCATACTGGCTGAGATCATTGAGTGGCCGTCCGAGATAGATGTGGACAGAGCCAAAGAGGCAAAGGACAGAGCCGAAGCACGTATCAGGGATGTGCTCGAAGGAACTGATATAGCCAGGGCTGAGCTCGCACTCAGACGTGCAATGACCAGAATTGATGTTACCGAATAAAAAACTACTCACCAACATACTTAAAGCAGTTTATCTGGCCGCCATTTTTGTGGCGGCCTGTTTCTGTTTCAGCTCACTTCTGAGCCAGGGCAATGTCGATATGACTACCGACATGGCTGATCCCACGCTGCCTGTCATCCACCTGAAAATGGGCGATATGGATGTGAATTATCTGTATGGCTATCTGGAACCTATGGAGACATCGTATATGCGTGACACTCTGACTGTGGTAGGAGGAGACAGGCGTATAGACTTCTGCATAGATACATACGGAACTCAGATCGATGATATCCACTATGAAGTCAGAAGCATAGACGGCAGCAGACTGGTGGAGAATACCGAGATACATACCGGGTCTCCGGATGATAACGGTGAGATATACGGTAACTTCACTATCAAGGATCTGATCACCGGCGGCGACGAGTATATGCTCATCTTTGTGCTGAATTCCGGTACAGACAGAACGGTCAGATACTATACCCGTCTGCTGTGGTCCGAGGATGTGCATATCGAGGAGAAGCTCGCCTACGTATATGATTTTTCCGACAGGACATTTGATAAGGAACGTGCGACCGAACTGACAAAGTATCTGGAGTCTAACTCGACGGGTGATAACAGCAGTTACATGTATGCGGATATTCACTCCAGCTTCAAGCAGGTGACCTGGGGCAATCTGAACATCCGCAGAATCTGTGAACCGCGTATCACTGTGTCCGAGCTGACACCTGCGACGGGATACTTTCGCGTCGATTATCAGGTGGCGATAGCCGAGGAATCGGGTGATGCCATATGTAATGTCAGCGAATACTTCCGCATACGGTACACCAAGGATCGTATATATCTGCTCAACTGGGAAAGGCACTGCGCCCAGATCCCGGATGAGAATCGTGACATATATGCGGAAAACCAGATAGAACTGGGGCTGGCCGGACGCGACCTTGAGATAGTCGAGAGTGACGGAGGAAATGTGTTTGCCTTTGTTGATGAGGGTAAGCTGATAAGCGTGAATATACCCGATCAGAAAGTGGTCAGCATATTCAGTTTCTATACGGATGATCTGAAGGATCTTCGCAGTTCGCACCGTGATCACAGTATACATATACTGAGCGTGGAAGAGAGCGGGGATGTTGTCTTTGCCGTGTACGGATATATGGACCGCGGAGTCCATGAGGGACACGTGGGCGTGACCATATACAGCTATGACAGCTCCTTTAATACATATGAAGAACTCGCATTCGTGGATTACAACAAGCCCGCATCGATATTGATGGCAGGTATGGATGAACTGTCATATATAGATCGTGAGGGACACGTATACTTCATGCTGGAGCGTGATGTATATGAGGTGGATACATCGGACGGAACGATGAGCAGAATGGCTTCTTCCCTGTATGATGATGCCTATCGTGTGTCGAACAGCGGACAGATGCTGCTGTGGCAGATAGACGGAGGAGTCTTCTCGTCTACCAAGCTCAGGCTCTTAAATCTCTCGACCGGACTGAGTGAAGATATCAAGGCCGGATACGGCGAATATATCATGCCGCTTGGCTTCATGAATGAAGATATGGTCTTTGGTCTGGCAAAATCCAGGGATGTGATCACGGATATCGACGGATCCATAGTGTTCCCAATGTATAAAGTGATCATACGTAATGCTTCCGGGGAGATACTCAAGACTTATGCAGAAGACGGGGTATATGTGATGTCATGCTCGTTTTCAGACGGGCTGATGAACATGACCAGAGCTACGCGGAATGAACAGACCGGATCGTATGATCCCGTCAGCGACGATCAGATCGTCAGCACGGTGGAGAGTACCGGTAATGATAACAGGATCAACTGGGTAGTGACAGAGTCGCTGGAGACTATCGCTCAGATCAGCATGAAGGACGCCATGGCTGATGATGAACT
>Ga0129306_1002100_pt1 | contig 18942 bp, 14 predicted proteins | sample P827metagenome_FD_94438 | JGI IMG/M metagenome (GOLD analysis project Ga0129306, IMG submission 94438) | Capybara group fecal microbial communities from Wisconsin, USA - P827 metagenome | ecosystem: Host-associated > Mammals > Digestive system > Large intestine > Fecal | place: USA: Wisconsin... | reverse complement strand
TTCAATAAAGCAAAGAAGAACGCAGAATTAACTAAGAAGTATAGCGGAGCAACATATGACAAGATTCAGAAAGCGTTATTAAGGTCAAAAGACCCGGAAGAGGTTGAGTTCTTGAAGGGATATACAGACTACTCTTCCGTAGAAGACTTTGACAAGGCACTTGCAAATGCTTCTCTCTCAGACAAGGAAAGGGAAGCACTTGCAGGTGCTAGAAGCAATTATGCGAAGCTTAATCCGTTTGACGAATACAAAGGCTTAATGAATAGTACGGACTTTGCAGAAAAGTCAAAGCTTGGCATTGATGCCTTGCAGGAAGCAGAAGACGAAGCAATTATGGCATCTTTGAAGGGCGGTAAGACTCCTTCGGTTGCAAAGGTAGGAATGGGAGCTCCTTCTTTTACACAGCTTACAGGTGAAATGAAGGATGTTGCAGGATACATCTACAACACGCAGGGAGAGCAGGCTTACAAAGATTATTTGAAAAAAATCTCTTTGCAGGCAAGCAAGGCTTTTAAGGAAGAGTATTCAAACGATTATTCAGAAATAGCAACAAAAAATCCTTTTAACTTTTTGGCATTTACTGCAATGGATATGGTTGGCACTCCTGCAATGTCATTGGGCGCAGGAATTGAGATGCTTGGTTCTGCAATTCAAGGAACAAAATACAATCCGTATGAAGGATTATCGGGAGGTTTAAGAGAAGTAAATAAAGCACAGTCCGAGATATCGGAAACAATCCGTGAAAACACAGGATTAATAGGCAAACCTTTAGAGATAGGTTACAACGCATTGACTACAGGTGTCACATCACGTTTGGGACAGCGTATGTTTGGCCCATTCTATAACGCAATTATTGGCACAGGAGCATTTGCACAGGAATATGGAGATGCTTTAAATAGTGGCTTGTCAGAAGAGAAAGCCATGGAAAAAGCCGTAGTATCGGGTGCTATTGAAGCCTTAACCGAACAGATAGGAATGGATTGGGCATTCAAAGAAGGCAAAACCGCCATTAAGACTATTATCAATCAGTTCTTGGCAGAAGGTTCTGAAGAAGTAGTAGGCTCACTTTCCAACCTGATCTATGACTTGGTACGTAACGGAAGCGAGTCAGAGTTCAATCAGAATAGACAGAAGTATGAATCACTTGGATATTCAAAGGCACAGGCTTTTGGAATGGCGGCAAAGGACTTTGCTTTAGAAGTAGGCGAAGCCTTTGTAACAGCAGGTTTATCAGCAGGAGCAGAAGGTGGAGTACATTCGCTTGCAACAGCAAGAGAAGGAAGCGCAATCGACACAGAGTCCTTCAAAAACGCAATGGAAGACCTTGGAGAAGGCTCAAAGGTCTATGGTGACTATAAACAGATGTTAAACAGCGAAGGTAACCTTTCAAATTGGCAGAAGGGTAGCCTTTATAACCGTGCGCTTAATGAAGTAAACGAAGACTATAAACAAGCCAAGAGAGACTTTGTAGACGAAGCAGAAGGTGGAGAATGGGAATCAACCGAGAATCCTCAGAGCGAAGCCTTAAATCGTGCTGAAAAAGCCGTTCAGAATTATAACAGAATCGCTAACACCAAGAATGCTGAAGCAGCAAAGGCATCCAAAGCTGTTAAGACCGGGGAAAAGAACACGGTAAAAGGAAAAGAAGCCGAAATTATCTCCATGAAAGAGAATAAGGACGGTACATTCACAATTAAGACAAGCGAAGGTGAGTTTGACTCCAAGGACGTAACTGTAACCCCCGATAAGGCAACAGCCTTGTCATACTCAGCAAACATCGAGAACGAAGAGTTTAAAGAAGCCTACGTTCATTACTATGGTGGAGAGGATATAGCAGATTACGATACATACGCTAGATACTTATACGAAGCAGGAAAGCAGGGCATTGACTTCTCAGACCAAACACAGATTTTAGACACCCTTGGAGTAGCCAAGGCAAGAGCCATCTATAATGTTGGAGCAAAACAGGCTCTTGAAGAAGAAATCGCTGATAACAACATCCTTGAAGAAGTAGCCAATAAGTATGCTGAAACAAATCGTCCCGGAACATTCGTGGCAGGTACTTACACAAATGGAGAATTTACAGAGGACGAAGACTTCTTCAGAAAGTTAAACAGAACACAGAAGAAACTCCATAGAATCGTAGAAGCCTTTTCAAAGTTGTCAGGCATTAATGTAAGAGTCTATATTGACAGAGCAGCCGCATCTCAGAATGGTGAATTCATTTCAAACGAAGAAGGCGGTACTGTTTACATTAACTTAGCAGCAAGACCCTTTGCAGATAACGCATACGGCATGAATCAGTACGTTATATCCACATTGTCACACGAATTAACCCATTGGTTAAAGTTCAACAATATGGAAGCTTACAACGTATTGGAAGAAGCCGTTAAGAAGTCATTAACCAAGAAGGGAACGCTTGAAAAGCATATTGAAAGAGAAAAGAAGATTCTCGAAAAGAACGAATATAAGGGAGAAAACATCGATGAAGTAGCTCTTGAGGAAGTAGTTGCAAGAGGATGTGAAGATATGCTTAACAATTCTGATACCATGCAGGAGATATTAAGCAATGCGGATCAGGACGGATTAACTAAATTACAGGAAGCCATCAAGAAGTGGTTTGACCACATCAAAGAGTTCTTCAATGACTTAATGGGTGGATTCCGTTCTCCCAATGAAATATCCAATGACTTACAGGATAGTTATGCACATATCCGGGAGTTATGGACAAATGGAATGAAGGAAGCCATTGCAAAAAGTCAAAAAGAAGGGCAGGCCGTCAAATCGGCCACGTCCCTTCTTAAGACCACTATATCACCAACGAATAAACAAAACAATAACCCCAAGTCGGTAAAGATGGAGAACCCGGTTCTTGATGAAGAGCATAAACTCCACGCAAGAGCCATTGACACACAAACCTTAAGAGCCACATTCAACGAATTAAATACAGACAAAGAAACCAATAAACTTGGCAAAAAAGTCTTTGATGCGTTTGAAACAATGCAAAAGGAAGAGTATATGCCCTATGTCATTGCCTTTTGGAATGCAAAAGATTTCATTAAAGGATTTGGGAACGGAAATATCTTAGGAAATTTTAACCCGGCAAGAAGTACAGGCCCCATCAATACTAGAGGAATAAGATATAACGTTGACGAATTAAACAAATTGAATGACAACGAAAAAGCAGAAGTCATTTTGCATGAGGTTATCCACGCTTTGACAGAAAACTCAATAAGCATAGCTGAAAGGGTTGACGAAAATCGCATTAAATCAAGCGGAAAAGGAAGAGAAGAGCTTATTGCTGAAGAAGAAAGAGATAGAGTTAAAGGCGGTCTCATGCTTCTCGAAATATATGAACAAATCAAAGCAGATGGCTATGGCAAATATTATGGCTGCGAAAGCGCACATGAAATGGTAGCGGAGCTATCAAACCCGGAATTCAGGGAATATTTGAAGAAAAAGTCATTGTGGGGAAAAGTCATCGATGCAATCAAAAAGATTTTAGGCATTGAAGGAAATGCATATGATGCAACAACAAAAGCCTTAGACATGATTTTATCTCAATACAACCAACAGAGCCGCAAATCGGTAAAGATGGATTCAGAAGGAAGAGAGTTATCCGCAGATCAGGCTAAATTCTTTAAAGATTCCAAGGCAAGGGATGAATTTGGAGACCTTATGGTTCTATACCATGGAACAGAGCAGCCCGGATTCACAAGATTTGGAAATGCAAAGAATTGGTTTACAAGCAACAGAGATGTAGCAGCAAGTTATGCATCAAATGATGAGTCCATGACATTTAATGGCATTAATGATAGAGAAGGAAGAATCTACGAAACCTACATTAATGTTGTTAAACCCTTGGAAGTAGACGTAGCAGGTGGTGGATGGGATGAAATACAGTATAACGGAAAGAAATACACCACATACGAAATAGCGGACTTTGCAAGAGAGAACGGATACGATGGATTAATCTTAAGGAACGTTGTAGACGTAGGCCCTAACACAGACTTTTCTGAAGAAGATGCCGTAAGCGACATAGTAGTAGCTTTTAAACCCGAACAGATTAAAGCGACTATCAATAAGAGACCTACCGGGAATAGCGACATCAGATTCTCAAGCAAAGTTGATGCACTAAAGGAATATACAGAATCAGAAATAAAGAATCTTAGCAACAGCAAGAAGATAGTTCTTTATAAAGGCAATGAACAATTGTTGGATTTTGTGCATCAGGCAAAAGAAGAAGCAAACTTCAAAAAGAAGATGTACTTTGGAAAGATATCTGATTCTGTAGCCAATGCAATAAACAATAAGTTTGGCATTGAAGTAGAGAATTATAATTGCTCTTTGGGTGCAGATGAAGTCAAGAAGGTGTTTAAAGACCATGGAGATGAAAAGGGAGAAAATCTTAGAGGGCAGAGAGCCGTAAAGGATAACGATTTCTTGTACATTCCATATGTGTTTGCATCACCTGAGAAAATCGAATACGTTGGAGAATATAATAAGAAACCAATGTTGAGATTTACAAGAGGACAAAGAAAGGTTGTAGGAGTTGTGTCCGACAAGCATTTTGATATCTTTTTGCAGACGATGTATATAAGCAATAAAAAAGGCCTTGTCTCTGCGCCAAATGAACAAGCCTTTGGCAATACGTCCGAAACGACAAGAGATACAGCCTCTCTTGACTTAAATATATCACAAGAGAGTAAACAAAGCAATAACAAGAGGTCTGTAAAACTTGATTCCGCAGGAAATGAGCTAACCGAAAGGCAGCAGGAATATTTCAAGGATTCTAAAATACGAGACAAAGATGGAAATCTTCTTGTTGTATATCATGGAACAGATCAGGACTTTTCAATATTTGATGTCATGAACCATGGTGGCAAGAACGGAAAAGCCGAAGGCTATGGAATCTATTTCACAGACTCAACAAAGGTATCAAGTAATTACGGAGACAAAACACTCAAGGGATACTTAAACATTACAAACCCTGCAAGGCATGACCAAAAGACACTCAAGGTAAAAGACCTTGTGAAGCTCATTCAAGCCACAGCAGAAGCGGATGCAAAGAGAGCCGTAGAAGACGAAGAATACGATACAGTAGAAGAAGCCATCAAAGACACATGGGTAAGTAACGTTGTATACACATATGACAAGCCGATGTCTCAGGTATACACCAAAATTGCAGAAGACTTGATAAAAACAAACAGCAATGATAAGGACATCATCCATGAGATAATGGTAGACATGGGTACTTACAGTTATAAAGATGCTTATGCCTTCTATGATATCTTAAAATCATCTATTGGAATTGATGGTCTTGTTACCACATGGGAATACGAAAAGACAGGGGAGAAGTTCAATGTATACATTGCGTTTGATAGCAATCAGTTCAAGAACGCAAGTAACGCTTCACCTACTGAGAACCCGGATATTCGTTATTCAACCAAGATGGACTCTGAAGGACGTAAACTTACAAAAGACCAGGCCAATTACTTCAAAGACTCAAAGGTATTAGATGATAACGGAAACCTCAAGGTTATGTACCATGGTTCACACAGAGCAGGATTTACAGAATTTAGAATAGCCGATGATGACTTAAGTTTCTTCTTCACAGACAAACTCAACGTAGCAAGTTCATATTCGGGAGTACCTTATGTAGAGAACCCGGATAAACCATTAACCTATGAAGAGTTAGCACAAGCATTTGCTCATAATACAGATGGAGAGCTTAAAGACAATGGTGACGGAACATACACCTACGAAGAAGTAGACGGAAGCGTAACAGAGAAATTTGATTCATTAAAGAAAGCACAAGCATACTTCTTTGATGAAACAATGACATACGTAGCAGCACAGAACCTTGGAAGTCCTTCAAATTATGCGGTTTATCTTAACGCAAATAATCCTTACATTATTGATGCAAAGGGTGAGAAGTGGCATAGCCTTGTTCCCGATAGTTACGATGCACGTTACGATGATGTTGAAATCATCCCGGTTGCCGAAGGAAAATTTGAAGCAGACTACCGAATTGGTGAAAGATACGAACACAAGATATTTACCAAAGAAGCTTTGGATGCCAAGTTCGGAGAAGGTGTTGCGGAGATAGCAGCCGATGAATATGAAATAAACGGACAGTTCTATGAGCCTACTGTTTTTGTAAAAGATGGACAGCGCATCGAAACCACCACAAGAGATGTAGCAAAATATGCTCACGATAACGGATACGATTCTGTAATTATCGATAATGTGGAAGACATCGGTGGTTACGGAACAGAGGGAGAAGTTCTTTCTCAGGTTGTAATTGTATTTAACTCAAATCAGATTAAATCAATCTACAATGAGAATCCAACAGAAGACAAAGACATAAGATACTCAACAAAGATGGATTCTGAAGGAAAGACCTTAACTCCGGGACAGCAGAAGTTCTTTAAGGACTCAAAAGCAAGAGATGACAAAGGCAGATTGCTAAGACTCTTTCATGGAACAGGTTCAGCAGGATTCAATGTATTCAGAGTAGGAAGAAGCGGTGGCATTTGGCTTACTACATCAAGAAAAGATGCAGGTTCATATGGCAATGCGACAAAAGCATATGACCCCAACGAAAAGCAAGTAGATGTAAAGATAGTTGGTGGCAATTATCCTGTTGGTAAGCATTTACACTTTGACACAGAAGAAGACAGAGCAAACTTCTTAAAAGAATATCCAAACGCAGAAAATTACATGACGGAAAGAGAGTTGGAAGAAGCTAAATGGGATGCCGAGGAAGAAGGAGACTACGATAGATTAAACGAGCTAAGAAGACTTGAACGTGAATCAGACAATATTCATCATGCATATCGTCAGTATGAATTTGCACACAGCCATTCCATTAAAGTCGAAGACTTCATTAAAAACAAAGAAAAGTATTCTTTGGATGATGTCAAAAGAGCATGGTTGGAGTACGATTCTAATGCTATGTTTGATGACGAATCCGAATACTCAGAAGAAAGATTCAGAGACATCTTAGCTGAAGGCCTAGGAGAAGCACTTCGCAATAATGAAGACGTTGACTTCGATAATTATTATGTCACGGCTAGAGTCCCCGTAGGAGAAGAAAGTTTTGCTGAAGACACCACACTTATCCATCACAGGATTTATGAATTGTATGCAAACGTTAAAAGACCTTATATACACGATGCAGAAGGAATCTCAGCAGAAGGAAGCGGAGAAGACTATTATGGTGTGGTAGATAAGGCAATGCAATCCGATGAATACGATGGCGCAATCATTAAAAACATCCGAATCGGAGCATACAAAAAGTTAGGCACGGTTGTAGTTGTAAAGGATTCAAGTCAGGTTAAGTGGGCAGATAATGAGAACCCTACAAACGATTTAAGTGTACTTAAGTCCACCAAGCTTCCCCCGGAAGCACAGAAACTTGTCGATGCATTAACACTTGAGAATAAGAGACTAACCGCAGAGAACACAGCACTCAAGATGGAAAAGGGCCTTGAACAGGTCAAAGCAGAGAAGAACGCTATCATAAATAAGATAACGGAGAACGCACAGACCTTATCAAGATGGTTGTTATCAAACGATAAGAATAACCCTGTTCCACAGGCTGTGAAAGAGCCACTTGGAAAACTCTTAACCTCAATCAGTTTCACAAGGGATGACTACGAATGGAGAAAGTCCCATGGACAGATGACCAAGGCAGAAGAAACCCTTGGTGAGAGAATGGCAAAGATAAGTTCACTCTTAAGAGAGATAGAACAAGACAAGGTATTGGATGCAGATGCCTACGATTTAAGTCAGTTGGATTGGATACCCGAATTCACCAATGAGTTTGAGGACATAAAGAACGCAATCGCATCGGTAGAAGCAAGACAGGGCGAGTCCTTCAAGTTATCAAAGATGACCACAGAAGACTTAAAGAGCCTTTCCAACATGATTACGGCATTAAAGAGTGCAATAACAAACATGAATAAATGTCTGTCAGCGCACAATAAGATGTCCGTAAGCGGAGTTGGCCAGGAAATCATCGGATGGTTGGATGAAGTCGGACAGAAAGAAAAGGACAATCGTTTACTTCAGTTCTTAGAATTGGATAACACAACACCGTTCTATTTCTTCAAGAGACTTGGATCAGGTGGAGAAAAGACCTTCAAGCTTTTAATGGATGGTATGGATAAATACGCATTCGAAGCAAAGCAGATTGAGGACTACGCAAAGGAAGCATTCTCCGGGAAAGACGTTTTAAGTTGGAGAGATGAAGTTAAGACCTTTGAAGTGGATCAGGTTGAATACAACACTCAAAACTTAGTCAAACTCGAAAAGAAGACCATACAGATGACGGTGCCGCAGATAATGAGCCTTTATTGCTTGTCAAAGCGTGACCAAGCCGTAAAGCACTTAAAGACAGGCGGTATCAAAATTGGGGACTTCAAGGTAGATGGCAAAGAAACAAGACAAATCGGAAACACCACACTCACGGCAGGAGACTTAAACAAGATTCTTTCTTCCTTAACCGATGAGCAAAGGGCCGTAGCCGATAAACTCCAAGACTTCATGAACACGGTATGTCAGAAGTGGGGTAACGAAGTTACCATGAAGAGGTTCGGCTTTAAGGGAATGACCGAAAAGAATTACTTCCCTATAAGCGTAGATAGGAATCAGTTATCAAGCGAAGCAAGACAGAAAGGCACATCATTATATCAGTTATTAAACATGGGATTCACAAAACCTATCAATCCCAAGGCTAAGAACCCCATTGAGATATTTGATATCTTTGAAGTCTTTGCTATCCACTCAACCGAAATGGCTCAGTACAATTCATTGGCACTCCCGGTTCTTGATGTAATTCGTATATGGAATTACAAAGACCTTGAAATGTTGGATGAAGAAGAGTCAAAAGCCGTATGGCATTCGGTAAAGGCATCAATCGAAAATGCACTTGGTAAGAAAGGCAATCAGTACATCGGATTATTGTTAGCCGACTTAAACGGAGAGGTAAGCGGTGGAAGAGCAGACGATTTTGCATCAAAGCTCATGAAGAATTATAAGACAGCAGCCGTTGCATTGAACGTTCAGGTAGCAGCACTTCAGCCTTTATCTTTCGTAAGAGCAGGATACATGATTGATTCTAAGTACCTTAAGAAAGGTCTTACAATGAAGTCATCCAAAGAAGCCTTAAAGTGGTGTGGCATGGCGGTATGGAAGGAAATGGGATTCTATAACACAGCCATCCACAGAGGTCTTGAGCATAAAATAATGCAGGATGACTCAACGAAAGACAGACTCATCGAAAAAGGTCTTTGGTTGGCAGGTAAAGCCGATGAGTGGACATGGTCAAAGTTATGGAATGCTTGTTTACTTGAAACAAAGGATAAGCATCCTGATCTTGAAGGCGATGATTTGTACAAGAAGACAGCCGACAGACTTACGGAAGTAATCTACGGCACACAGGTTGTTGACTCAGTTTTAACCCGGTCACAAATCATGCGAGACAAGACCTTCTACTCAAAGATGATAACCGCATTCCAATCAGAGCCTACCTTGGCACTAAACGTGTTAATGGATGCAGGTGAACAGTTCTCAATGGAAAAGAGAGCGCATGGCGCACAGGCAGCCTTACAGAAACACGGAGCAACAGTAAGAAGGGCCGCAACAGTTTACTTATTAAGTGCAGCACTCGAATCAGCACTCCGTGCGGTAATAGGCAAGGTAAGAAAGTACGATGGAGATGAGGATGACGAGAACTTCCTTGAAGACTTCTTTACAAGATTCATCGAAGAGTTAAATCCTTTGAGAAAGATTCCGCTTGTAAAGGATGTTGTAGCATTAATGTTAGACTCTATTAAGGTGGCATTTGGTAAACAGTACAAACTTTACACCGACACAAGAATGGACGAAGCCATCTTTGAGAACATCGGCAAAGCCGTAATCAGAATAGTAAAGTTGATTGAAGGTGGTGATTGGAATTTCAAAGCACTATACGAAATAGCCAAAGGTATAGATGCAAGTGGACTTCCTGTATCGAGTTTCTTCAGAGAATTCAAAGTAATTTGGAACAACACAATAGGCAGAATATGGACAAGCCTTGCACTTAAGTAAGAAGGGGGTGGGTAGAAATACCCACTCTCTTTTTAATATTATCAACGTAGAAAAGGGGGTAAGAAAGATGAATACACTCACATATAGAATCACATTAGACACAAGAAAAAACGGAGTTCAGAGAGTCTTGCAGGGATTTGAAACCGGGGAGAGTACGGCCCGAAAGATTTCAATCACCTTAAAAGAAGGCTCTGATGACTATGAGCTTCCATTATCCAATATAAGCGCACAGATGTATGTAAAGAGACCTTCAGACGAGTCTCCAAGCATCAATGCGTGTACTATCGATGCAGAAAACAACAAGATTCTTTATGACGTATCGGATCAGGACATTGCCGAAGCAGGATTGGTAGAGCTTCAGTTAAAGATTATTTCAACCATAGGTGACACCAAGGTATTGGTATCCCCTAAGTTTGCCATGGAAGTATGGGAGTCAAACATTGAAGATTCTAAAGCAGAATCAAGTCCTACCTACACGGCCCTCACAGAAGCGTTGGCGGCAGCACAGGCAATGCACGATTCCGCAATCAAAGACTTATATATCGATGAAGACAACATCTTTACTGTAGTATTCGGAGATGACACTGAGTACACATCAACAGTAATAGCAGATGCCATCGGAAGAATCGACTCAGTTGAAGAATATGCTCTTAAATCCGAAGGTCATGCCGTAGGCACTCAGTACGGTGAGCCTGTCTCGGAAAGTAGTCCTTATTACCACAACAATGCAAAATATTATAACGAACAGGCAGGAGCAAGTGCTTTGTCGGCATCCACTTCAGAAACCAATGCAGCAACCTCAGAAGCAAACGCTGCTACGTCTGAAGCGAATGCTTCAACATCAGAAACCAATGCCGCCGCATCCGAATCAGCAGCCGCATTATCTGAAGCCAATGCAGCCTTGAGTGAAGCGAATGCTTCAACCTCTGAAACAAATGCCCATACTTATGCAAATAGCGCAGGTACATCCGCTACCAATGCTTATACATCAGAACAGAACGCAGCCACATCTGAGTCAAATGCATCCGGGTCAGCAACAAGTGCTTCTCAGTCGGCTACAAGCGCAAGTGCTTCCGCAACATCAGCAGAATCATTTAAAGATTCGGCATCAGCTTATGCCACAGCATCAAAGAGTTTTGCCGTAGGCGGTACATCCTCAAGACAGGGCGAAGAAAACGATAACGCTAAGTATTATAAAGAGCAATGTGAACAGATTGCCGCAGGTATTGCAGGTGGTCTTATTCCTATGGGTACAGTCGCTTTTGCAAACCTTCCCACCACAGGATTAGCCGCAGGTATGATGTACAACATTTCAGACACCTTTACGTCAGACTCACGATTCAAAGATGGCGGTGGCAAATCATACCCGGCAGGAACAAACGCTTATGTAACAGCAGACCTTATGTGGGACTGTTTTGCAGGTGCATTAATCACAGTCAACAACAAGACTGGGCAGAGCATCACCTTGGATGGCTCTGATTTAAAGGTATCGGGATATTCAAAAGCCGCATCTGTAGCAGACGTAGCAGGAACGGACACAGTCAATGAAGCCATCGGTAAAGTAGAAAAGAAAGTAGACTCATCCGTAATGTCCTTTAAAGGACGATCAGGAGCTGTTACCCCTGCGGATGATGACTACACAATTGCTCAGATAAAAGCTACAGGTTCAGAAGGCCAAGCACCATTACTTGATTCCAATGGCAAGTTGGCAATGTCAAACGTAGTCAAGAGCTTTAACGGAAGACACGGAGTAGTCACAGCTACCTTCGGAGATTATTCCGCAAATCAGATTGACATGACAGGTTATACCAAGGCTTCAACGTCAAGCGCAATCACCACATCAGATTCCGCAAGTTCCGCAATGGGAAAGCTTGAGAAAAAGGCAGACGATGCTTTGGCAGGTGGAGTAGTATCCCATGACTTTAACGTAACTACAACGGATTGGGAAACAAACGATAACACACGCAATAATGACGAATACACAGTAAAGCAAGAAATAGATGCAAGTTATTATGCAGGTAGCGAAGCAGACAAACGCTTAGAATACTATCCCATGAGTGCAACAGTAGGCGAAGTAATGACAACAGCAGAATACGAAGATGCGTTAAAGTTAGGCGAAGTAGAGACAAGCGCAACCAAGATAACAATTTACGCAAAAGAAGCAACCACAAACGCATTAAGAATAAGAATATTGGGGGTGTAAACTATGGCAATAGCAGTTAAAAGAGGATTTGGCGGTGGTGGAAAAAAGCCACAATATGCAGGAAGAAAACTTGTGAATAGTGTTCAGGGAAATGACAATTATACAACAAATGTAATGGCTATTGAAAACTTGCCAATTAATAAAACATATAATATCTCGTTTACAGGTTACTATAACGTTTCAGCGGGTGGTATAGGTGCAAGATTAATTGACGGAAATGGTAACATTTTAGATACTAAAACAAAAACATTCTCAGCAAGTGAAGGTGCAACACATTCATTTGATTTTACTGTTTATACACAAACACCAACAATATACGTTAGAATGTGGTCACAGACTAGTGTAGCCGTTCAGTCAATGGTACCTGTTCGAGGTTTAGCTGAATAATTAAATGGAGGTATGTAATGGTATACGAACTCAGTAAGGCTGTATATCAGTGCTGTAGTAAGTAGCATGAAAGAATCTATAACTTAACATTATATTAGAAATTATATTCAGCCATTCAGCCAATATAATTGCGATTTTTGAAGAAATTTTGTAAATAGGGAAAAAATAAAAACACGTTACAGAGTAATATCTGCAGCGTGTTTTTTATATAGGGGTGTGTGTAGAGAAAAAAATAATGAGAAATCATAATGAAGGTATAAACAAAGCAGAAGGGAGATTTTTAATATGGAATTTGATTTTTCTATTTTTATGATACCCATCATCACAGCGTTTTGTTACGCATTGGGTTACACAGTTAAGAAGTCGGAGAAGATTGATGACAATTGGATTCCCACCATCGTTTTCTTGACAGGTATAGCAATCGGAGTCTTGAGTTATTTCTTCAAAGTTGATGGCTTCACACCAAGCAGCATCCTCATGGGTGTCCTTTATGGTGGAGTCAGCGGATTTGCATCAGTTGGTATTAATCAGTGGTTTAAGCAGAAAAACAAGGGGAGATAAGGAATGAAGAGTTTAGGAAAAGTTCTTGATATCTCTTCCTTCCAAGGAATGTTAACGCAGGATGCGGTAACTAAAATTAAGGCAAGAGGTATCCTTGGTGTTATTCTTCGTATTGGTTTCACAGGATATGGTCAGGGAGTTCCTACATATGATAAGTATTTTCAGCACAATTACAAATTGTTGCATGATGCAGGAATCCCATGCGGAGCTTATTACTTCACGTTGGCTTACAACGATACAATCACATTGAGAGAAATCAATTGGTTGAGAACGGAGCTACCAAAGTATAAGTTTGAGTTCCCTGTGTACATCGATGTTGAAAAGCTTAACTTAAGCAAGAAGGATGAAACACCTATTTCTGTAGCGTGGGACAATTGTAGAGCAGACGTTAGAACAAGAAACGTTGCCAAGATATGCGAGACACTTGAAGCTCTTAAGTATTATGTGGGTGTGTACGCTTCCACAGGAGCATTCGGCTCTTTGCTTTTGGAAGCACCGTTAAAGTCCTACGATAAATGGATTGCACAGTATTTCATATCATGCACATACAAAGGCACGTACCACTTATGGCAATATACCTCAAGCGGTAACGGAGCATTGTATGGACTTCCCGGAAGAGTGGATGTGTCCGAATGTTATTTGGACTTCCCTTCCGTAATCAAGAAGAACCATCTCAACGGCTATGGCTTAAAGAAAGAAGCCTACAAGTATCAGTTAAACCTTTCGGATGTCGAAAAGATTAACTTGGATAAGTATCTTGCGGCAAACTCGATTGAGTATAACGCAGAAAAGCTATAGGGGGATGTGCTTATGGAATCAATAACATGGGCGGTCATAGGCGGTTGGGCCTTAACCGTAATTGGATTTATCATTGCAAAACTAAGAGACTCAAAGAAAGACATTAAGCAAAGTGCGTCCGAAACCCAGGCCATCATGACCGACTTAGGTTATTTAAAAAGCGGATTGGGGAAGATTGAATCAAAGATTGATGTCATGTCAACCTACACTCAAAACAAGCTTGATGACCATGAGAAACGATTAACCCGGATTGAAACAAAATGGGAGTTAAAAAATGGATAACTTATCCAAAAACAATTTCGATTCAATGTCATACCTTTTGTATGAATCCGACATGGCACGATTTGAGAGAATCATTAAACGGCAATGGATACTCTGTATCGTGTTGGGGATTGCCTTAATCATATGCGTAGGCATCATATTGAAGCTAATGTAAATCAGTTAACGGAGTTGATTGATTTATGGGTATTAAATGACCGCAACAAACAGATTCTAAAGAGCAGACTACTTCATGGAGTCAAGTTTGAGCCGTTAGCGGAAGAATTTGAATTGTCGGTTAGGCAAGTCAAAAACATTGTATATAAAGAAGAAGAGAAAATATTTAAACACTTAAAGACCGTGCAATAGCATGGTCTTTTTCATTGCACGAAAATTGCACGAAAGTTGCACTTTTATTTCATTTAATATCCGGGAGAAATGCTTTACCATTAAATCAAAGGAGAGCGATATGTGGATTGAATATAACCCAAACCCATTAAAAAAGAGAGTTGGAGATTGTGCGGTAAGGGCCGTAGCCAAGGCACTTGATATCTCATGGCTGAATGCATTTCTTCTTATTATAGTAGATGCGATCAGGCTATGTGATATGCCATCGTCAAACGGAGTATGGGGAGCAACCTTATATAGGCATGGATTTAAAAGAGAATCAGTTCCTTCATGTGACGATTGCTATAACGCAGAAGATTTCTGCAACGAATTTTTTAAAGGGACATACGTATTGGGATTCGGAACACACGTTGCTACAGTAATAGACGGTAACCTATATGACTCATGGAATTCTCTGTCGGAGATTCCACAATATTATTGGTATAAGGGGGACGAATGAATAACATTACATGGGTACAAGGTGAAGCCGGGGCAAAAGCCTACATGGTAGCACCAAATAACACGATTGCTTTGTGGGACTCCGAAGCACAAGTCATTTATATTAAAGAGACCGATATGATGGGAAGACCATCGATGCAGATTTTAGATTACACGATCAGGAACAAACCAAAGGATGAGATGGAAGTCTTAAAGGAAGAAATCGAAAACCTCAAAAAGCAGATAAAGGAGATGTCAAATGAATCCATTGTTTCAGAAGATGAACCCACAGATGCAGATGTTAAATCAGATAAAAAGTAATCCCGGAAGTTTCTTAAAGCAAAGAGGTATAAACATCCCCCAAGGGATGAATAACCCCAATGATATAATCGATTATCTTATGAAGACCGGGAAAATAACCCAAGCACAATATAACGCAGCGGTCAATAAAGCACAGATGTTTAAATGATGTTAAAGGCCTTAACATACGGACTATTCGCTTAAGAGAGTAGTTCCTAACCTTAAAAAGATAAAGGAGAACAAATTATGTACGAAGAAAACACAGTAATGCCTGTTACCCCTATGGGTAATGGCGGTGGCTTTGGCGGTGATTGGGGATGGATTATCCTTCTTCTCTTATTCGCAGGTGGCTTTGGTGGCTTCGGTGGTGGTTTCGGTGACAACATTTATCCTTGGATGAATCAGGCAGACATCACCACGAACGGATTTCAGAATCTTGCAACGCAGAATCAGTTGACAGGAATTCAGAGTAGCCTTGGAGACATTCAGACACAAATCTGCGGCGGATTTGCCAATGCCGAAATCGCAAACAACGCAAGACAGATTGCAGACCTTCAGCAGAGCTTTGCATCACAGACAGCCATCACAGGAGCTATAAGTGATTTGGCAGCGCAGAACGCATCATGTTGCTGTGAGCAGAGACTTGCATCAGCACAGTTACAGAACACCATTCAGAGTGAAAACTGTGCAGACAGAGCAGCCATCAGCGATGGTATCAGAGACATTCTTGTAGCATCCAATGCTAACACACAGAGAATCCTCGATATGATGTGTCAGGACAAGATTGATGCGAAGAACGAAAAGATTGCTGATTTACAGAATCAGTTAAACATCGCAGCCTTCAACGCATCACAGGTGGCACAGAACAATTATCTGTCAAACGCACTCACAGCACAGACACAGTATTTCCTTGGATTATATCCACCCACAGCAACCACTACACCTGCTACGGCTAAAGCGTAAGGGGGTGTGGACATGAAACATGAAATGTTGGAAAGACTTTGTGAAATGGTGTCCGATGAATTGTCAAAGGTAACCAATAAGGTTGAGAAGACAGAGTTGTCGGCAGGTATGCTTGAGTACATCGATAAGCTTACCCACACCTTAAAGTCCATAAAGACCATCATGGCAATGGAAGACGGAGCAAGTTACGATAACGGCTCTTACAGAGGTTATGATGGTTCATACGATGGGTATTCACGAAGAAGATACAGAAACTATTCAAGGGACAACAAGGTAGTATCTGAGTTAAGAAACCTCATGAACGATGTCCCGGAAGAAGCGAAAGCAGAGTTTCAAAGGATGATATCCAAGATGGAATCTATGTAAGAAAGGAGAGACCATGAAAGTGGTCTCTTTTTTCGTTACAAATTTGTTACAAAAAATAATATAAATAGTATTTATAAAATATAAATGTGGTTTATATTTTGGACAAGAAAAAATCCCCCGAAACCATTGATTTCAGGGGAATTTCCCATAGATACGTTATCTATACTTCCAAGCTGATGACGGGAATCGGACACTTTTAATCAGAGCCTAAAAAGCCTGTAAATAAAGGATTCTCAAAATTTCATTACAAATTTGTTACAAAATAGAATCCGCAACAGCCTTTTCGTAGGATATCTGCTTGTCCGTTTGAGCGTGAGTATATATACGCTGTGTTGTGGCTATGGAAGAATGACCCACAGCAGCGGCAATCGAAGCATCGGGAACACCCATGGCATGAGCCTTTGACACATAGTAATGTCTGAGAGCATGAAGCTTACATCTCTTAAGACCATTCCTGTCTTGGATGCGGTGTAACTCTCTTAGAATATTTCCGGGGAAACCATCGTAAGCCTTTCCCCTTGATAATATTAAATCCCTTAGATGATCAGGAATAAAAATCTTTCTAGTGGATGATTCGGTCTTGGTAGTCTTTAAAACATACTCACCTTCAGAGTTAACCACTAAAGCCTTGTTGATGGTTAATATATTGCCATCGATGTCCTTGGAAGTAATGGCCAGGGCTTCAGACTTTCTTAACCCAAGCAACGTAAGTAGTATAACCGCTTCGTAGGGACTCCCCTTTAAAGCATCGATTAACTTCTCCACTTCCTTGTCAGTAGGGATGTAAGTTTCTACCCTTATATTCTGTGGTAACTTAGTTTTGATTGGCATATCAGGCTTGTAGAGCCACACAACCGAAGTGATAAATCCACTTGCGTTTTTAACTGTCTTCGGACTACGTCCCACGGAATAGTCATTAACCTCTTTTTGAATCAATAAAGCATTGATTTTTGATATTTTGGTATTAAGGAATTCTTCCGAAAGGTTTCTTAAAATACTCTCATAAGAATTAATGGTAGAAGGTGACAATACGGCCCTTTTAATTTTAATGTAGTTTAAAGCGCATTCCCGAAATGAGTTTTTAACATTGGTAACAGAAGTGGACTTACGCTTTTCATACAAAGCATCTTCCATCTCTCTTTTAGTAGGCTTATGGTCAAATGTAAAGTTATACGTAACCCCATCAATCATCTTCCTAGCGAAGTAGTTCCCCGATGGAAGTTTTCTTACATTCATTGAATATTCTCCATAAAATTGTTATAAGCATCCAACACAGATTTAGTGTCGGTAGTTTTTATAGGGATGGTATCCCCGGTTGTTAATGTAAAGTTGTTGCCTTCGGCAGCAGATATTAAATCCATGTTAACTAGGTAAGACTTGTGACACCTTAAGAAGTGGATATCGTTCATTTCTTCTTCAATGACATCCAATTTCTTCCTGATCGTGTAAATAATGTTGTTCATACAGTAGAACGTACACGAAGGGCCGTTGGATTCCACATACATAATTTCAGCCAAAGGAATCTTCACAAATCTGTTCCTGATCTTCAAAGTGTAAGTGCGGAATAAAGCATACCTGCAAACCTTCTCCAAGACTTCAAACACTTCCGGGGCCTTGTATGGTTTCAAGATATAAGCTCTAGCATCCACCTTAATGGCTTCAAGAGCGTGTTCTTTGGTCTCAGCCGTTATAAGGATGTCTCCAACGTATCCCATGGAGCGCATCTTCTTACATATTTCAAGTCCGTTTGAGTGCGGCAAGAATATATCCATAAATATAGTAGTAGGACTTATATAGCCTTTCTCAAAGTCGGCAAAGAATGCTCTGCCTGTATCGTATATCTTAATGGTGTATTCAAAGTGCCGTTTAATAAGATAATCCTCAAGGATAACCTTCAACACTTTTGCATCGATTTTTTCATCTTCCACAATACAAATGTCTAATTTCATTAAATAATCCTCTTTTAAAATGCTAAAACAACAAGTTTCGGGGGAATTTTTGCTGAAATTCTGCAAAAACGGAGTTTAAAACGTAAAATTCTTGTATAAGTGTAAAAGGAGAATCCCCATGGAGTTAAAACGGTACTTGCTAAAACTTATTAAAGGAATCAAAGACCCGGAAACAATCATAAAGATATATCTTGTGGTCAAAGAAATCATAGGGGGCAAGGCATGAAAGAACAAATA
>Ga0129306_1002099_pt1 | contig 18945 bp, 15 predicted proteins | sample P827metagenome_FD_94438 | JGI IMG/M metagenome (GOLD analysis project Ga0129306, IMG submission 94438) | Capybara group fecal microbial communities from Wisconsin, USA - P827 metagenome | ecosystem: Host-associated > Mammals > Digestive system > Large intestine > Fecal | place: USA: Wisconsin... | reverse complement strand
TACGACGATGCGGTACCTGCCGGCCGGACTCCAGCCTTTCAGCGCGCCGTCAGATTTCAGGAAGAAATAGTAATTGCGCGAACGCCTTTGTCCTGGGGCAAGGCTGGCGTCAAAAACGGGGCTGTATGCCTCATCGTACGCAAACGGGACCTTTTTCACCGCGCCGTTCGGAGACGCGACCTCCAGCTCGCCCTCATACCAGACATGTCTGTCGTAGATGCGGACGATCGTGGAGCCATCGGCTGCGGTGTTCTCATAGCTGACTCCAAAGTTGACCTTGTGGTCAACCGTTTGCCCGTTCTTGCGCACCACGCTGATCCGCGCCGAAGATGGCAGGCTGCGCCACGCGACGACAGCCGCACGAGCTTCGCTACTCAGAAAGACGCAGAGGAACAGCACCAAAGTTTTTCTCATCATTTTTACGCACGCTCCTTTTTTCGCGGCCGGAAAAAGTCAGTCCGACGCGTATTCTGCGTCCATTGTACAGGCTGACGGAATAGTGCGCACGTTTTTATTAGTTAACTCTAACTCTGCTCGCCGCGTTTCATCTCTGCGGATACGGCACAGCGCACTCCTCGAGCAGCTCCAGAAAGCGCAGCGTCGCGCGCGACTGATAGCTCGACGTGTTCGTGGCGGCGCTCATTCGCCTCACGACGTGAGGCGAATCAAGACGGTAAAAGACCACGCCGTCGTGCGCGGCCTGCACGGCGCGGTCGGGGACGAAAGCAACGCCCATGCCAGACTGAGCGAGCGCATAGGCTGTGAGCAGCTGCGCCGTTTCCATAGCGACGCAGGGCGCGACACCGGCTTCGGCAAAGGCAGCGTCGGCGCGGGCGCGCAGGTTGTACTTCGCGCCCAGGAGCACGAACGGCACGCCTGCAAACGCCTCAAGCGGCGCAGCCGGGAAACCTTCGCGCAGGTGCTCGCCGCGCCGGACCTGCCCGGCCGTCAGGGCACAGTCTTTCAGCCGGGCGTTGACGGCAAAACCGGCCGGCACGGCCAGAAGCAGCTGATCGATAAACGCGGGCGTGACGGAAAACGGATCGTCCTTCCTGGACTCGCTCAAAAACGTGATGTCGAGCCGCTGGTCACGAAGCATCTCCTTCAGCTCATACGCGCCGGCCTCGGCGATCTCCAGGCGGACGCCCGGATAAAGCTCGCGGAAACGGTTCAGCACCGGCGGCAGCACGCACGAGATGATGTAGCTGGTCGCGCCGATACGGACGCTGCCTGAAAGCATCGAAGTAAGATCGAGCAGCTGGTTGCGCAGCTCGCTCTCAAGCCGTTCCATCTGACGGATCTTTTCGATGTAGATTCGGCCGGCCTCCGTCAGACGCAGAGGCTTGGTGTTGCGGTCAAAGAGCGGCATCCCGATCTCGCTCTCGATCTTGGAAATAGCGATGGAAAGCGCCGGCTGCGTCACGAACAGCTCGCGCGCCGCCTTGGAAAAGCTGCCTTTGCGATAGACCGTCTCGATGTATTTCAGCTCGTTCTGCATCAGTCGTTCTCCTCACGCTGAAAAATTTCACTTTGATAAAACTATTAACGAGATTTATATCACTATTTATCTTATAAAATTGATTTTGACCTGTCAATCGGTATAATTAAAATCAAAATAATAAGACGATCCTGAAAGGAGGAGTCTCATGGAAAAACTTGTGATACAGGCGTGGCCGCAGGACATGTCTGCTCTGCCGGTCGACCTGAACCACCCCAACCGCACGCTGGTCTCCGGCTGCTTTGAGGAGCGCTTCACGGTGAACGGGACGGAGCGCGCGCTTTTGACCTACATCCCCAAAGATCTGGAGTACTGTCAGCCCTGCCTCGTCGCCGTACCGCCGTCAGATGCCGACCCGCTCGACTTTTTGCAGTCGTCCGGCCTGCGCGAGCTGGCTGAAAAAAAGCAGCTCTACGTCCATGTGCTGAAGCCGGCCGGGCCGTGGAAGGATGACGCGGACGCCGCCGACTTCGTGAACGCGGCCTACGCCGCGATCCAGGGCCGCGACTACTACGTGACGATGCAGGACAACATCTACGTCTGCGGCTTCGGAGACGGCGCCTTCCCCGCGCATCAGGCCGCGGCGAAGATGGCGAGCGAGTGGAGCGGCCTGTTCAGCTTCGGCGAACTGAGCGGCGAACTCTCCGACACAAGCGTTTCGCTGGCTGAAGCCGGCGAGCAGGGCACGGGCGAGCTGAAGATCGACGCGCAGAAAGCGCAGCTTCCCGTCTGGCTCGTCGCTCCCGCCGACAGCGCCAGCGTACGATCTGCCGTCGATTACTGGAAAGCGCAGAACGGCGTTTCGCCCGAGCCGCTCAGCGGACAGGGCGCGGACAAGATCTGGATGCCCCGTCCCGCGCGGCGTTTCAGCGAGGTGAACGAGGAGCACATCGCCCAGGTGCGGCTCACCCTCGGCGACTGCACACCGACGCTTGAAAAGCTCGAGACCGTGTGGGCCTACATCGGCCTGGCGCGCCGCCACCGCGGCTTCGGCAGAAAGATCCTGCGCTATTTCAAGGACCCGATCGAATTCGGCGCGACGAAGCACGAGATGGACTGGAACGGCATGAGGCGCACCTGGTACGAGTACGTCCCCGCGCGCTGCACGAGCGACAGAAAATGGCCGCTGGTGCTGTGCATGCACGGCCGCGGCGGCACCGCCGAGACGTTTTTCGACATCAGCTGCATGTCGACCGTCGCCGAAGAGCGCGGCTTCATCGCCGTGTTCCCTCAGGCGGGACTTCATCAGCAGAAAGCCGGCGGACTGAAGAACGTGCTGTTCTGGTGCGGCGACCGCGACGGCGTGCCCGAGGACGACGCCGGGTTCCTGCGCGCGATGATCGCCGAGATGAGTTCGCGTCTGCCCGTTGATCCCGGCCGCATCTATTCCACCGGCCAGTCCAGCGGCGGCATGATGACCGACGTGCTCTGGTACGCGGCCAGCGACCTGTTCGCCGCCTGCGCCTCGTGGTCGGGCATGTTCCATCCCAAGAAGATCCGCTGCCGCTGCCCGATGAGCGAGCCCATCATCCCCACGCTGTTCATCTGCGGCAAAGGCGACGCCTTCTGCACGAGCAAAGGGCCCGATCCCGATCTGCCGTTCAGCCTCATCCCCGAACTGAAAGCCGACATCCTCTTCAAGCTCGAACGCTTCGGCCTCAAGCTCGACGGATGGGAGACCTGGACCAGCGAGCCTGTCACCTGGTACTGCTGGCGCGACGCCGAAGGCGTTCCCATGCTCACCGTCGGCATCGTGAGCGGCATGGCCCACGCCAATTATCCCGAAGAGAGCTGGCTGAGCTGGGACGAATACCTGTGCCAGTTCAGCAAGGACGAGCATGGCCGCCTGCTCTACCGCGGGCGCATCGTCCGCTCCGCGCTGCGCGGGTAACGCGAATCACCGGCATTCAGCCGCCTTCGAGCGGCTTCACAAATCCATAAGGAGGAGTTTTTATGAGCAGTCCTGAAAAGAAACCGTTCCACGTACCGCATCAGCTCGTCATCCTGTTCGCCATCGCCGTCCTCGCGACCCTCGCCACCTATGTCGTTCCCGCCGGCACGTACAACACCGTCACGGTGAACGGACGCAAGGTCATCGACGCCACCACGTTCCACTACATCGCGCAGACGCCCGTGAGCCCCTGGCAGGCGTTCCTCGCCCTTCCCGGCGGCTTCACCAAGCAGGTCGGCATCATCGCCATGATCATGATGATCGCCGGCGCCATCAGCATCATCAACGAGACCAAGTGCATTGACGCCTCCATCGGTCGTCTCGTGTCCAAGTACAAGAACAACCTCTACGTCATCATCCCGCTGCTGCTGGGCGTGTTCACGCTGCTGGGCGCGATGGGCATCAACACGCCGATCATCGCCTTTGTGCCTGTAGCGCTGATCCTCAACCGCAGCCTGGGCGGCGACGCCATGCTGGGTGTGTCGCTGGTGCTGATGGGCCTGATCTGCGGCCTCGGCGGCGGCGCGTTCTGCACCTCGTCCACCGCAGTAGCTCAGAACCTGGTGGGCCTGCCCGCGTTCACCGGCTGGCCGCTGCGCATCGCCGCTTCGGTCGTGTTGTGGATCGTCGGCTCGATGTTCCTGATCGCCTACGCGCGCAAGATCCGTAAAGACCCCACCGCCAGCTTTATGTACGGCGCCGAAGACGCCCTGCCCGAAACGCCCGTGGAAGACGTGGAACTGACGCCGCGCCGTGCCCTGGCGCTGGTGGCGTTCATCGTCGGCTTTGTCTTCGTCGTCTGGGGCGCCACGCACGGCTGGAAGGTTTCCGACGCGCTGCCCGCCGTGTTCATGGCCACCGCCATCGTTTGCGGCGCCATCTGCGGCTTCTCGCCCGACAAGATGGCCAAGGACTTCGTCAAGGGCGCCCGCACGATGGCCAGCGCCGCCGTGGTCGTGGCCTTTGCCACCGGTATCAACACCATCCTCAGCTCGGGACACATCGTACACACCATCGTCCACGCCCTGGCCAGCCTGTTTACCGGCACTTCCACCTACGTGTCGGCGCTGGGCATGTACATCAGCAACCTGCTGATCAACCTGGTGCTGTGCTCGTCGTCGTCGCAGGCCACCACGGTCATCCCCATTTTCTCCGGCGTGGGGCAGGTGCTCGGGCTGACGCAGCAGGTAGTGGTGCAGACGTTCAACTTCGGCGACGCGTTCACCAATCTCGTCACCCCCGTCTCCAGCGTGCTGATGGCCAGCCTCGGCATCGCCGGCGTGTCGCTTGACCGCTGGTACCGCTTCGCCTGGAAGTGGCTGGGCGTGTTCATGCTCATCGGCGGCGTCTTCGTCGTCATCGGCGTGGCCACCAACTACGGGCCGTTCTAAAAATCAAAACGAAATCCACCCTGTCGGGGTCATGTCCCGGCAGGGTGGATTGTTTTTATCATGAAGCAGGGGCGCGGCAGATTGTCACTGGAGCCTGTTCAAAAAGGGCGCGGTCACGAGGAAAAAACCGCTGACCTCTTCCGGGGTGTACGACTCGTTTTTCATCCACCAACGCACCGTCTCGGCAAAATCGCAGGCAAGATGGTTGAGCAGATAATCCTCGGGCACGCCATCGACTGCCCCGCGCAGCTCGCGGGCAAACACGGCCTTGAGATGCTCGCGAAAAGCGCTCATAAATATTTCGCCGCTTTCGCGCGACAAGACCCCCCGAACATAGCGCCGGCTGTCGCGCAGATGGTAGAGGATGTGCGTCAGCTCGGCGCGCAGATCGCGCGGCGTTGACGAAAAATCGTGCGTCTGTTCCCTGACAGGCGCACCGGAAAAGACGTGCTCAAAAACTTCCGCGCACAGCGCCCGCAACAGATCGTCTTTCGTCTCGAAATGAGTGTAGAACGTGCTTCGGCCCACGTCGGCCGCAGCAATGATCTCCGAAACGGTGACGGCGGAAAACGGCTTTTGTTCAAGCAGGTCGGTGAACGCGTTGAAAATGGCCTGTCGCGTTTTTTTCTGTCGGCGGTCCATGGTTTGCCTCCCGGATCTTTGGATATTTTTCCCGGATCGTTCAGTAACGGACGAAGCGGCGTTTTTGCTTCTTGCTCCTCATCAAACGAACACTATAATCATGATCGAACAGAGTGTTCATTAACTGATTATGCGTCTTTTGACGCGCCTGTCAACCGGAGGAGCAAAAAATGATCAAAAAAATCGTCGATGTATGTGCCGGACTGCCGATGACGGTCGCAGGCGGTGTGTTCCTGGCGGCTTCGTTCGTACTGCCGCGCCTGGGGCATCCCCGCGGCGAGGCGCTGGCATGGGTGTGCGTCGTCATCTGCGGCATACCGCTTGTGTACCTGGCGCTGCGCAGACTGGTCGTCAACAAGGGGATCGCGAAGATCTCCTCGGCTCTGCTGATCTCGATCGCGATGGCCGCGGCGCTCCTGATCGGCGACCTGTTTGCCGCGGGTGAAGTGGCGTTCATCATGGAGCTGGGCGCTCTTCTGGAGGACGCGACCGTGAACCGCGCCAAAAGGGGCCTGAAAAGCCTGCTTTCGCTGGCTCCGCAAAAAGCCCGCCGCGTTCGCGCATCCGGTGTCGAGACGGTGAACGCCGACGAGATCGTCCCCGGCGACGTGCTGCGCGTGCTGCCCGGCGAGGTCATTCCTGTAGACGGCACGATCGTCTGCGGCGAAACGTCGATCGACCAGTCCATCGTCACCGGAGAAAGTCTGCCCGTTGACAAGACGGTCGGCGACGCCGTGTTTTGCGGCACGATCAACCGCTTTGGCTCGGTAGACATCGCGGCGTCAAAGACGGGCGCCGACACCTCGCTGCAAAAGCTGGTCCGCCTGGTCGCCGAAGCGGAACGCCGTCAGGCGCCTGTGCAGCGCATTGCCGACCGCTGGGCAAGCTGGCTTGTCCCCGTCGCGCTGCTGATCGCCGTTGCCGTGTACGTCGCGACAGGCGAGATCGTGCGCGCCGTCACCGTGCTTGTCGTGTTCTGCCCGTGCGCGCTCGTGCTCGCCACGCCGACGGCGGTGGTCGCCGCGGTGGGACAGGCGGCACGGCACGGCGTGATCGTCAAATCCGGCGAAGCGTTGGAAAAAATAGGCAAGGCGTCCATCTTCGCCTTCGACAAAACCGGCACGCTGACGACGGGCCAGCTCCACGTCAGTGACCTGATCCCACTGGCGGACATCGGCGAAGACGAACTGCTGACTCTGGGCGCTTCGGTCGAAAGCCGCAGCGAACATCCGCTTGCCGCGGCCGTCGTGCGCGAAGGGAACGCGCGCGGGATGAGACTGCGCGAGGCGGAGAATTTTTGCATGTATGCCGGGCGGGGAGTGACGGCCCTTGTCGGCGGTGAGCGCTATTTTTGCGGCAGCGAGCGCTTTTTGGAAGAAAACGGCATCGCGCTCGGGGCCGCCGCGCGGAAGCAGCTCGACCGCCTGCGCGACAACGGCAAGGCGGCCGTCATCGTGGCCGATGCGCACCGGCCGCTTGGGATCATCGCCTTGTCCGACACGGCGCGCCCGCACGCGGCGGATGCGGTAAAGAGCCTCGCCGGCATGGGCGTCCGCATCGTGCTGCTTTCGGGCGACAACAGCCGGGCCGCCGAACACCTCGCGCGCACGGCGGGGATAAGCGAAGTGCGCGCGGGGCTGCTGCCGGAGGAAAAAGTCGAGCACGTCCTGCACCTCAAACAGTCGGGCGGCGTGTGCATGATCGGCGACGGCGTGAACGACGCGCCCGCGCTGAAAGCCGCCGATGCCGGCGTCGCGATGGGGGCGTTCGGCAGCGAGCTGGCCGTTGAAGCGGCCGACGCGGCGCTGATGAGCGACGAACTGCTGAAACTGCCGTACCTGAAATGGCTGGCGGCCGAGACGGTGAAAACGATCCGGGGCTCGATCGCGCTTTCGATGGCCATCAATGCCGTCGCCGTAACGCTGTCGGCGGCAGGGCTGCTGACGCCCACCGCAGGCGCGCTCGTGCACAACGCGGGCTCATGTTTTGTGGTCCTCCTCGCGGCGCTGCTTTACGACCGCACCTACCATGGATGACATCGGGCTTCACCGTTTGTCCGCGCACAAGCGGTGAATGTGGTCTGCCGCCTGCTTCAGATCGCATACTGTTATGCACGGTTTGACATTCGACGGGATCCTTGTTGAGCGTTATAATCTTTACGGTGTTTTTGCACCGTATTTTATTTTCGCAAAGGAGCCGATGTCACATGTCATCAGTCAAAGACCGTCTCAACCAGCTTGGCGTCACCCTGCCGGAATCCACGCCGCCTGCTGCCGCCTACACGCCGTGCGTGAGGGCCAACGGCTTTCTGTTCACCGCCGGACAGACGCCGAAGGTGAACGGCGCGCTGCAGTACAAAGGCAAAGCCGACGACATGCCGCTTGAGGAGGCGCAGAAGGCCGCCCGCATGTGCGCGGTCAACTGCCTGAGCATCATCGACCGCAACGGCGGGCTCGACAACGTCGTGCGCATCGTCAAGGTGACAGGATTCGTCAACTGCGGCTTCGACTTCGGCAAGCAGTCGCAGGTGATCGACGGTGCGTCCAAGTTCCTCGTCGACGTCTTCGGCGAGATGGGCGTGCATGCGCGCAGCGCCGTGGGCGTGGCCTCGCTGCCCGGCGGCGCCACGTGCGAAGTCGAGATGATCGTGCAGATGAAAGAATAGCAGCCAAACTTCATATAAAAACACTGCCGCCGATCCCCGTGCTGGGAACCGGCGGCAGTTTGTTTTTCGGAATATGAAAGCGGTGGGACCTACAGCAGCACGGCGATGAACTGCGAACTGAGCACCACGCACACCAGCGCCACGGGGTAGGTGGCGGCGTAGGCCGTCGTCACCGCGTCGCTGCCGGCCACGGCAATCAGCGTGCCCAGAGCGGGCGTGCTGGTCATGCCGCCGCAGATGGAGCCAAGCGAGTTGAGCGTGCTCAGGCCGAAGAACGCCTTGGCCACGACAAACAGCAGGATCATCGGCAGCAGCGTCATCAGCGCCCCCTGGAAGAACAGCGCCCAGCCGTACTGCTGCACCACCTCGACGAAGCCCTTGCCGGCCTCCGTGCCCGCGCCGAGCAGGAACATCGCCAGGCCGAACTCACGGATGGCGTTCAGCGTCTCCTTGTGCGAGTCAAAGCAGCGGAATCCCCTATCGTTGAGGTAGCCCACAAGCAGGCCGGTCAGCAGCGGACCGCCCGAGGTGCCCAAGCTGAACTGCGCGCCGCCGGGCAGCGGGATCTTGATCGCGCCGATGAGCGCGCCCGTGAACGCCGCCACGCCGAAGGCAAAGTAGCCGAACGGGTCTACCTCGAAACCGAACTTTTTGACCGGCTTGGCCGAAGCCACGCGCACGGTGAGCGTTTTGACCTCTTCTTCCATGTTCGTGCCCAGCAGCTTGGGCATCACCTGCACGAAAAGCACCACGCCGAGCACGCCGAACGGATAGGCGATGCCGTAGCCCACCGAGGCGATCGGATCGCCCGTGGCCTCAAGCGCCGCGGCCAGACCCGGCGTGCTGGTCAGAGCGCCGTTGAGCAGTCCCACGCACAGCGCCTTGGGCGTGCCGAACACCTTGATACAGAACACGCAGATGGCCGCACCCAGCATGATCGTCAGAAAGCCCAGCACCACGTAGGCGATAGCCTTCTGCTTGAAGTTCTCAAAGAACACCGGCCCGGCGATCACGCCGACGGCTGTGACGAAGCAGACCAGCCCCAGATTTTTGGCCACCGCCGGCACCACAAAGTTGAAATGCCCCATCACCAACGCCACCAGCAAAATGCCCGACGTGCCCAGCGAGATACCGCGCACCGTGATGCGCCCCAGCAGGTAGCCCAGCGAAACGATAAGGAAGATCGTTGCAAACGTATTCATGCCCCAAACAGCGTCCTTTCGGTTTATGAGAAAAATATGTTTTGCGGCTTTGCGTGAAAAAAATCACACACCGCGCTTTTGATTATAGCAGACGCGCGCCAAAAAAACAGAAGCATTTAGCGTCAAAACGATTTTTAGCCCCCCCGAGCCGGACACACGCCCTCAGGCATCGACAAAACCGTGACCGGCGTATAAAAAACGGCCGGCCGTGCGAACGATAGCGCACAGCCGGCCGCGTCAGGACAAATTTGTCGTGAACAACGCTTCCTATTTTAAAACAGCCACGAAGCAGACAGGTCGATACGGTACTCGTCCTGCCGCTTTTCGTTGATCCACGTGCGCAGGGGGAAGCCGCACGTCATGTTGATCCAGAAGGCGCTGCCCACGCGTGCTTTGACGCCAAATCCCGTCGACATCAAATATCTTTCGTCGCTCGTGCGGTCGCCCCACAGCCAGCCGTAATCGAAGAAACCAAACACCTGCCACCTGCGGTCGCGCGAGACGGGCAGAGAGTATTCCACGTTCACGGCCGCGCCGCCGTCGGCGCTGATCACGTCTTTTTCATAGCCGCGCACGGTGGAACTGCCGCCGAGCGAGAACATATCCGACGAGTCGGTATCGCTGGTGCCCCAGCCGCCGTTGAGACGCACCGTGAGCGAACGACCACTGACAGGCGCCAGGTTCTGATACAAAGCGAACAGACGGTACATCGTGTAGTGCGACTTCTCTTCAAACACGCGGTCGTCTTTGGACGTGTACGCCAGGCTGTGGCTGTGGTACAGCATCGCCTGCTTCCAGTAGTGCAAAAACTCCACGCCGGCGGTGATGATGTTATTGCGGTTGTTGGTGGTGTCGTAGCCGTTCAGTTTGGTGCGGTTGCGGCGGTACGAATACTCGATGAAGTACCCCTCGCGGCCTTTCGGCCCGGCATACCACGGATAACTCCAGCGCACCGAGAACGTCTGCGCGTAGCTCTTGATATCGTCGGTGGCAGCCCACGGCCCGCGCACGTTCTCCACCTGATTGGCACCGGCCGAGAACTCAAGCGAGCCGCCCGCGCTGCCCACCGGCGTGGTGTAGCTGAGGAAGCCGGCGCGCGAGCCTTCGGAGAACACGCCCGAAACGGAGAGCGCGTCGCGCCGCCCCGTCAGGCTGCGGTTGGTAACCGAAAAGCCCACGCGGGCGCGTCCCGAGTCGTGCGAGCCGGCATTGTCGGCAAAGACCGAACCGCCAAGCTGCTTCGGTTCGACCACGGTGAGCAGATAGCGCGTGGTGCCGAACTTCTCGCCGGGAGCGATCTCGATGCGCAGCTGCGCGTCGTTGAGCGTATTGAAGCGCCCAAGCTTGTGCTGCAGCTTTTTGAAGTTAGAAACCTCGCCAACCTTCAGAGGCACGCGCGCGCGGATATAGCTTTCGTTGGTCGTCTTGTTGCCGCTGATGGGCGCCGCTTCGGTCTCGCCCTCCACCAGCGTCACTTCCAGTACGCCGCCGGCGATCTCCTGCGGGCGCAGGAACGCGCGTGCGACGATATAGCCCTTCTTTTCGTACAGCGCGTTAACCTCGTCCACCATCTGATACAGCGTGCGCAGCTTGACCGTGCCGCCCTCGTATTTCTCGAAGATCTCGCGCAGCTCCTCTTCCTTCAACACGCGCGAGGGCGTGTGCGTCACCTTCTTCAGTTCAAAAGTCACCTCAGGCACGTCAGGCGAAAGGGGCTTCTTGTCCTCATCGGGTTTTTCCGTCGCACGTCGCTCCAGCTCCTGGCGTGATTCCGCCTCCATGCGCTGACGTTGCATTTCCTCGCGCAGCTCGCGCAGTTCACTGGCGGCATCGTTCGACAACGCCAGCGCGGGCGCCGTGAGAGCCAACATCATTCCCGCAAGCAGGAAGGTACGGGTGCTTTTCATCATCGGTCATCTCACTTTTTATAAAATATTGAGCTAAGTCATACATATTTGATATTTTACACGGAAGGGAAACAAACGGCAACAGAAAAACACGCGCCTAAATCCAAAAAACTCTAATAAAGGCAAATAAAAAAACCGCCCCTCCCAAACGGAAGAGACGGCGTGCGGTTACAAAAACTACTTTGCCCAGTCGTCCTCAGCTTCGACAGCTTCAACGGGCTCGATGATCTTCCAGATGATCGCGGCCACAACGGCACCGGCCAGAGGAGCGGCGATGAAGACCCACAGATCAGCCATCGCCTGGCCCTTGGCGAAGAACGCGGGGCCGAAGCTGCGAGCGGGATTGACGCTCGTGCCGGTAAAGTGGATGCCGAAGATGTGAATCAGCACCAGCGTAAGACCGATCACCAATCCGGCGAACTTGTTATGGCCCGACTTGGAGGTGACGCCCAGGATGGTGAGCACGAACGTGCAGGTCAGCACAGCCTCGACGGCGAAGCTCTTGACCACGTCGCCGTTAAACAGCGCGTTGGTGCCAAAGCCGCAGTCCCAGCCGCACAGATAGCCGAGCACAGCCGCGCCGGCAGTGGCGCCAGCAAACTGCGCGATCACATAGCCGATGAAATCGCCCAGGCTCATGCCGCCGGTGAGCAGCACGCCCAGCGACACGGCGGGGTTGACGTGGCAGCCCGACACGTTGCCGATGGAGTAGGCCATCGCGACGATGCACAGACCAAACGCCAGTGCCGTGCCCAGATAGGCAGCATTGACAGTGCCGGCCTGGCAGCCCAGCACAACGGCCGTGCCGCAGCCGAACAGGACAAGGACCAGGGTGCCGACAAACTCAGCAAGATACTTTTTCATAATCCTTCAACCTTCTTTTACGATAAGATTTTGGTGCTGCGCTCATTATATCCGAGTTTACGTCATAGAGCAAACGTTACTTGTTATTTCGTCGCAAACTTGGCCAAAGAGAGTGCCTCCAGACATTTCGTTGACGGCAGTTCATCTGTATACTGCATAATTTGAAAAATCGATACTTTTTTACCTTGACAACGTTCGCCGCAAAGCGTATATTTTATTTTAATGAAATGCTATTTGCACATAGTGAAAATATTATTACGGTTCATCGTTTGGAGGTTGATTTAATGACAGTTTATACTGCCGAAGGGGCAAAGGCGTTCATCAAACAGGCGTTCCTCGCCGCGGGCGCGGCTGAAACCAAGGCCGCCGTCATGGCCGACACTCTGGTATATGCCTCGCTGCGCGGCGTCGATTCGCACGGCATCAGCCGCACGGGCGCCTACCTCAAGCGGGTCGAAACAGGTATCGTCGACAAAGACGCCGAGCCCAGGATCGTTGCCGAATCAAGCGCAGGCGCGCTGCTCGATGCGGGCAACACGTTTGGACAGTACGCGTCGGTCAAAGCCGTCGAGCTCGTCTGCGAAAAAGCGGCCGCTGCGGGCGTGGCGATGGTGGCCGTGGCCAATTCCAACCATTTCGGCTCGGCCGGTTATTATGTGCAGAAGATTGCCGAGCGCGGCATGATCGGCGTGTGCGGCGCCAACTCCACCAAAGCGATGGTGCTGTGGGGCGCGGCCAAACCCTTTTTGGGCACGAATCCGCTGGCCTACGCCGTTCCCGCCGGCAAATACGATCCTCTGATCCTCGACATGGCCACGAGCGTGGTGGCCCGCGGCAAGATCCGCCGCGCCCTTGATTCGGGGACGAGCATCCCGCCCGACTGGGCTGTCGGCCCCGACGGCAAGCGCACGACCGACCCTGCCGAAGCCTACAAGGGCTATGTGCTGCCGTTCGGCGGCCCCAAGGGCTCAGCCATCGCGCTGTTCGTCGAGATCCTCTCGGGCGTCATCACCGGAGCGGCCGTAGGCCCCGAGGTGGGCAGCATGTATTCCGACTTCGACAAGCCGCAGGGGCTGGGGCATTTCTTCATCGCCGTCGATCCCGCGCGCTTCATCGGCCGCGAGGCGTTCGCCGCCCGCATGGAGAGTTTGGTCGAATCGGTCAAAGCGCTGCCGGCTTCGGAACCGGGCGGGCAGGTGTTCCTCCCCGGCGAGATCGAGCGCGGCAACGAGAAAAAGCGCCGTGCCGAAGGCATCCCCGTGCCGCCCGACGTGGAAAAGTCGCTGGCCGCGGTAGCGCAAAAGTACGGCCTGGCGCTGCCGGAAAACGTTGGTGTCTAAAACATGCAGTCAATACATCAATACAAAGGAGGTGAAATCCTATGCCGGTCATTTTTATCAAAAACGGTGAACTGCTCGACCCAGAAAGCGGCATGAAGCGTGAGGATTCTATCCTGATCCGCGACGGCAAAATTGCCGCGATCGGCGGCCCGCGCCCCGATGATGCGCAATTCACTGTTGACGCCGCCGGCTGCCTTATCACGCCGGGGCTGTACGACAGCCATGCCCACCTGTATCCGTGCATCAAAAACGGTGTTCCGGCTGAAGCGTTCTGTTTTCCCTCAGGCGTGACGGGCGCGGTCGACGCGGGCAGCACAGGCTGCGCAACACATCATTTTACCGAGGATTTTTTCGCCAACAGCCGCCTTACCGTAAAATGCTGGCTGCACGTCTGTTCCACAGGGTTGAGCAGTCTGCCGGTGCTGGAAGACGTGAGACCTGCGCATTTTGACCGCAAAGGCATCGAAAAGGTCATTGAAAAACACCCCGACCGCATCATGGGCTTAAAGCTGCGCACCAGCAAAAACGTCGTCGGCGAGCTGGGATACGAGCCGCTGCGGCAAACGGTCAAACTTGCCGGCGAGCTGGGCGTCCCGGTTATGGTACACTGCACCAACCCGCCCGGACCTATGGAAGAACTGCTTGACCTGCTGCGCCCCGGCGACGTGCTCACACATATGTACCAAAACACGGGCTTCACGATCCTCGACAAAACCGGGCACATATCGCAAGCGGCGCGCGACGCGCGCAAACGCGGTGTTCTGTTTGAGGCTGCCGACGCGCGTTTCCACTTCTCGTTCGAGGTGGGGCAAACGGGCATTGACGAAGAATTCTGGCCCGATTTTATCGGCACCGATTCGACAATGGCCAGCTTGTTCCAAAAGCCGACGGCGTTTTCAATGGCGATGCAGGTCAACAAATACATCAGTATGGGCCTGCCGCTGGAAGAAACCTTCCGCCGCTGCACGAGCAACACGGCAAAGTTCCTCGGCGTTTTCGCTGAGCGCGGCAGTCTGACCGTCGGCAAAGCTGCCGACATCGCCGTGTTCCGCAAGGTCGATAAGCCGGAAACGTTCGGCGACCGTCCCGAGATCGATCCGACGCAAAACCTGCTGGAAGGCAGGATCACGCTTGCGCCTGTGCTGACGGTCAAAGACGGCGAGTTTGTTTATCGGGATCTGATGTTTTGATTTGATGTTTTAAGAAGACACACTTTATCATCCGGGAGGTCATTGTTTATGAAAAAGTTCTCCAAGCTCATCGCTTCATGCGCGCTCCTTGCCGTTACCTGTGCCGCTCCGGCCTTTGCCGACGAATGGCAGAAAAGCATCAAGCTGGCCGACGGCTCGACGTATCCCTCGGCTACCGTTTCCATCATTGCCCCGTTTGCGGCAGGCGGCGGCGTCGATATGGGTATCCGCCTGTTTGCCAAACACGCCAAGAAATACTCTGACGCCACGATCATCGTCGAAAACATCACCGGCGGTAGCGGCCTGATCGGCATTCAGAACGGTCTGAACCGCCCGGCCAATGGCTACACGCTGTGGCATATCGACAGCGGTTCGCAGTACGTGACGACGGAAGTTTCCGTGTGCCCCTTCGACGTGCTCAAGGACATGGCCCTGATCGGGCAGTTCGTCGCTGACGACCGCGTGTGGGTCGTGTCGCCCAACGAAAAGCGCTTCAACGACGCGGCGGGCATGATCAAGTACATCAAAGAGCACCCCGGCGAGCTGAGCATCGCCACTTCAGGTTCCGGCACGATCGCTTCGCTTGTCAACAACTATCTGGAGATGCTGACCGGCGGCCAGTTCAACATCATCGGCTACAACGGCGCTTCTGAGGCGAAAGCCGCGTTTTACGGCGGCCACTGCGACGTGCTCTCAAACGGCGTGGTCGAGGCTTCACAGGCCGTAGCAGAGGGCCGCGGCCGGGTGATCCTGTCGCTGACGGGTGAGCGTGTCTTCCCGGATGCCGAATGCATCGCCGAGCTGGGCTACAAGGATGTCGTCTATCTGTCCACCAACCGCGGCCTGGCTATGTCGGCCAAGACCGATCCGGCGATCGTCAAGTACTGGTCGGATGTGATGGCTAAGGTCACGTCGGATCCTGAATACCTTGCCGAGGCCGCGCAGATGAAGCTGAAAATTCGCTTCCGCAACACTGAAGAGTTCACTAAACACTGCGAAACCGACTTCGCCACATGGAGAATGATCAAGGAGAAGCAGGGACTGTAAGCGTCCCCTCGCGAAACGCGATCTTGCTCGCGCGAAACTCCGGGACGCGTCTTTCTCCGGCGCGCCCCGGTCTTTTTAGAAAGGAGTCGCTTACGATGTCGATGAAACTGAAGGAACGCCTCACATCGCTGCCGTTGTTCATTCTGTTTGCGCTGGCGTTCTACTACAGCCGAAAGTTTCCCAAGGTGCCGAAATTGCTGCCGACGGCGCTTTCCGTGCTGGGCATGTTCCTGACTGCCTGCATCTTCGCGCGCTCGTTTTTGGGACAGGAAAAGCAAACCGCTGCGGCCGACAAAGCCGGCATGTTCCGCGTCACCGCGGCGATCGTGCTCGTTTTGGCCTATGTGCTTTCGCTTCAGACGATCGGTTTTTACACAACTTCGTTCCTGTTCATCATGGTCTTCGCCTGCCTGATCGACACGAAAAAGTACAGTTGGTGGCTTTATCCCGCCGTCGCTGGTGGAATGCTGGGGCTGATCTACCTGGTCTTCGACCTGTTCCTGCATGTCCTGCTGCCTAAGGGCATTTTGTTTTAGAGGAGGCGGACGATCATGATCTCAACCTCTGCAGTCCTTTCCGGCTTTATGACAGCACTGTCGCCTTACAACCTGCTGCTGCTTTTCGGCGGCACGGTGCTGGGAATCATCTTCGGCGCGCTGCCCGGCGTATCGTCAACGATGGGCTGCGCGGTGCTCATCCCCCTGACCTATGGCATGGACCCCGCCAGCGGACTGATCCTGCTCAGCGGGATCTACTGCGGCTCGACCTACGGCGGCTCGATATCCGCCTGCCTTCTGAACACCCCAGGCACCCCCGCCTCGGCGGCAACCACGCTTGAGGGGTTCCCGATGACACGGCAGGGACGCGGCGGCGAAGCGCTTCAAGAAGCATGCATCGCCTCGCTCTGGGGCGGCATCATCGGCGCACTGGCGCTGTTCTTTTTGGCACCGACGATCGCGCAGCTGTCACTCAAGTTCGGCTCGCAGGAGAACGCCATGCTGGCTGTCTTCGGCCTGACGATCATCGTTTCACTGTCCGACGGTTCACTGCTGAAAGGGTTCGTTTCCGGCATCCTCGGCGTGCTGCTTTCGATGGTCGGTCTTGATGTGGCGACGGCCTATCCGCGCTACACGTTCAAGCTGACCGCGCTCTACGGCGGCATCGCCATCATCCCGGCAATCGTAGGGCTCTACTCGCTGACGCAGCTGCTCACTTCGTCGGGCGAAAAAGAGAGCGTGCTGCTCGACGAAAAGAGCATCGACGAGTTGAAAGTGCCCAAGCTCGGCATTGGCGACTTTTTCCGCCGCTGGGTCATCTACCTCAAGTGCTCTGTACTGGGCACGTTCATAGGTATCGTCCCCGGTGCCGGCGGCAACATCGCCGGCTACATGGCCTACAATCATGTGAAAAACTCGTCGAAAACGCCCGAGCAGTTCGGCAAAGGCTGCCGCGACGGCGTAGCGGCGACAGAATCGGCCAACAACGCCGTGTGCGGAGGCTCGCTGATCCCCATGCTGACGCTGGGGATCCCCGGCAACTCGGTGGCCGCGGTGCTCATGGGCGGACTGATGATCCAGGGGCTGAACCCCGGACACAGCCTTTTCACCAACTACGCGCATGTGACCTATCCGTTTTTGGCGGGATTCGTCCTGGCGCAGATCGCGTTCACAGTTGTCGGTCTGCTCGGCGCTAAACACTTTGCCAAGGTAGTCAAGGCGCCCAAGGGATTTTTGCTGGCAGGAATCGGCGTGCTCTGTGTCGTGGGGTCGTATGCGGCCAGCAACAATATCGCCGACGTATACGTAATGTTGACATTTGGCATAATCGGTTATTTCCTCAAATGCGCCGGCTTTGACATGTCGGCGATCGTGCTGGGGCTGATGCTCGGTTCGCTGGCCGAGGCCGGATTCGTGCAGTCGTACAACCTCTGCAAGCGCGATGTGGCCGCCACGCTGATGAGCTTCATCACACGCCCCATCAGCTTGACGCTGCTTGTGATAAGTGTGCTCAGCGTCATATCTCCGTTGCTGCGCGCGCGTAAAAAGAACAAGCAGGCTTAATTCAAACAAAGGAGTTTGATGTGAAATGAAGAAACTGTTCGCAGCTTTGGCGCTCTTTGCGGCCCTCTCCACGGCGGCCTGCGCGGCCTACCCGACCAAGCCCGTTCGTCTGATCGTGCCCTTTGCGGCCGGCGGCGCTGCCGACATGACGGCGCGTCTGTCGTCCAAAGTGGCTGAAAAGTACCTGGGCCAGCCCATCGTCATCGAAAACCGTGCCGGCGGCGGCGGTGTCACCGGAACGCAGGCCGGAGCTTCGGCGGCTGCCGACGGCTACACGCTGACGCTGTTCGTTCCCGGCGGCATCCTCAACACCTACCTCAAGAAAGTCAACTACACGGTCGATTCGTTCGCGCCCGTGGTGCAGATCGTGCAGGAGTTCGACGTGATCGCCGCGCACAAAGACCGTTTCGCCGACCTAGCAGCGCTGAAAGCTTACGCGGCTGCCAACCCCGGCGCCGTGAAGATCGGCGTGTCGGGCGCACTCATCTACGATCATCTGGAGGCGCTCATCGTTGCCAAGGCCATGGGCGTGGAGCTGAAGCCTGTGCCGTTCAACGGCAGCGCACCAGCCATCGCCGCATTCCTGGGCAAACACGTTGATCTGTGCTCTGTCAGCTTCGCCGAGCTGGATCAGCAGGCCCGCGCGGGTGACGTTGCGTTCCTCTGCGTGCTGGCCGAAGAGCGCTTCCCCGATCATCCCGACGTTCCCACCGCCAAGGAGCTGGGCTACAACGTGGTCATGGGGCCGTGGAGAGGCATCGTCGCGCCCAAGGGAACGCCCGAAGAGGTGCTTGACACGATCGCCGACGCCTACGTGAAGGCGTTCAACGACCCCGAGTTCAAGGCCAACTTTGAGAAAGCCGGCCTGCCCACTGACTCGTGGCTGCCCCGCGCTGAGTACACGCGCGTGATCAAGGAACAGGCCGAAGCGCTCAAGGAAGTCGTGAAAGAAGCGACGGCGGATAAAAAATAGGCAACGCACACATTACCGCAGCTCGCGACGGCAGCACTCGCTCCGCCGCGAGCTTTTTACAAAATGCTGTTTTGTGCTAGAATCACCCTTGTGACATAAATGTTTTTTGAAGATGCGAGGATTTGCCATGAACACCACAAACGACGACACGCTCTTACAAACGCTCGATTACGGTTTGCAGGCGCTGCTGTGTTTTCGCGAGAAACGGGGACTGG
>Ga0129306_1002097_pt1 | contig 18981 bp, 17 predicted proteins | sample P827metagenome_FD_94438 | JGI IMG/M metagenome (GOLD analysis project Ga0129306, IMG submission 94438) | Capybara group fecal microbial communities from Wisconsin, USA - P827 metagenome | ecosystem: Host-associated > Mammals > Digestive system > Large intestine > Fecal | place: USA: Wisconsin... | reverse complement strand
GTACTCCTCGACGGGATCGCCACATCCATCGCCGTCTTCGTCCACGCCAATCACCGGCCACCCGTCCTCGCGCCACTTCATGGGCTCAAGGTACACGATGCGTCCGTAGGCGTCGCGGTCGGAAAAGTGGACGAACCAGTCCTCCTCGACTCCGTCGGACCGCTTCTTGCCAACCCACGCGCCCTGGTGCGGACCGTTGATCTTCGTCTTCCCCTGCGCCATCACCGTCTTCGCCTCGAACGGACCGTACGGACTCTTCGCGCGCGCCGCGACCTGCCAGCCTCCGCCGACTCCTCCGGCGGGGAAGAAAAGCCAGTATTCGCCGTTGCGCTTGTAGAACTTCGGTCCCTCGGTGGTGAAGTTTCCGTCCGGCACGCCGTCGTAGACCATCACCGGATCGGATATCGCGTGCGTCTCGTCCTTGTCGAGCTCGCGCACCGTCAGCACCGAGTTCATCCCGGCGCGGCTCTGCGCCCAGCCGTTCACGAGATAGATGCGTCCGTCGTCGTCGTAGAGCGGACACGTGTCGATTATGCCCTTCCCTTCCAGAACGAGGCGCGGCTTGCTCCACGGTCCGCGCGGATCCGGCGCGGATATCCTGTATGCGCCGCGGTCGGGATCGCCCCAGTAGATGACGTATTCGTGCGTCCAAACCTGCGTACCAGAGTCTTCCGTCTTCCAGAACGACCTGCGTCGTATCGACGGAGCCCAAACGGCGTTGCCATGCTCGGGCGAGTGCGTCGCAAACGGATGTTCCTTGAGTGCGTATGCGGCGTACTGCCAGTTGACGAGATCGTCCGAAACGAGAATCGGCAGCCCAGGCAGCCCGCCGAAGCTCGAGGCGGTCATGTAGAACTTTCCGTCATGTCCGACGCAGACGTCTGGATCGCTGAAGTCCATCACAAGCACCGGGTTCTTGTATGTTGCCGCGCCTGCCATAGCAGCCGCCGCAAGTGCAAACACAGACAGATAACATTTTTTCATGGGTAAATTGTACCATATTCGCATCTCGGCAACCACCCCCTGTAGGGGGTAGCTCCGGGCGCTCGTCGCGGGGCGGTTGCTTGCCAGTGATTCGCTGCCTTGCTGGCGCAAGGCCCGATGCAAAACCATGGTGCGACATCGATTTCGCGGTCTTTTACCTTTTTGCCTGTGCCTACAAGCCTCTCGGCAAAAAGGGCGACGCGACGAAATCGGGTCGCCCTCATGGTTTCGCACCGTCGCTCATCATGCTGCGCAACCACCCCGCGCCTCACGCCCTACGCTTGAATTCATGGCTTTGCTCGCTTGTGAATAAGTCATCAACGGCAGGCCTTCGTTGGCGATGTAATTCCACCGCGAGCACTGACTGGGAGAAGCGCCGTCCCGGCGCTTCGGACTCTCTGCGCGCTCGCCGGGGCTGCGCCCGAACCGTCAATTGGCGGCACCCCGCCGACATGGCTCTGCGACCGTCAATTCTACGCGCCGCTTGTCGCTTACGCTTACAAGTTCACCGCTGTTTATGAAATACGCCGCAGCCTCGTCGGACCATCAATTTTTGCTTCCTTGCATATGCCGCCCCAGCTTGAAGTCGCAATTTGCGACTTCAAGTGCGAAAGATTCCCGTCTGGACCTGAAGCCGCAATTTGCGACTTCAAATCCGCAAACTCCAATGCGCTTAGTTGGAACATGAATCCGGACGGGAATCTCTCGATGTTGCGGCTGACTTGTTCGTTGAGACGCTTCACCGGCACGCCATACAGTTCTGCCAAATCACGGTCAAGCATGACTTGTACACCACGAATGGGAAGTATGCGACTTCGAATCTTGTCTGGCGAAACATCCTTCGCGATTGCCTGAATTTCATTCTTCATACCGCACCCCTTTCTCCGCACCCAAACTTTGCAAGGATGCCCTCGATCAACGCGACTGGCCACTAGAGCCGAAGCCGCGGAAGATTTCGGCGAAACCTGGCGGAAGGTCCTTGAGAAGATCCTCGCCGCTCTTGCCGACGTCATCCCTCGCGCAGACATAGTTCCTGCACATAATTCCACCACGCCAGGGGCATGTTCCCGTGGCGCACTTCGGACAGATTTGCTCCATGATTGGGCTCCTATTCCTTTTGTCGTTGCCGACGCACTGCGCGGCCGAACGACGGCCGCAGGATACAATGCGCCTATGACGCATTTTCGGAATAGGCGATGCCTCGCCAGTTGCCGACGACGCTTAGGCCGCGCATCTAGCGCTCAAGCCCGCGGAGGAAGCCTCCTCCATCGCGTTCCCAATCGGCCGCCGCGGTTCCCGACATCAACGCCCCCTCCCGGACCGTCCGCCCACCCTTCTGGCTTTTCGATCCGTTCTCAGCAGGGCTCCATCGGTTTCAACCCAACGGCTTTCAAGGCTCCCGTTCGTACCTCCGTCGCCACGGAGTTCAATTCCGGAGAGCATTGATATTGTCTCATATTTGGCCCGACAACGCAAGTGGATGCGCCGACTTTTCTTAATCACCTGAAAGACGGCGTGTCAACAACCGACATGTCTTCCACGAATTCAGCAGACGAAGGTTTCGTGACCTTGCCGATCTTGATGTTCTTGAGCCTGAGCCCGCGGATTGGCTCCGTCTTGTATCCGCGGAACGAATAGACCGCCTTCGCGCTCGTCGCGGAGATATCCTCCAGGACGATGTTTCCTACGGGCGTCGCGCGAAGGACTCCGTCAAGCGGAACGCTGTCCGACTTCCAGAAATAGTCGGTGATCGCCGAAACGGCCTCGTACTTTACGTCAAGCGCCTTTATGCGGCGCATGGTCACGTTCTCCACGAATCCGCCGCGCTCGGGATTCGTCTTGATGAAGAATATCTTGTCGACGGTCTTCTCTGCGCGGCAGTCCTCCATGAGGACGTTGCGTATCCCGCCCGAAAGCTCGCTGCCGATCGAGAGCATGGAGTGTCCGTCGTTTATCACGCAGTTCCTCACCACGATGTCCTCGCTCGGCATCGCACGGCGGCGTCCCTCGTGGTTGATGCCGGACTTTATCACAACCGCATCGTCGCCCTGCTCGAACGTGCAGTTCTCGACAAGTACGTTGCGCGAGGACTCGATGTCGATTCCGTCGGAGTTCTTGAGGTCGCAGTAGACGTCAAGTCCGCGTACGACGACATCCTCGCTGCAGAGCAGGTGAATCGTCCAGAACGGCGACTGGCGTATCGTGACGCCTTCCAGCCGCACCCCCTTGCAGCGGTTGAACTGGATGAGCGGCGGACGCATCAGGCTCCCGTCGAGCTTCCAGTACTGGCGCTCTTCCATCGGAGCATTGTCGCGCGCCCATTCCGCAAGGCGCTTCTTCGCCGCGTCGTGCGCAGGATTCTTCTTGCGCGCAAGCCCCCACGCGCGCCAGCGCGTTTCGACGGACGGCGCAAGCGTTCCCTTGCCCGTCACCGCTACGTTCGTGCATCCGAACGCGTAGACGAGCGGAGAGTAGCCCATGCACTCTATTCCCTCCCAGCTCGTGCGGACGGCGGGAAGATAGTCGTCGAGATTCTCCGTGAAGACGATCTTGGCGCCTTCGGAAAGATGCAGCTCGACGTTGCTTTTGAGATGGATCGCTCCGCTCGTCCACTCGCCCGCCGGCACGACGACCCTTCCGCCGCCCGCCGCTGCAACTCGGTCGATCTCGCGCTGGATGTCAAACGCGCGCTTTTGCGCATCCTCAATCTCAAGTGCAAGGAACATGTAGGGCCCGACGCCTTTCGGATCGTTGTCGACTATCTTCTCGCGGAGGTAGTATTCGAACGACCCGTCGCGGTCAGCCGAAAGCCCCGCCACGGAGCAGCACCGCGTAAGCGACACAGTGCCGTCAGGATTCTCCTTCAGGAAGTCGCGGTTCAGCGCATTCCACGCCCTGAGCGCCGCCGCCTTCGCGTCTTCGCCGAGGATCCCGCGGTTCACCCCTTTCATCATTGCATAGCCGATTAGCGCAGTCGCCGTCGACTCGAGGTAGTTGCCCTCGCGTCCGGGCTGGTCGGCGACCTGCCACCATGCGCCGGATGCATCCTGCCAGCGAATGAGCGTCGCGGCATATTCCCGCAGGAGCTTGCGAAGCTGTTCGCGCCCTGGATGGTCCGCCGGGAAGTACTCCTCGGTGTCGACTATCGCCGCCGCGAACCATCCGAGCGCGCGCCCCCACGCGTGCGCGCTCTGCCCGGTCGCCTTGTCGGCCCATATCATCGACTTCGATTCATCCCATCCGTGGCGGTAGAGCCCCGTCTTCGCATCGTAAGTATGGCGCGTCACCACTGCGAACTGGTTGGCGATGTCGTCGAACGCCGCGCGCCTCGCGTCGCCTTCGAGGAAGCGCGACGCGTAGCGCGCGTAGAACGGACAGCCCATGTAGAGTCCGTCGAGCCACATCTGGTGCGTGTACACCTTCTTGTGCCAGAAGCCGCCTTCCGCCACGCGCGGCTGGATCGCGAACTGCGCGAACTGCGTGTCTATGACCTTCCTCAGCCTCTCGCCTCCAGCTAAATCGTACATGTCGAAGGCGAACTTGCCGGGATTGATGCAGTCGAGCTTGCAGTCCTCCATTCTGTAGCCGAGGATTTCCCCGTCCTTCGTCACCATGCGCTCGATGTAGTCCTGGGCCCAGGCGAGAGTCTTCTCGCGCAGTTCCGGACACCTCTTCGCGACCGCGAGCGCGGCCTGCAGCTCGAGCCCGTCGGTGTACTCCCACTTCGGCTTTTTGCGCTTGTCGATTCCGCACGGAACCGGATTGCGCTTCATCTCGCTCTCCAGCATCCTCGCTCCAGCCGAAATGGCCTCCCCCGCCGAAGCGGCGAGAGAGGCCATAAGGGCAGACAGCATTAGAACTCGATTCATCATAATACTATTATAACATATTCGCATCAGCGGATGACGACCGTCATTCCGGCGTTGGGGTTGCCCTCTGCGAGCCGAAGGACTCCGCCTCTCGCCTTCGCGAGCCACCAGTTCTTCGCCTTGCGCATGAGCGGCGAGCCGATCGCGCCGTAGGAGCGGACGCGGCACACGCCCATCAGCGCCAGGGCGGCACACAAAATCGTTGTGATATTTCTCATGCAACAATTTTACCATAACGCCTCCATCCCCTCCAGCCCCCAACAGGGGGCAGTGATTTCACTTCGCCGCAGAGAAGAATTCGGTGCGGCGGGGGAAGCGGAGAGGGGCGCCCTCGAGGCGGACGGTAAGGACGCGCGACTTGTCCCACGCGTCGCGTCCGAGGCGGATTTCACCGGGGCAGAACGGACTACTCGCACGCGCCGCCAGCCATGTCGCCTGAAGTCAGCGGAGGACGTGGCGTCCGGCGGGAATTTCGTGGACAGCTCCCGCCCATTCAACGCGCGCCGGGGCGGGGAGGTCGAGGGTGAGCGTTCCGTCTTCGACGCGTACTTCCACCGGACCCTTCGCCGTCGGCACTCTGCCCTCTACGCGCGCGAGCGAACCGACCTGCGGACGCACCAGTATCTTCGCAAAGCCTGGCTCGAGCGGCGTCACGCCCAGCACATAACGGGAGATTATGTTGAGCGGCGCGGTTCCCCATGCGTGGCAGAGGTCGAGATTCGGCTTGTACTTCACCGCCCACGCCTCCATCGTCGTGGTGGCGCCCTGCTCCATCATCCCCAGCCAGCTGCGGTCGCCGTCCGAAGTCATGAGCGCGATTGCGGCATCCGCCTCGCCGGCGTTGAACAGCCCTTCCAGCAGATACTGCGCAAAGTAAACACTGCACGCCATGCCTTTCGAGATGCAGTACGCGGCAACGCGCTTTGCGTCCTGAGCGGACACGAGTCCGCACGCGAGCGCCGCAGCGTTCGCATGCAGCGAGGCATGGTCGGTGCCGATTCCGTCTCGGTACACGCCGCGCTCCGCATCGAAAAACGCATCGCCGTACGCCTTGCGGACATCCCGCGCGCGGCGTTCATAGACGTCTGCATCGTCCGGCTTGCCGAGTGCGCGCGCGAATGCGGCGACCTGGATGAGATTGCGGTAATAGAACGCATTCACAACCGCGTTCACCTCCCTGAAGACAAACCCGTCGCGCTCGCAAGGCGGCCAGTCGACGATGTCAGCCGCACCCTTCTCGTTTACGAGCTTGCCTGGAAGTCTCTCCCCGCCAGTGGCAAGGAGTCCGTCGGAATTGCGGCGGAACCGCTCCAGGAGCTTTTCACCGCGCAACTGCTCGTAGAATTCCGCAAGCGCACCCGTGTCGCCGGACCACATCCAGTCCGCCCACGCCATGAAGATAGAATGCTGCTTCCATTCCGTCGGCCACGTTGGATGCTTCATCAGGTAGACATGGCTCGCGCGTCCGAGCGAATAGTCGCAATGAACCGCATAGTCGCTCAGCTGGTTGATGTATGCGTCGGCCTCGTAGGGAATGCGCTCGCGGTCTCCGTCCACGTAAAGCCCCGCAAACGACGAGACGAGGATCGTGTGCCTGCACAGTTCATAGACTCGGTTCAGACGCTCGTCGCTGCAGGCAAAGGAGGATTCCGAAAGGTCGATCGGATAATTGACCGCGACCATGCGGACATTTTCCTTCGTGATCTCGAACGGCGCCTTCATCACCTCCACGTAGCGGAAAGGCATGATCACTCCGTGTTCGGGCGGAATCTGAATCGCCCCTCCCTCGCGTCCACCCGACGTGTTGCGTTTGTCCGCAGCGAGCGGAACGCGCACAACTCCGTCCGCGTCAATTGAACCGGTCACGCGCGCGGCGCGGATCGTCGCGCCCGGCTTCATGTTCACGCTGCCGTCGGATTTGACGAGCTCGCCGAGGCGCACCTCGTACGGACCGCGTGCGCCCGCCGGCGGCACAAGTTCGAGAAATCCGAACGCCTCCTTGCCGAAGTCGACGAGCGTACGCCCAGGGATTCGGGTTTCAACAGAAGCGGGCTCGACACGCCGCTGGACGGTCTTCTTGAAATCGGTCACCCCGCCCGCCGCGAGGCAGGAGGACGCGGTCAAAATAGCCGCGCTGCATATGATGGCGCCAGTCGCCACAAGCATAGTTCTGCAATTGTCCATGCCTGACATTATACATCATTAGACGCAGAGCGGTCAAAGCGAAACGCATGCATTTTCACTCCGCACACAAGGAGGTGGAGCTTCCAGCTCCGCCCGCCGCACCGGTAGGGCTGGCGCTCCACCGCCAGCCGCCCCACCCGCCGCACCCAAGGAGGTGGAGCGTCCAGCTCCGCCCGCCGCACCGGTAGGGCTGGCGTTCCCCCGCCAGCTGCCACCACAAGCCCGCGACGGATATTACTCGTCAAATGGATTGAGAATTGGCACGCCCATCCCGGCCATGTCATTTATGTTGCGGGTTACGAGTTTCATTTTGTGATATTCTTTCCGCGAACGTGCCGAGAATGGTCGTCTGAAGCCACTCTTCCAATTTGACCGCTCGCGCATCGCCACGACGTTTGGCGATTCCCTTTTTGATCTCGCCAACGGTGAGGAATGAAAGATACAGTGAATCAGGATCTTGAATCGCGGGATATGTCCAACGTCTCGTCATCCCCAAGCTTTGGACACGACAGCAAAGCATCGACGAACGACTGGCGTCTGCGCGGCCTCGATGCGACATGACGCCCGGCGTCAACACCGAGAGGAACAAGAATCACCTGAAAGGAATACGCGCTGTACTCCTTTGGCACCGGAACACTGATCCTGTTCCTGTACGGTCTCGTTATTGTTTCAATAGGCGGCATGGATACAACCTCCACTCAATTCGAATGCACATATTATACCATATTGCCGACGAGGAAGGAGCCGCCCCAATCACTTGGCACCCGCACCGAAGGAGGTGGAGCTTCCAGCTCCGCCCGCCGCATCCCCGCCCACCAATGGCAAAAGGTTAGTGAAAACGCATACCTTTTGACATCATCCCCACATAACGAGTCTGGCCTTGCACTCGCCGAAAACACCTCCGCCGCGGAACCTATTTGCCCATCTTGGTCGCTGTTCCTGCCGCCGAACCATTGGCCCTGTTATAGTAGGTTATTCCACCCGTCGTGCCGCCCCTTCCAGCCGCGTTCGCCCCCGGTTCTGCGGCTGAAAACCCCACTGCGCCTCCGCAATGTTCGCGCACACGGCGACGGCAGCCACAACCACTGAAATACGCAACCATTCCATTTTAATTCCCCTTTCTTAAGTCACTCAGTTTTCACTTCAAAGCACTATACGATAAACCCCGCCAAATCTGACAGCGCAGAAATAACATCTATTGCCTTCCACCTCCCACACTCTTAATCAATCTCGCCTCTGCCAGCACCTTGCGCGCATCTTTCCTCCCAAGCTCGATCAGCCGACGCGCGGTTTCGGGAGAGGCGTCGAACACACCCTCCCAGCCGCCGAACGATCCGCCGATGTCTTCGGAAGGCATGATTTCCATGAGTCGGACACCTTTCTTTTCTGCAGCGCTTCGTACACGATCACGCTGCGCAGGATTGATATGGCGCTCGTCTTTAAGATACACCACGATCACCGTCTTGACTTGTGTATGATTATCAAGGATCGGAGCTAGCGGCATATCATCTCCGACTTTTGCATTCCTTCCTGAATTATAAAGTTTTCCTATTCTGATTTTTGATTTCCTTAAGCGCGACTTCTAAATCAATTGCATATAGTCTCACGGTTCTCGACGCATTCTGAACGTCGATGTACGAATACGTCCCACATCTATAAAGATCATTCACATAGACATCACCCTCAGCGATATTTCGATTTGATCTTGCATCATACAGGAGACAAAACACAATGCCATCCTCAGATTTACACAACGCATGTCCTGGTTCATAAATCTGGAAAACCACAAAGCGAGCCGATCTAACCGACCCAGGTGTCATCCACTTGCCATAGATATTCTCAAGCCCCAAGTCTTCCATGGCCTTTCGAATCTTTTCCTGTCTCTTACGCTCTTCGGCCAACCTGCGTTCGCGTTCCTCTGCTTCAGCCTTCTCTCTCGCGGCATCTGCTACACGCTTTCGCTCACGCTCCTCAGCTTCAGCTTTCTCTCTCGCAGCATCTGCTACACGCTGGCGTTCGCGCTCCTCAGCTTCTGCTTTCGCCCGCGCTTTCGCAACCATATCATCAGCGATCGACTTGCATAAATCTCTGAAAATGCGCTCGGAGACGTTTTGGCTGATCACTTTGCCCGTCGCAGCGCATACAGAACATTTGATCTTGGATGATCCCTCGCCTCCACACTTGTAACATCGTCCACTTCCCTTGCACTTACCTCCGCACAACTTCAACCTATTATTCCCATCAAACCCGACAGCTACGGTCTTTCCGGCACCCTTGCAGGTAACACACTGTCCTGTACCGCTACAAACATAACAACGAACATCCTTTACACCTCTTCCAGAACATTTCTTGCACTCCTCTTTCAGGCAATCTTCAAACTCCGCAACATTCTGAATCTTGTCCTTAATATGTTTCTGATAAACATCCCTCTTGTTGCACGCAAATAGGCAAGCTGCCGCGCTCTTAAGATATGCCTCTTTGCGCTCAACGTTGTTCGACGTCGCCATAGCGACATGGTACAGCGTGCTCGCAATTTTCGTGTCCGGCACTGATGCCCCAATGGCCCTCAGTTCTGACTCTGACAAACTTGTCTTCCTGGAAGCAGCTTTATTATTCGCCCCTACAGCGCACAGTGTCGAAACAATACAAATAATCGCAAGTTCATTTTTCATTGTTATGCTCCTTTGACAATCGAGTCTTCCTTGCTCGCTTCACATCCAAGAACAATGACAAGGATCACCCATCATTTTGTCTTTGTCGCAGTCCCCGCAGATGAACCGTTCGCATTATAGAAATATGTCGTGTTACCTATCGTCGTTGCTCTCCCGGCAGATGCACCATTCGCACTGTAATAATATGTGGTGTTGCCCATCGTCGTCGCACGACCGGCAGAGGAGCCGTTCGCGTTGTTGAAGTATGTCGTGTTGCCCATCGTCGTCGCACGACCGGCAGAGGAACCGTTCGCGTTGTTGAAGTATGTCGTGTTGCCCATCGTCGTCGCACGACCGGCAGAGGAGCCATTCGCATTACTGAAGTAAGTTGTGCCACCCATCGTTGTCGCCCTTCCCGCAGACGACCCGTTTGCATTGTTGAAGTATGTCGTGCTGCTTGACCTGCCGCCCGTCCCAAACAGCGAACCGCCCGAGCTTCTGCTTTGCGACGGCTGCGAAGAATACCATTGCGCAGCTGCAGAATTTGCGCTCGCAAGCAACGCAATGAGAACCATACCTTTGATTGAGATGTTTCTAGTCATTTTTTACTCCTATTTTTGTTTTAAAATGATCACGCCTCTGGCGGAGTCAAATCACGGGCGTCAATAGGTAACATGTCTTGGTGTAGATCTGTCCACATGGCAGCCTCTCCGTCTAAAGGACTTTTAATGTTGTGGGTCTGATAAGCAATCATCTCTCCAATCCTGACCACAAGGTCACAAAGTCTTTCCGCAGCCGTCCAATGATCTCCGATACAGATTATCGCCGGCTCTATATTCGGATGGAATATGGGAGTTAGCATTCTGCAGATCGGAGGTGTCCTAGGGTAGGTTCCCGGCAGCTTTATCTCCACTTCGTGGTAGTCACGGTATACAACTTCTTCGCCCCTTAAACATTCAATACCGCGAACACGATATGAAACGACATACAGTTCCGGAGGGTTCCCCTGCACCCGCTCGAGATGTATCAGCGGGAAACTGGTGAAATAGTCTTGCATCATGCAAAGATCAGATGACAGCCGTCGTTGCCTTGGCGACAACTTTGGCTTAGGGGATGGCTCCTGCGAAGCTGAATCATTCTGCAATCCTGACTTCCGTTCTGCTGTGTTTAAGGACGCAGGAAATCCCGACGATATATCTATTTTGCCCGAACTTTTTAAATCCGATGCGACCGAACCCTCAACCACCGGATAGTCGTCCGCAGGCTCCAGACTTGGCACGTAGAAATGAGTGTCACATTCAGAGCAGGCCACGCGTGCACCCGCAAGTTCATCCTCAACCTCATACTCGGCTAAACACTTTGGGCATTTGAATCTAATCATTGTGCACACTCCTTTGTTTTACTTGCTTCAGAGGGGACCAACAACAATAAAGGAAGAATGGGAAAAGCGAATAACATCCATGGCGAGACACTGATATCTCGCAATCTTCGAACACTCGAAGCCACAGTTGGGAGAAATATTGCCAAAAGAACTATGATTACCAGTGGCATCGCATCGCATTTCGCAAACGACCATATCAGAGCTATGTTGACCCCTAAAAAAGCAATGTATTCCTTGCGAGATGTCACTCCAGAAAACTGTGCGTAACGTGAAAACTCTCCCCACCAAAGCCGAAATACAAAGGCCATATCAAGCCCGAGCAACCTAAAGTTATGCGCCAATATAGGCAGAATCTTTACCTTTGCTTCACTTCCAAGTTTACAGACTGTTTCCTTTATCCTCGCGCCCGTCGTATCTCCGGGCAACGCATCTCCAAGCAGTTTGCCGCACGACCCACAAACAAGGTCGGTAGATGGGTGCATTGTTCCGCATGCAGGGCAGGCAATCATTCCTGAATCGTTGCCAAGTCCATTATTAGTACCTTCTGTCGTGTGCGTTTCCTGATGTGATGCAGACTTACATCCATACGTAGAACAACCTCGGTTATCTTCCCAGCATTCGTCATGATGCGGAGTCTTGCAATCGGGGCATACCCTTACCTCATCTGTGTCTTCAAATTTACAACCGCAAATGGGACATGTTGCTGCACGCAGCGCTTCAAGATCAATGACTTCTGCGCAGGACGGGCATTCAACACTACCCTCAATACCGGCTTCCACTTCAAGTTTACTTTTACAGTTTGGACAAATAATCTTCATTTCATTTCCTCATATTTGTTTTTAGTCTACGCGCTCCAAACAAGAATATCGTATTTCCCACTCTGATCTGGTCTCCGATTTGCAACCTCTGTTGTCTTACAGGTTTCCCATTCAGAAATACAGTTGAATTGTTAAGAGCGGTTAACAGGAACTCTCCTCCGACGCCATTGATAGCGGCATGTCGAGGCATAACCGTCGGATCCTTGAAAAGATAAATCTCCGCTTTCGGAGAGCTTCCGATGACTGTAGGATTGCGATACAATATAAACTGCTTGCCTGTAATAACCCCTGTAGCAACCTTGAGCCATCCCTGCTTGGCAGCTTCTTCAAGCAATGCCGTTGCTACTGCAGCACCGACTCCTAGACCAAGGATATTGACACAACGGGCTGGGATATCGCTCCCCGTCAACTGGCAAATCGGGTCAAAGAGGATTCCACCAAGCAGTCCACCAATTGCGCCTCCAGCTAACCCGAGCAGAAACTTCTTCAGATTTCTCATGGCTATGCCTGGCGCTATGGCTAGAAAAGCACCTAGAATACTCCAACCAATCCCGCGTGCAAACATCTGTTTCATAAAAGACGATGTAGACTGCCCGCCTCCGAAAAAATGGTAAATATCATTAATGAACAACGAACAGACAAATCCCCCCAAGGCACCAAGTACCGCACCAAGTAAACCTCTCAAGACAGCTGATTTCCCATTATGTCCTACAATAGGTTCAGCAATCGCTAGACCTAGACCAATAAAAAGTCCGAGTAGTATCTGCCAATAGATGTCAAATCTCTCATACTCACGATTTGCCTTTTCAATTGCTGCCTTTAATGCCGAATCTGATTGATTCCAAAATGAACGTTTGAAGTAAGGGTTGATGCGCCACTCAACATTGTCACTTTCTCGCAAGTTGTCAATAAAACGTAACCACTCCCAGTCCCTTGCGTTAGGATTGTTCTCATCAAACGATTTCAACGCCAATTTACACTGCCCCCACGGATGATGGCGTTCCTTATATTGCACAATTTCTCCCAATCCCCATCCTAAGATTGAGGCCATGAGTCCAAACACTGCCATATAAACGACAGCCTTGCGGAAGAAGCCTGCATTGAAGCGTCGGGCAATTGGCGTGTTCGCTTCGACCTGTTCTTGATGTGCGGACATGCGAGCAGCAATATCTTGTCTGCGTATTTCAGCGTCAACCCGCTCGCTGTTCACCTCGTCAAGCGAGATACTGATTTTCTCTGCGTCCATAGCTATCATCTCCATTATAAGGCCAACAATGTACCAATTGCAGCGCCAACATCATACCAAAATGATGGATCCTCAGCATTGACTAGTGCCGTAGTATGGTCAATTTCCGATTTAACGATGCGATCATTTCTAACATCATATTCCAGCAAGAGATCAGTATACCCAACATCAATAATTCCTTCCCAATTAAAGCGAATTAGCATAGATAATCTATCTATATTGGAATCATCCTTGCCCGCTCGATCAGACCCATCGACAGTCGTCACATCGCATCGGATAATTCTTGTCGACTTTACAGTTACTGTCAGGTGCGCTTCCTCTATGCGTTTTTTAAGCTTCGAATCCGGCTTTGACAATTCTGCCGTCACTTCACGCATTGCTTCATTGCGATAGTCCGCAACTGATCGCTCACGAAGCAAGCCTCCGCCAGGGAAGTCCAGCTCACCACAAAATGACATAACTCCCAATGTAATAATGCAAAGCAATGCAACTGCGGCCACTCCAATGCCGATCAAAAGACCCGTTCGCTTAGGTATTACCTCTTGATCAGATTCTGGAGGAACATACCCAGTAGTGAAGGTTGGAGGCGGCAACGACCCCGGAACAGGTGTCGCCTGTCTCACGTCTTCCATTGAGATGGTGATTTTCTCGTCGCGCATAGTCGTCCTTTCTATTTTCCGTTATTTCCAGAATATTAACCAGGAATACCAAGGTTTATCTCGCTCCACCTCTTTTTCCTTTTGCAAAGGCAGAGATGGGGAATTTTCATACAATGGCAATTCATCATGATTTTTTGCGCTTTCTGAAGCATCTTCTATATCTTTGATCCGTCGCTCCAGTCTTTGTATCTGCTCTCGCGCCGAAGCCAGCTCTGCCTTAACCTGCTCAACTTCATTTTTTCTATCAAATATTTGAGCTTCCCGTTCCCGAATCACCTGTTCCAATTCTGCCCGCTCAGATTTCAGTCGATCGACAGCTGTCTGTTTTTCTTTGTTTGATGTTTCTAGGTCCTTCCGTTCCGTTGCGATAGCAGTCACCTTAAAACGTAGTCCCGCAATTTCTTTTTCATACGTCTCTTCACGGACGCCCCACTCCTCTGCCTCACGCTGGCGACGTCTGATTTCCGCATCTTTATTTGCCAAAACGCCGCGAAGTGCCTCGACCTTAGTTTCTGAAGCCCTAACGGCCTCCTCCGTGCTTCGAACTTTATTCATCGAAAACAAAGCAAAGCACCCAAGACAAACTACCGCGATAACAGCCGCAGACATCGGAAGCAGATAGTGTCTCCGAACAGTATCCTTTATAACAATTTTGCCTGCATTTGCAAATTCGGCCGACGGTTCTTTTACTGATGGGGCCACATCGGCACATACACAGACCTCTTCTCGAACAAGATCTTTGCCAATGCGGAAAAAGAAACCTTCTGTCTCCGCCTGAGGATCAAATACATAAGCAGGCTCCCACGGGAAAGAGAAAAAGTTCTCATGAATAAACGCATCCATGTTCGAGAGGAATATTCCAAATCCCGGGTGTGTATGATACCAGCCTACTATTCTTTTATCTGGATACTTCGCCGCAAGTTCCTCATGAATATAATCCCACGTCTCTGACGTAAATGTGACACTTCCGGATTGATGCGAAGCGTGCTTCCCCTCGATGCGACCATCAATCAGCAGATACGGACCACCATCCCAACATAGAGTCCCTACAAGAACACCGCACACTTCCGCATGCATACTCGTTCGGCCATGTTCCCTGATCTCATTTATGACCGACTGCAGCACTATCGTCCGCGAATTGTTAAGGTTGCATCCATTAGGTAACTTCAGATTGCAACATTCGGATTGAGTTATAGCAGAAAAATCAGCCATGAGTGACCTCCTTATGCATATTCCTCATTTCTGACAACTGCCATCAGCAGCAGCGACTTCGCCAAGAACATCGTCGGCGTCGCCAGAAAACTCATAGCCAATCAACTTATCACCATTTCTTGCCCATACAATGTCAAATGGAGGCACACCTATTTCTGAGAACGTCCTGCCAATAAACTCCTGCGAGCCATCTATAGTAAACGCCGTTGCAGCCTCTCGGCGGTGACCGCAATTCGGGCAGATCGAATCTGAGTTACGCACCTTACCGAGGGACAAAAATAGATCCTCTGTTTTGTGGCAAATAGGGCATCGCAATGCAGTAAGAATATCGCGTCCCAGTTCCAAAACAGCATCGTCGCCAATATCTTTTCTCGCACGCGTCAATAATTCGGAAACAACCACTTGAGATGCTTTTAGCGGCAATGAGACTATGTGTTCTGCCGTCTCGTGCGAATAACATTCTTCATTTTCGGTATACTCAACAAGATATGAATCACAGGTTGTCCCATTAAATACAAAACCTTTCCCAGCTATAGTCTCCATCCCATGGAGCAACTTGACGGCCTCCTGACATTGAATCCCAGCTATTATCGAACTGATAGTAGGTGTTGTTGGTACCTTGCCCGTCTGCATTTCATCTCTTGTCAGCAAATTGCAAGAGCGCCGCTTGTTCAACAGTTTCCAATCCATTTCAGACATTGTACATTCATAACACGGTCCATCAGGACCAAACACTCTCGCGACACCATTGATCTGCTCTATAGCACCGTCAATCCATGTTTTTCCTAGCTTTCTACAGTTACGATTGATGGAAAGACGCGCCTCTCGATTGTCTAGCCCGCCAATGACTATATCCGCCCAACGATATACGCCAACTCCAAGATCATACAGAACATTCCCATGAAAAGACCGAGCCTTAATATCAGGGAAAATCTCTTTTGCCGCGCGAACAGCTGTTTCAGCCTTTGACGAGCCATTATCCTTGGCTCGGTAAAGGACAGATCTAGATAGATTTGAATTCTCAATATTATCAAGATCTGCAACAAACAGATTCCCGAAACCAAGCAAAGTTAGGTTTTTGATGATTTCGTTTCCGAGCGCACCCGCGCCAACGACAAGAACGCGTGCGTTTCTTATACGCGCCTGATCCCACCAACCGATTAGACTGAACCTCTGGAATCGATCCTCTTCGACCTCAGCAGTAGTCTCTTTCAAAGAGATCCTGATTTTTCCTGTCGCCATAAACCACCTCCTCAACCAGCCGTAATTTCAGGTTGGAGACGAATGATATCCCCGTCAACCGCCCCGACCGATGCGAGACTCTGTGAATCCTGCAACTGTTTACCCGTTCTCTTATGGTGAAATTTATAAGCCAACGGCTGACCGTCCGGACCATTTTTCGGAAGGTTCATCTTATCCAAAAGCACGGCAATGATTCTATTCACCGGAGCATTATCAGGCAACTCAACCTCTTGTCTTTTATTTCCCGTTGCATCAAGGACCTGCACTGTTATACTTGCCATATCCAATCACTCCTCCTCGTTGTTGTTTTCAATCTGACACCATACGAGAATGATGCCAGACCGTGTCTTCCTGAGAGCTTGAGCCCTGTTTCAGACATCGGCGGGGCGGAAAACGAAAACCTCCTCCGATGCATCGCAAGAGGCGCCTGAGAGAGCCCGTAAAGATACACCGAAGGAGGTGAAACTGCAGTACGAGGGCAGTTACCCTTCTGTGCGTCTTTACAAGCATAGTTTCTCAGGCTTTCTTGCGACGCGTCCCATGTCCGCGGGGATGGCGGCGCGCTCGGTGATCGCGCCCTACCGTTCCCCGCGCGGGAAATCTGATTTGCCGACGAGGAGACTTGCTCCCCGACTGCACCAATATTATAGCAAAAAATCAGACCTGCGGACGAAATTTTCGCAGATGAATTTTCGCCCGCAGGCCTGCCCGGGCTCTCTCAGCCGGGTGTCTGCCTAATGGCAATGTGGTATACGAGGGAGACGCGGGAATCTGACAAACAAAAACAAGCTGAAAGATTGAATGGTTGATAAGTTTAAGGATTAAGAAGTTTGAAAGGTTCAAGGAATCAAAGGCGTGGCGATGTGGCAAGGGCGCACCGCACTTGCAGGAAATGCAGTGCTGGATGCCTCGGCTGGCGCAAGGCCGAGGCGGCCTTGCCACATCGGATTGCGGCCGCTTTTCGGCAAATGGGATGGCTCATGCCACTGCCGCGCAATCCTCGCGCACGGCATCAGCAAACACGCCGGCGAATTAGGTCGCGCGAAGAAACTGCGCGAAAAAAGGATCGGCAACGACGTACTTTCCTTCAGCCTGCTCGATATGACCGTCTTCCATCAACTTGCCCTTGGCGGAATTTACAGTAGACGAGACTCCGAGCGCATGACCCTCTCGAAACCGTCGTTCGGCAACCATTCCTGCTGCCGAGAAATCAAGTATCTGCTTACGAAATTATTCGTAACGAAGAATTTCGTATTAACAGGTCTGACCGGGCTCTCTTAAGACTGGTGCTGCCTGATTTGACGTTGAAATTTTAAGGCACCTGCGTCCGATAGTAGATGAGACGCGATCCTCCTCTCTTGCCCATGCCGGAACCTGCCCAGCGGACTTTCCTGACGTCACCAGCACCAGGAATCAGCGCACCGGCATCTGGACGCTGCAGACCTACTGTGCAATGTTTGGTGCATCCATCTCGGCAAGGACTTCCGGCATCTTCTCGCGCAATTTGACCGTGAGTCGTTTGCGGATCTGGTAGAGGTTGTCGCTGCTGAGGCCGTGGAGCCGCATCACTGTTTCGGTGTCCTGGCCCTCGACGGCACTCGCGACAAACGCCGCATAGTGCTCGGGACGGACCTCCGGCTTGATTCGGCGCAGCGCCTCCTCGAGCGCGGCCTGCTGCCACTCGCGCTCCTCGAAGTCTTCGTCCTCGGCAGTCGCGGCGGATTTCGCCTCGTTCCAGAAGGCGGACTTCAGCTCGGCGTCGCGTTTCCCGGACCGCAACCTGTCGTTAACCCGCCAGTGGACGAGTCCGGACAGATATGACCTGAAGCGCCCCTTCGCGCGGTCGTATTCAAACGTCGGCAGGTTGCGCGCGAGATCTGCGAAGACGGTCTGCACGATGTCGTCCGCATCGGAGTCGTTGAGACCCTTAGACCGCGCAATCGAGAATACGAATCCGGCGTAGAGGTCGAAGAGCCTCTGCCATGCCGCCTCGTTTTGGGTGTCTGCGACAGCCCGGATGACGCTCGACCGCGTCGTCTCGTTGTTGTAGTGTCGGTATGTCATCATCAGTCCTTCGCCTTGACTTCATCTTCCAACACTGTGAATTGCTCGAGAAGCGACAGCCACGACTTGACGAGTTTTTCGTTTTCCATGGAGAGCAACTCTGCCTGATTATATTTCTCCGAAGCGTCCTTCCCTGCCTTGGCTTCTTCGTGCAGAACCTTTATCCGACGGTTGTTTTCTTCGCCCTTCCCGTCAATATCCACCATTTTGTCGAAAAGCGCCCGCATTTTCGCTGCGCGGACAGGATCCTTCTCTTCAGCTCTTTTCAGGCGCTGACGGTGGGATTCGTCCGTATGGCAGAAATACGATCCTGAAAACGAAGACCACACGGCATCATCCTGCGAAGAAAAGTCATTCAGCATCTTCATCGCGTCGGCCACACGCCTCAAAGGTTCGAGCTCCGTCTCCAGCCTTTTCCTTTCGCGGTATGATCTGTGAACATACGCGGCTGCGGCCAGAAGCAAAACACCGATCGACGCCCTGCGCAGCCACGACCACTTCGATAGAGCCGTTCTTCGTCTTAGCAAATTAAGGTCCTTTAGCAGAGCCTTGGCGGACTGGTAGCGCCGCGACTGGACGGGATCGGTCGCCTTGTTGAGGATTCGCCACCAGGACGGGAAAAGCGTCGCGCCGACATCGGCCTCCATCGCAGGCCCCTTGTCCAAGTCCTC
>Ga0129306_1002096_pt1 | contig 19003 bp, 23 predicted proteins | sample P827metagenome_FD_94438 | JGI IMG/M metagenome (GOLD analysis project Ga0129306, IMG submission 94438) | Capybara group fecal microbial communities from Wisconsin, USA - P827 metagenome | ecosystem: Host-associated > Mammals > Digestive system > Large intestine > Fecal | place: USA: Wisconsin... | reverse complement strand
TCGTCCACGAGAGCGACGCCCATCCACCCGAGAAGCGCGAAGAGCACGACGAGGATCGCCGTCGAGACGATGTCCTTCGACGTGCACACCTGGCCCTTCTGCCGCGCGTCGCGCAGCTTCTTCTGGGTCGGCATCTCTGTCTTCTCTCCGGATGACTCAGCCACTCAGCAGCCTCCTCACTGGTCCGAGGATCGCGCCGTCCTTCGTGTACATCAGCATGTCCATGATGAACGGCAGGTAGACTATCAGCATCGCGACGCCAAGCGCGGACTTCACCGGCATCGAGAGGAAGAACACGTTCAGCTGCGGGGCCGTGCGGTTGACGAGTCCGAGCCCCAGCGTCGCGAGGAACATCACGATGATGACCGGCGCAGAGATGACGACCGTCGTCTTGAGCATCCCGTCGAGAGCGCCGAGAACCTGCACCGGCGCGTCGGGCGCGAAGCTGATCGCCCCTCCGAAGACCGGCCATATCGAGTAGCTCTTGTATAGCGCCCCGAGGAAGATGAGCACCGCCCCCGAGGTGAAGAAAATCGTCGAGACCACCTGCGTGAAGAAGATGCCGGTCGTGGAGACCTGCGCGCCCGAGAGCGGGGAGTACACCTCGCCCATCGTAGCGCCGCGCTGGTTGTCGATGAAGTTGCCGACGTTCTCCGCGACCCAGAACGGAATCGCCGCGAAGAATCCGATGAGGAACCCGATGATGGCCTCCTTGAACGCCAGGAGCGCGAACATCCATACGTTCGGCTCGCCCGGAGGCATCCCCGCGTGTATGTACGGAATAGCCAGGCACGAAAATCCCAGGACCGCCGCCCTGCGCGCGACGCCCGGTATCATCGAATCCGTCAGCGCCGGACAGATGGCGAACGCCCCGCCGATCCTCGCCATCGCGAGGACCGCGGCAAGTATCCATCTATGGAATTCGACGTATGGCATTTACCTCAAAAGCGCGAAGTGGGAGAAGATGTCCTGCGTGTAGAGGAGGAGCGAGGAGCCCATCCACGACGCGCAGATGAGAAGAGTGAGCGATATCGCGATCAGCTTGACCGCGAAGCCGAGCGTCTGCTCCTGTATCTGGGTGAGCGCCTGCAGGAGCGAGACGAGTATGCCGATCACCGTCGCCACCGCAATCGGGATCAGCGACAGCTGCAGCACCAGTATGAGGCACATCTTGGCATAGTCGAGTATCTGAGCCTGACTCATATCATTCGCCTCTCGCTTTTCAACCTTTCAACCTTCAACCTTTCAACTTCATACAGCGTACCCCCTCACGAGCCCCTGGATGAGCAGGGTCCATCCGTTGACCATCACGAAGAGGAGCAGCTTGAACGGAAGCGATATCGTCACCGGCGAGACCATCATCATGCCCATCGCGAGAAGGATGTTCGACACGATGATGTCGATCGCTATGAACGGCAGGTAGACGAGGAACCCGATCTGGAACGACTTGGTGAGCTCCGAGACGCAGAACGACGGAAGCAGTATGTAGAAGCTCTCGGGATCGACCGTCGCCGGCTCGCCGTCCTTGCCCCAGAGCGTCTCCGCCGTGCTTATGAAGAACGCGCGCTCGCGCGCGGAGGTGTGCTCGGACAGGAACTTGCGGAACGGCTCGGCGGCCTTCGCCGCTATGTCGGACTCGAACACCACCGCCGCAGAATCCTGTCCGCCCGCCGCAGGCTGCGCGCCCGCGGCCGGCTGTGGCGCCTGCTGCGCGGAGACGAACTTCGCGCGCTCCGCCGCGACGATGTCCCACGACTCGGACGCGACAGGCGCCATGATGTAGAACGTGAGGATCATCGCGAGCGCGTTGATGACCATGTTCGGCGGGATCGACTGTATGCCGAGCGCGTTGCGGATGAGCGACATCACGACGACGATCTTGAGGTAGGACGTCGCCACCATCGCCACGAACGGCAGGAGCGAAAGACCCACGAACAGAACTATCAGCGAAAGTGAATCTGTTTGAAACATGGCTTTATCCCTCCACTATGAAGGCAAGCTGGTCGGCAAGCTTGTCGAGGCGTCCGGACGCGACGATGCGTCCGTCCTTGACGAGCTTAAGCTGCGCGCCTTGCTCGGCGGACGGCAGCGCCGGCGGCGTCTCGACTGCGTCGAACGCCTCTCCAAGCGAGACCTCCCTGCCCTCCGCCGCACGCACGTGCACAAGGGCGTCCTTCTCCACCGGCGTGACGCCGTTCGAGTCCACCACGAAGCGTCCGTCGACGACGAGTTTCGGCGCGACCGTGCCGACTTCCTGCACAAGCACCGCGTCGCCCGGCGCAAGCGTCGCGAGATCCGCCTCGGACGTCGCGAAGGCCGCGTACTCGCACTCCGCCGGAAGCGTCTGCGAGCGTATCGACTCGTGGGAAAGGTCGAGGTTGCGGAGCGTCCCGAGAACCGAGACGACCGTCCTGCTCCGCGTCAGGGAGAACACGATGTCCGAGGCCTGGAGGCTCAGATACGCAGGCGCATCGGCCCCCTCCGAGCCGCTCTTCTTCACCCCGACGAGCCGCATCTGCTTGCGCACCGCATTCTCCAGCATCTGGAAGAGCGGACCGCACTCCTTCTCGACGAGCGCGACGAGAATCGGCTCGGGCAGTTCGGAACGGCTGTCCCACACCTTGTCAAGTTCGGCGAAGCGGGGCGAACGAGCGACGAGAAGATCGTGCGGCTCCCCGCCGAACTCCACCGAGAGCGCGAGCGATTCCGATTCCGCCGGCTCGACCTGCGCGTGGCGCAGCTCGGACGTTTCGTCTCCGATCCTGCACGGCATCATGAACGCCGGCGAGTCGAGGATCGCCGACGGCGATGCCTTCGCCCACTGCGGAAGAGAGGATATGATCTCAAGCGATTTCATCGGATTTCCCTTTCTTCGAGGTCGCGAGAACGACCGCGACGTGGTGGAACGCGGGAGCGTGCGCCGCGAGCGCCGCCTCAAGGCGCGGCAGCGTGGCGGAGGCGAGATGCGCGGCGTCGGGCGTCGCCGGCGCGACGACGACGGTGAGCTCCCCGTCCTTCGCGGAAAGACTGACGGTAGATCCGTCGAGCACCGTCGGGCGGAGCGTGATGCGTATCTCCCCCTCGCCCTGGGCAAGCGTCGGCGTCACGGATATCCGGTCCACAACCGTCTCGACGATCTCGTTCACCGTCTCGACGATCGCCTCGGTGCGCGCCGAGGCAGCGGAGGCCGCAAGCTCCGAGGGACGCGCCACCGCGCCGGCGTCAAGCGGGGGCGGAGCGACGAGCGGATTGTGCACAAGCGGTGTCTCCGTCCCGCGCGCGTCATCTTCCATCGCTGCGGCAAAGCGCGTCGCGGCCGCGCGCGGGATCGGCAGCGGGGCGAGTCCGGCGGACGATAGTATCTGGACCTTGACCGGCGGATTTCCGCGCAGCTCGATTGTTGTCGCCTCGATTCGCATATCGACGCCTTCCTTTGGAATGGACCGCTCTTCGGCGACGCGCGGCACATCCGCCGCGGGAGTCTGGCGCGAGTCGGCAGTTGGGAGCGAGACTTCAGACGCGAGACGAGAGTCTTGCGACGTTGGACGCGAGACATGAGGCTCGTCTGTCGTCTCGCGGCGCTCGACGACAACCTCTGTGGCGCGAGGGGCGAGAGGGTCGGGAGTGACGTGAGAAACCGACTTCTCGGCGACAACAGTCGGCTTTTCGACAACACGCGTCGTTTCGATGACTTGCGTCGTTTCGATGACTTGCGTCGTTTCAGTGATGTGCGGCGTTTCGACAACACGCGTCGTTTCGATGACTTGCGGCGTTTCAGTGATGTGCGGCGTTTCGACAACACGCGTCGTTTCGATGACTTGCGGCGTTTCAGTGATGTGCGGCGTTTCGACAACGACAGGTGCTTCGGCAGCGCGAGGCGTTTCGGCAGCGCGAGGCGTTTCGACGACGCGAGGTGTTTCGACGACGCGTGGCATTTCGACAACGCGAGGCGCTTCGACGACACGAGGTGTTTCGCGCGGCACATCTGCCGCGGGAACCGGGTGTGCGTTTTGGGTTGGGCGCGAGACGTCAGACGCGAGACGGAAGTCCTGTGACGTTGGACGCGAGACTTGAGACGCGTCTATCGTCTCTCGCCTCTCGACTGCCACAGGCGCGTCGGTCGTCTCGTGTCTTTCGACCACCACTGGCGCTTCTGCCGCATCTTGTCTCACGGCCACCACTGGCGCGTCAGTCGTCTCGGGTCTCTCGACAAGTCCCTGCGCTATCGCCGCGAGGCCGCGGCTCACATCCGGTTGCTGCTGCGAGTTGCCGTCATCCATGAACTGGCGGAACTTCTCCACCGAGCCCTCGAGCGGCATGGGCAGCGGAGCGAGTCCGTCGGATGACACCAGGCTCAGGCTCACTGACGGAAATCCGCCAAGATCGAAAGTCACCGCGTCGATCGTCATATCTCCTCCTTCCTGACGGTAAAGTCCTCGAGTTCCCCCTCAGCGCGTGCCTCCTGCTCCTTTGCCTCTTCTGCGAGCCAGACGGCTTTGTGTTCGTCGATCTTCATTCTGTTCTTTATTGCAATGTTGAGATTTGTCCGCGCCGCGTCCGCCGCGGCCTCCTTCTCCTTCACCTCGCCCTCGGCGCGCTTCACGTTGTCCGCCTTGAGGACCCCCTCCTCGTCGATGCGCGCCACGCCTTCGTTTGCCATGTCGATCTGGTCGCGGCTGACCTCGCGTCCGATGATGGCGTCGTATATGCGGTCGCGCCTCTCCTCCTTCGTCTTCTCCCACTCCTCGAGGTCGTGCTGGCGCGCGGCCAGCGCCTCCTCCGCCTGCGCCAGGTTGCGCTTCGCGGCGACGAGCTCGCCCGACGCGCGGTCTTCGCGCATCGTGCGGATCCTCAGAAGCGGCTGGAGGGTGTAGGACATGGTTGGTTAGGTAGTTAGGTGGTTAAGTAGTTAGGTGGTTGGTTAGGTGGTTGGTTGGGTGGTTCACGATACGGCTTGTTTGAGTTTGGCGATGGATTCTTCGTAGGTGGGTCTCTCGTCGAGTCCCTGCTTGAGATAGTTGTTCACTGCGGCGTTTTTCGCAACCGCCTCGTCGGTTTCCGGATCCGTCCCCTTCTTGTACTCGCCGATCTTCAGGAGGAGCTCCACCTCGGCGTACTTGGCGAGGAGCGCACGCAGCTTCGACGCGGCGGCCTTGTGGTCCTTGGGAATGATGGCGGACTGGCAGCGCGAGACGGACGCGAGGATGTCGATCGCGGGATAGTGGTTCATCTGCGCGAGCTTGCGCGAGAGGATGATGTGTCCGTCGAGAATCGAGCGCGTCTCGTCCGCAATCGGCTCCGTCATGTCGTCTCCTTCGACAAGCACTGTGTAGAGGGCGGTGACCGATCCCTTGGACGAGTTGCCGGCGCGCTCCATGAGGCGCGGCAGCTCGGAGAACACGCTCGGCGGGAAGCCGCGCCTCGTCGGAGGCTCGCCTGCCGCGAGCCCGATCTCGCGCTGGGCGCGGCCGAAGCGCGTGACGCTGTCCATGAGGAGCAGCACCTTCATGCCCTTGTCGCGGAAGCTCTCCGCGATCGCCGTCGCGACGTACGCGGCCTTGAGGCGCTCCATCGAGGAGCGGTCGGATGTGGAGATGACGAGCACGGACTTCTTCAACCCCTCGGGACCGAGGTCCTTCTCGATGAACTCGCGCACCTCGCGTCCGCGCTCGCCGATGAGCGCGAGCACGGTTACTTCCGCCTCCGTGTTTCGGATGATCTGGGCGAGAAGCGTCGACTTTCCTCCGCCGGCGGCGGCGAAGATTCCCATACGCTGTCCCTCGCCGCAGGTGAGGAGTCCGTCGATCGCGCGCACCCCGAGCGATATCGGCTTCGAGATGATGCGGCGGTCGAGCGGGGACGGCGGATCGGAATAGACGGGGTAGTATCCGTCGGGGCGGAGCGGACCCTTGGTGTCCGCGTCCATCGGGCGGCCGAGTCCGTCGAGGACGCGTCCGAGGAGGTTCGTCCCCACCGGCACCATCTGGACGTGCCGCGTCGGAATGACCTCGGTCTCACCGCTTATGCCGATCATCGCGCCGAGCGCGGTGAGCAGCACGGCCTCCTTCGTGAAGCCGACGACCTCGGCCTGCACCTCGTGGTCCTCCCACGGGTTCCTGAGGATGCACACCTCTCCGATCTTCACTCCGGGCACGGACGCCTTGATGATGGTGCCAACCACCTGGATGACCTTGCCCTTCACGTCGATGGGCTGCGCGTCCTCCACGGCGCGGTTCAGTACCTCCGGAATATAGTCGAACGGCGTAGACATCAAGCCCCTTTGCTTATGTGCCGCTTGAGCGACTTCTCGATTGCCGCGAGCTGTATGTCGACCGACGCGTCCGCAACGCCCGCCTCGGTCTCGAGTATGCACGCGGGACCCTTGAGTCGCGGATCCTCCACGACGTCGAAGGTCTCGACCGTGGGATACGCGGTGCGGAACTCCGCAACGCGCGCGCGCACCGTCTCCACAAGCTCCGGCGCGACCTTGAGCGTGACCTGTCGCTGGGTGCGGATCACGGCGTTCATCGTCTTGCGGACGATCTGCACCACCATCTCGCGGTCTCCGATTTCGACCACGAACGACTTGAGTGCCTTCAGGACGATGTCCGCCATCTTGGCCTCTACGGACTCCATGAACGAGACGGACTGGTCGACCTGATCGAGCTTCTGCATCGCGATCTCGGTCTTGCCGTCCGCAAGGCCCTTCTCGTAACCGCGCTTCTTCTCGATCTCGAACGCGACCTTCGCGTCCTCGCGGATGCGCGCAGCCTCGGCCTCGGCCGCGGCGATTATCTCGGCGGCTGTCTTGGCCGTCGCCACATCCGTCGCCTTCACGACGCGCCTGTCGGACTGGAGGACGAAATCTTCTTTCTTTAGGAGCAGCATAGCGAATACGCCTCCGGGAATCGCAACTTCAACAGAAGTTGCAGGTTTGGTAGTTTGGTGGTTTCGTGGTTCGGTAGTTTCGTGGTTATGTTTTTTGGTAGTTTCAGTCGAAGGCGCTGACGAAGTGGGTCGGGGAGATGCGCGACCGCTGCATGAAGAAGGGAGCATCCGACACCAACCACAAAATCGGCATTGAGCTTCATGTCCGCCCCTTCACCACCTAACCACCCAACCACCAAACCACCCAACTCTTTCACATCTTTCCCGAAATACGCGGTGAAACCGAACACCTCGGGGTAGACACCGCGCAGCGCCGACTTAAGCCCGCGCACCGTCGCCCCGTCCGTCACGCGGCGAAGCTCATCCGCGCAGGCGAGCGCGCCGAGCCACTTTGCGATCTCGAGGAGCGTCGCGCCGTCGAGAAGCGCAAGCCTGCTCCAGTCTTCCTTCGGGAAATTGTGGAAGAACGGCTCCACGCCGAGCGCCTCGAGGATGAAACGCTTGACGCGCGGGGAGGAAGAAGTCAGGTAACTAGGTAGTTGGGCGGCTGCGTTGTCTTGGGATTGAGCCGTCCCCTCACTACCTAAACACCTAACCGGCAAACCACCTAACCAGCTCTCATGCACCTGCGGCGCGAAGTCCCACAGGAATTCGCGCATGCGCGGCCAAAGCGCCGCGTCGCCGACAAGCTCGCGTGCCTCGTCAAGAGTTATGGATTCTGCTTTCTCCATTCAACTTACAACTTTCAACTTCAAACTTCAAACTTTCAACTTTACCCCGCCCATTTCCTCTCGGCGCCCTTGCGCGACTCAAGGTAGCGCCTCCAGCGCGCCGCCGATTCGGCCATCCGTCCCTGCATGCCGAGCGCGCGCGTCTCAAGGACAGCCGCGACGTGCGCGAGCGACTCCGGCATGTCCGCTCCGTGCAGGACCTCCAGCGCGCGGCGGGACTGTCCCGCGTCGAGAAGCAGCTCCGCGAGCGCGGCGGCGGACACTCCGCTGCGCGGATCGTCCTCTACGAGCGCCTCGCACACCGCGAGGGCCCTCGGACGCTGTCCGTGCCGCATGAACATCCATGCTGCCGTCAGCAGAAACTGTCTCTCGTCTTTCGACATATCAATTCCACCACCTAACTACCTAACCACCTAACTACCCAACTACCTAACTACTTCTCCGGCGGAGGGTCGCGGAATATCGTCACCTGAATCTTCTCGTACTGTAGCCCCTCGATCGCGTTCTTCACGAGGGCCTTCACGGACGGCACGAGGTCGGTTATGTCGGCGTTCCAGCGCGAGCGTATCGCGACTGCGGCCGACGAGGGGAGCGCATTGCGCGCAAAGGGGTCGTTCTCCGGCAGGACCACGTGGACTCTCGCGTCCACCACTCCCTCGATCATGGAGATCGTCCGTGCGATGTCCTGCGCGAGCGCGTCCATGAAGCGGATCCTCTCCTCCGACGGAGACGATATCATTCCCGTCTTCTTGAACACCTCGCCGATTCCCTGCCGCGGCTCGCGCGGGAGACCCTGCCTCTCGAGGAGGTTGACGGCCTGCGCGAACTTCGCCTCGGAGCAGAGGACGTTCCATGTGCCTTCCTCTCCCGGCGTCTTGCGGCATGTGATGCCGGCGTCGAGCAGCGCGGCCATGACGAGGTTCGCCTGGCGCTCCCCGAGGCCGGAATGCAGCGTCGCCTCCTTGTCGCATCCCGCCAACAGCATCGCAGCCAAGGCAACTGCGACGATCGGCGCGCGACAGGCAGCCATAGACATTCGACTTTCGTTCATACTCTATCCTCTTGACTTCCTAACTTCCTAACCACCTAACTACCCAACCACATAACCGCCTAACCGCAAACTACTGGTTCTTTATCAGCGTCTGTATCGCGTTAGACGACTTGTCCGCGACCTTCGTGACGACTTCCTGCTGGAAGGCGAGGTTCATCACCTCGTACTGCAGCTCGACGAGGTTCGCCATCGACGGGGAGTGCGTCTCCTTAAGGTCGCTCAGCGCCCGGATGCGGTGCAGGATTCCCTGGTTGTTGACCTGCGCGCTGCGCCACACGGCCGAAGCCTGCGACGCAAACGGAATCGGATCCGCCGCCGCGACCTGCTGCGGAGCGCCCGCGGCCATCGCCGCCTCGAAGCGCGCCACCGCCGCCGGATCGGCGACCGCCTGCGCGGCACCGGCGGACATCGGGTCCGCGGCACCTCCCGCCCCTGCGGCTCTCACCGCCTCGACTATCATCTGTTCTGTCATATCATCAGGTCCTTTGCTAGTTGCGCCGCCGCTGGATCGGCGGACTGGTTTGCGGCCTCCGCGAGCGGAACCATGGCTTCTGATCGGCGATCCATCCGCAGAAGCGCCATCCCCTTGAACGCCTTGAGCATCGGGGCGTCCGGGAAGCGCGGAATCGCCTCGCGGTCGAGATAGTCGACCGCGCCCTTGAAGTCGAGCATGCTGATGAAGAGGACAGCGTTCGCCGACGCGACGGACGCCTCCCCGGGTCGGAACCGCTCCAGCGCCGCGAGGATCTTCGTGGCGGACCGGAAGCGGTTCTGACCCGTCGCCATCATGGCGACGTTCAACAACAGCCGAGCTTCTTCGCCCGTCAGATCAAACATCAGCGGAAGTTGGAGGCGATCGAGTTGAGCGCGTCGCCCATGTTCTTGTTGATGTTCGTCATCGTGGTGAGCGCGAGGTTCCACTGCTGGAGGTCGTACTGCAGCTGCTGGAGGTTCGCCTGGATGTCCGGGTGCTCCTGGTAGTTCTCCAGGGACTCCTTCAGACGGGCCTCCATTGCAGAAGCCGCGTTCATGAGGGCGTTGTAGACGGAGTCGGTATGGATGAACTGTCCTGCGGCGATGCTGCCGCTGTCCACACGATAGAAGTGCGCATTCTGCGTAACTATCGCAGGACTCTCCGGGTTGTTGGTAAGTGCATCAACGAGGGGTGTTCCATCGAAGTTTGCCATTTTTTGTTTCCTTTGTTGTTTTTCTTGTTGAACGTCGCCTTCCGGCTCCGCTTTCTACGCCTAGCCGTCCACCCGGACGGTCAGCCGCAAAATCTTCCTTGCGAGGGTGTTGGCCTCCCTCAGCGCCTCCACCTTCGGAAACTCCTCCGGAGGCAGACCTTCCTTCAGCGCCGACTCGATGCGCCTGTCAAGCGCAACCAGCACGGCGTCATAGCGGGCCAGGGCCTCGTGCTTCCCGGGCCCAGCCAGCTCCTTCTCTATCTCAAGAAGTCTTATCGGTTCTGTACTTTCTCTCTCCATCTTCCTTTTTACCACCTAACTACCTAACCACCTAACCTCTCTCTACGGCTTCCACACAAACCTCCCTGTCGCATTCGTCACCGTCACCGCGTCCGCCTCGATCTTCAGGACGACGCTGTCTCCGAACGACGCGCCCTCGTGTATCCGCGCGCCGCTGCGCAGCACCAGGCACGGATACGGAGTCGTGAGGATGCCGCACACGGGAAGCGACGGTTTCGCTGCCGCCTTCCTGGGTGCGACACGCTGCACGACAGGCGCAGGGGCGACTTCTTCCGTCTCCTCCTCTAAAGCGGCCCCGTTGAGCAGGGTTACATCCGCCACGTCCACGTTCCTCAGCTTCGGCATGTCGGCGGCAAGCGCCTCCAAAGCGCGGCGGATGCGCCGCGCCTTCCCCGACAGCGCGACGACGCGGTTCGTCGCGGCGGCGACGCGGAGATCCTTCTCGGTCAGCATCGCAAGCGTGTCCTCCGCCGCGGTCTTCAGCGACTCGTCGTCGCAGAAGTCGAGCTCGACGCCAGGCTTTGCGGCGTACGCCTCCGCCGTCGCGACGAGGCGCTCCATGCGCGTCGCAAAGTCGCCTACCAGAACGGTGCGCGAGTCTATGTTCGTGACAACGAGGCCGTGGTTCGCGACGACGTCGTCGAGGGTAAGCGTTTTGTCCGCTCCGGCATCCCCATCGGAAATGGCGCGGCGCTCCCACGCCCCCGAAACCGTGTTCTTCGTCCATGCCCAGATCTTCTGCCCCTTCGGGCTCCCCTTGAGGAAGAACGCTATAAGCGCGAGGACGAGCAGGAGTATGACGGAAACGACGAGACAGCCAAGGCATCCGCGGCCCGTCTTCTTTTCGGCCGTGTCTTCCCCGGCGGGCGCATCGGGAGACTCGGGGGATTCTGGGGTTTCCGCGGACGCAGGACTCGACGCGCGCGGCGATTCGCCGCCTTCCTCGCGCCTCTCTTCTGCCGTCTCCTTCCCCTCAGTTTTCTCTTCCGGCCACTTGAGCTCGCCCCAGGGGGCGTCGGAGGGACCGACCGCAAGCGATGTGGCTCCGCGCGTCACGACCTGGAACGGAGCGAGGGGGCTTCCGTCGAGCGTAACACCGTCCGACGCGGCCGTGACGGTGACCGGCTCCGGCGGCATGGTGGGGTCCGCGAGGATGATGTCGCACTCGTCGCCCTTGCCCAGGGTGACGGCAACGCCCTCCACGAGCGCGATCTCCGCGCCCTTGTTCGGCCCCTCGACTATCTTAAGAAGATATCCCATGTTCTAGACTTCTCAACTTTTCAACTTTCGACTTTTCAACTTTCCGGCCACTACAGCTTCAACCGCCCCAGCGGCTGTATGTTGATCTCTGCGCTCAGCTCCTGGAACGAGAGGACGGGCAGCTCGTACCAGTCCTTCTCGATCATCTTGCGGAAGTAGCGGCGGATGTCCACGGAAACGATGATGACGGGCTTCTGCGGAATCTTCGCGAGGTCGCCGATCGTGCGCTTGACGACGGCGAGTATGGCGCGGACCGTCGCGGGATCCATCGCGAGGTAGGAGCCGGAGGAAGTCTGGCGCACGGACTTCCTGATCTTCTCCTCGAGCGAGGGATCCAGCAGGTACGCGGCGACGATGTTCTGTCCGCCCGAGAACTTGTACGAGATGTAGCGCGACAGAGCGGAACGCACGTATTCGACAAGGAGAACCGAGTCCTTCTCCTTCTGCCCCCACTCGATGAGCGTCTGCGTGATGCGCTTGAGGTCGCGGATGCAGATTCCCTCCTGCACGAGGCGCTGCAGGACGTCCGTGATCTTCTGGAGCGGCAGCACGCGCTGGACTTCCTTGACGAGCTCCGGAGCCTCCTTCTCCATGTGGTCGAAGAGGAGCCGCGTCTCCTGGAGCGACAGGAACTCGTGCGCGTAGCGGCGGAGGACGCCGGAGAGGTGGTACGAGAGGACTCCGCCGAGGTCGAGCGAGCGCACGCCCGACTCGTCGAGCTTCGCCTTGTCCGCCTCCTTGACCCAGCACGTCTCGTATCCGGAAAGGAACGGCTTGCCGCCCTCGAACTCGATTCCCGTCGCGGTGAGGTTCTCCGGCGACTCGAGCGCAAAGACGCAGCCCCTGCGGAGAACGCCCTCCGACACGGGCACTTCGTTGACGAGCAGACGGTAGCGTCCCTCCTTGAGCGCGGGGTTGAGCGAGAGGTTGATGCCCGGGAACGGCACGCCGAGGTCGTGGTAGAGCGCGCGGCGGATGGACATGATCTGGTCGTTGAGCGCCTCGTAGGAGAGCGCGCCGCGGATGTCCGCGTCGATGTCCACGGTGAGCGGCGTGACCATCGAGAAGTCGTCGCCGTCCTTCTTCTTCGGACGCGGCGCGTTGCCCTCGGATGGCGCGGCGGCGGCGAGCGGGTCCTCCGCCCTCTCGGCGCGCGCCTTCGCGATCTTCGCCTTGAGGTAGAGGCTGTATCCGACGGCCGCCACGAATACCGCGAGGCCGAATATCTGGACCTTCGGGAAGCCTGGGATGAGTCCGATGGCGACGAGCATCAGCGCGCCGAGGAGAATCGCCTTCGGCTGCGCGAAGAACTGGTCGATGATGTCCTGTCCGAGCGGCTTGTTGTCGACGTCGCCGACTCGGGTGACGATGACGCCGGAAGTGATCGAGACGAGGAGCGCGGGAATCTGCGAGACGAGTCCGTCGCCGATTGTCAAAATGCCGTACTTCGTGACCGCCCACGCGACGTCCTTGCCGTTCATCAGGACGCCGACGCAGATTCCGCCCACGATGTTGATCGAGGTCATTATGAGGCCGGCGATCGCGTCGCCCTTGACGAACTTCATCGCGCCGTCCATCGCACCGTACAGCTGCGACTCCTTCGCGAGCTCGGTGCGGCGCTGCTTGGCCGTCTCCTGGTCGATCGCGCCCGCGCGGAGGTCGGCGTCGATGGACATCTGCTTGCCGGGCATCGCGTCGAGGGTGAAGCGCGCGGCGACCTCGGAGACACGCTCAGCGCCCTTCGCGATGACGACGAACTGCACGATCGTGATGATGAGGAAGATGACCGCGCCGACGACGAAGTTACCGCCGACGACGAAGTTTCCGAACGTGTAGATGATCTCGCCGGCGTCCGCCTTGAGGAGAATGAGCCTCGTCGTCGTCACGTTAAGCGCGAGTCGGTACAGCGTCGTGAAGAGCAGCATCGACGGGAACGTGGAGAACGCGAGCGCCCGCGGCAGGTAGAGCGAGAGCATCAGCATCACCGTCGAGATCATCAGGTTGATGGAGATGAGAAGGTCCACCATCGGCGTCGGCAGCGGGATGATGAGAAGCCCGATGATGCAGACGACAAGGAAGGCCAGCACCAGGTCGCCGAACCTGGAGAAGACATTCGCAAAATTTGTCAGGTTTTGTTTCATGCGTCTTTCAAACCTTCAACCTTCAACCTTTCAACTCCAACTCCCTATGTCTCAAGCAGCGCCATTCTGTAGTGCTCGAAGAGGTCTGTGTCCGCGAGCAGCGTCTCGATCTCGTGCGCGGCTGCGTCCGACGCCGCCGTGCGGTTGGCGCGCAGCGCGTGCGCCGCGCGGCGAGCCGTCTCGTTGAATCCGCTGGGCGTGCGGAGGTACGCGGTATTTCCGGCGACGAGGGCGGACATTATCTCGTCCTTCACGGCGCGGTCCGTCGGGAAGAGCGCGTCGACCGCCTGGGTCACCGTCGTCGAACCGGGGAGGAGCGACTTCTGCGGCTCTCCCGCCGCAGACGTGTCCAGCACCTCGGCGAACGAGGCGCTTCCGATCCCGGTGTTGAAGCTCAGCGGCTCCGTCGTGCGCGATACTCCAAGGCTCATGCGGCACCTCCGAATTCCTTTGCGACGCGCCATAGCGCGCCGAACGCGGCGTTGAGCGCCGGCATGGTGACTTCTGTGGACGCGAGGCGCGTCGCAAACGCCGCGCAGCCCGACTTCGCGAGATAGCACGCCCTCACGTGCGCGCCGAAGCGCGCGTCCGGATGGGCGTACGCGAGAAGGCGCCGGGCGGTCGCGGGACCGTTGGCGCACGGAACGGACACGAGCAGCACGAGCTCCTCGCGGCCGTACTCGAAGCGGAGAGTATAGCCGTTCTCGAAGCGGAACGCCGCCGCGCCGCGGTCGTTCAGCGCGAAGTCGCCTATCCCCGCGCCGCGTCCGAAGTCGCGCACCACGCCCTCTATCCAGTTCGGTGCCCTCATGACGCCTCCTCCTTCTCCTCTTCCTCGTTCTCCTCCGCGATGAGTCCGTCGAGATGCTCCTGCGCCGCCTCGACGAGGCGTTGCCTGTCGCCCTCCTTCTCGAAGAGGCGCGGCGAGAGCTTGCGGAAGAGCCTCGTGAGCTCGCGCGCGAAGTCCATCTGCGCGAGAAGCTTCTGCATCCCGCAGTCCCCCACGAGGTGCGCGATCGCCGCCGCGGCGACGTACGCCTGCTCCGTGAGGTCGAGGACGCGCCCGGTGAGCTGCTCGCCGTTGAGCTGGCACGGCTCGCCGAACTCGCGCCCCATGCGCGCGCTGAGCTGAGTGAGGCTCTCAAGGACCGTCTGCAGCGTCTGGACGCAGCCAAGGTCCGTGAGAATGCGCCCGAGCGCCGCAGATTCCATCGACGGGCTGGACGACTTGAGGTCCGCCCCGCAGCCCGCGATGAGGAACGATATCGCGTCCTGCAGCGCGCCCGGACCGCGGTTCGCCATGAGCGAGCGGAAGCAGTCCTGCGGCTTCGTGAAGCCGATCACCTCGCTGCGGTACATGTCGCGCAGCTCCTGCATCTCGCCAGGAGTCGTCGCGCGCGCGTTCACCTCCTCCGCGAGGTTGATGCCGGCCTTGATCTCCGCGCCCTTCGCCTCCATCAGCTGCGAACGCGCCTGGCGCACGAGCTCGCGGAGCTCCGTCTCGCCCTCGCCGAGCATCTGCTCGATGAGGTCAAGCATCGCGAACTGGTGGCTTGGGTCCGTCGACTCGCGCGCGAGTCCGCGCAGGAGTCCGTCCGCGTCCAGCGGCTTTCCGGAGCGCACCATCTCGCGGATGTCCTGGATGAACTTCTGTATGCGCGGCCGGCCGGGCATGTCCGGCATCATCGCGCTCCAGGCCTCGAGCGCCTTGATGAACGACGCTCGCGTTCCCTGCATCGGGCCCATCTTGCGCTCGGCGAGCCTCTTCGCAGTCTTCTCCTCGAACTGGAACGAAAGCTCCTCCATCGAGTCCTGCAGCTCCGCGAGCGGATCGCTCTCGACGACGAACGACGTGCCGTTCAGCTCCCCGCGCTGCACCTGCGCGGGCGCGGGCTCCTCGCGCGCGAGGCTCTGCGCCATCTGCGCAGCCTCCGCTCCCGCCGCATACGTCTGCCGGAGGATCTGTGCCGCGTCAAACGCCATAGGCCCTCCTGCTTGCAGAGTTGAAAGGTGAAAACTTAAAAGGCGAAAGCTGGGGAGCCGCGCCTTCGGACCAGACGACGCACGGTCCGTGGAAATGCAGCACGAGCTCGCGCGGCGAGCGCGGCAGGAGAATGTCCAGCATCCCGAGGCGGCGCACGTACCCAGTCGGACGCGGACCCGTCCACGCTACTACCGCGCCGGGCCTGACCGAAAGCGTGTCGCCGTCCTTCACCGCGATTCGCGTCGCGCGGCTGGCGGTCGCCATTACGACCCATTCCTTCTCGAACCTCGTCGCCACGAGCGAGCCCTTCGCGCTCATCGGAATCACCTTCACGAGCTCCGCGCCCGAGCGCGCGGCCTCCGGCGCGACGAGCACCTTCGAGGAAACGGCGCTTACGGGGGCAGCGCAGGGGATGTGCGTCAGGAACGGACGCGACGCGTCCGCGCACCAGGCGTGGCCCGTCGTCGTGACGAGGTCGAGCGAGGCGCGGTCGCGGAGGAAGAAGCCCTTCCTGCGGCGGCGCACGGCGTCGCCGAGGAACGCCGCCGGCTGGCCGCGGCAGGCAAGCCACGTCCCGGCGTCGACTTCGGCGAATCCGCCCGCTATCGTCGCGGCGTCAGTCATTCCTTAGGTCCATCCTCCTTCCCGCCTTCCTCACCGGCGAACTCCTCGGCGGCGGCGGCCTGCGCCTCCGCCTCGAACCTGGCGCGCGCCTCGCGCTCCTGCGCCTTCCACATCTTGATCTCGTCGGAAAGATACCACTGCCGGCGCCTGCGGTCGAGCTTGCGCAGCTCGCGGATGTGGCGCAGCTCCTCCTTGCGGCGCTCGTACATATCCTCGTCGCGCTCCTCGCGGCGGATGCGCGCGTCTTCGCGCTCGAGGTCGCGGCGCTTGCGCTCGCCGTCGCTCGCGTCCGCGTCGTCCTCCATCTGCTCGGCCTCCTCGATGTTCCTGAGGCGCGTCGCCTGCAGCCTCGCGAGCATCTCGGAGTCGAGGTCGACGATGTGCGGGGAGATGATGAACATGCGCTGCACCGTCTCCTTCTTGACGGACGCGCCGCCGAAGATCCAGCCGATCCACGGGATGTCCCTGAGATACGGGATTCCCCATCCGCCGGACTCCTCGATGTCCCTCAAATAGCCCGCCAGCATGATCGACTCGTCTTCGAACACCGCGACCTGCGTCTGCAGCGTCGAGCTGCGCGTCATGGGCATCGCGTCCACCGCTATCGACTCGAAGCCGCCGTCCTCGAGGCGCAGCGAGAGCCACACCTGGTTGGCGACGTTCGTGGACGGAGCGGCGACGATCCTCGGCTTGATCTGCAGCGTCGTGCCCGCCGAGACCTCGGAAAGATTGGCGACCTCCGTGCCGATCACGCGCACGTGGTAGCTCTGCGAGTCGCGCATCTGCGCGGCGAGGTTGTTCACAGTGAGAAGCGAGGTGCGGGAGATGCTGCGCGCCTTGCCCTTCTCCTTGAGGGCCGTGAGCGACGCGGACACCTGCACGTCCTTGCCGAGGTACGAGATCGCGCCCGCAAGCCCCTTGCCGCCGAGCGAGGCCGCGTCGAAGAGGTTGCCGGCGTTCTGCCCTGCCGCGCCGGCGACGTCGCGGTACGCGCCGTCCACCTTGAGCGACAGCTGCCAGTCAAGCGCGTCCTTCTTCGACAGCTCGACGATGGTGACGTCGAGCTCCACGAGCTTCTGCGGAACGTCCAGCTTCTTGATGATGCGCTCGTACATCTCCATGCGCGAGGTAACGTCGCGCACAAGCACCGCGTTGAGCCTGTTCTCCGGACGTATCACCGGACGGAACGTCGCGTTCAGCGCGTCCTCGTAGCGCGCGTCCGCCGTGTCGAGAACGTTCGTCGCGCCGGCGTCGCGGACATTCGAGCCGCTTGTGCTGCCGGACATCATCTCCTCGAGGATGTGCGCGACGCCCTTGATCGTGGCGATCGACTCCGGCGAGCTGACGGAGAACGACACGTTGTCCGCCCAAGTGTTGACGAGCGGAAAGAGCCGCACCTCGACCTCGTTGAAGGTCCGCTTCTCGCGCATCCTGTCGGCGCGCGCGACGAGCTCCGCTATCAGCGACACATAGCGCGCCGGGCCCGCCACCATGATGATCTGGTCGTCGGACGTCGTCTTGAGCGGGAAGCGCGAGTCCTCCACGCCCAGCTCCGCAAGCATGTCGCGGACCTCGCCCGCCTTCATGTACTGGAGGTCGAGGAGCATCGTCCTCACCTCGCCCGCGCCGTAGAGGTACAGCGCCGCGCCGTCGTAGTACCACGTCAGGTTGTGGACCGTCGCGAGACGGTCGAGGAACTCTCCGCTGGGGACGTCCTTGAAGTCGCCGGAGAAGATGCCCTGCACCCCCTCAGACATGATGAGCGGAATACCCTCCGCGACCGCGAACGTGTCGAGCGCGGTCCTGAGGTTCATGTCGCGCGCAACGAGCGTGTAGGTAGGAGTCTTCCACGGAATCGGCGCGGCCGCGGCCGAGATCGCGAACGACACGGACAGAAGGACGATAGACACGAGACGCAAGACGTGGAATACCGTCGCGCCTCCCGCTTTTTGCCTCATGTCTACATGCATCATCTTCATTTCTCTCCCTCTAAGGTCGTATCATCATCTCCGGGAACACCGGCGCCTCTTGCGCGCCGCCCTGCATGTCAATGCGCTCACGCCACCAGTCGCAGGAATCAGCAAATTCCTCGAACGCGCGCTGCAGCGTCCGCTCGTCGGCAGAGCCGTCCACCTCGCGCCAGAGGATGGCCGCGCCAGACCTCTGGTCGAACGCGAGCACCGCGTCCTCGCGCAGCAGCCGCCCCGCCGCGTACTCCGCAAGTCGCGGCAGATGCGCCGCGTCGTCCGTCAGCCGGCACACGAGGCGGAGCATCCCGCCCTCCTCGGACGCGACGATCTCGACGCCGTCCACCAGCAGCGTAAACGAAAGCGCGGCTTCGGGTGCCCTGTCAGGATACCCGATCGCCCTTAGAAGGCGCTCTACGCACGAACGTCTTGCGACGTGCGCCCCCCGCGCGTCTACTGGATTGTTTTGCATCTTTTACCATATTATATCATATTTGAAGCCGTCCGCGCGAAATTCAGTTAAAAATTTTCTCCCATGGAGACGCGGCGAGACGCCGCATCTCCTTGGTTCATCCACCTGGCATCGCACCCCAAGGAGACGCACCGTCCCGGTGCGTCACGCCGACGCGGCGAGACGCCGCATCTCCGTGAGTTATCACTTATTGCAATATGTGACCGGGCGAGCAACAGCAAACAGCACAATAAACTCCGACGGTTCACAAAACGCCTTCGCTACCGCTGCGGCACGAGCTTCGCGCTCCTCAACCGTCCGCATCCGACACGAAGAGGCGGTCTCTCCCATGGAGACGCGGCTTCCAGCCGCGTCAAATTTGCCGCGTTGCCCAAGGGGGTCCGTCGCTCCGCGACGGA